>Ga0079225_10001781_pt1 | contig 12233 bp, 17 predicted proteins | sample Poulit2012_FD_76344 | JGI IMG/M metagenome (GOLD analysis project Ga0079225, IMG submission 76344) | Agricultural soil microbial communities from Georgia to study Nitrogen management - Poultry litter 2012 | ecosystem: Environmental > Terrestrial > Soil > Agricultural land | place: USA: Georgia...
AGTTTTTATTTATTGTTCCTATTCTTTTCCAAGAATTATTTACCCAAGAACTCATAAATAAAAAAAGCGTTAAACTCTTGTCTTTCTCAAAGAGAGATTCGCCTAAATTATTTTAACATGACAAACATTTGTCGTGTAGGTATCATTGATACCCCAAAAGTATGTTGCATTTTAGCATACATATATATAGTGTATTTAAAGCTGATAGTTTACCTATTTCATTTAGGTATATTATCGGCTTTTTTGTGTTTTAAAAACCAATAAAATGGTTTAGTTATTTAAAAGTGCTTTTATTGAAGTGGTTTACCCATTTCTTTAGAGGTGCTTTTTTATATATATAAAATAAAAAAGGGAGAGATTTTAAATGGAAAAAGCATTTACTTTTTCAAGTGAACAGAAGATGTTGGTTTGGAGTCGATTTGTTCAGCCAGCAGGAGGTACACAAGAGGAAGCAGATCATTTTATAGAAGTCTGTGAAACCTTTGGGTTAAATCCTTTGTTGAATGATATTGTGTTCCAAAGATTTAACACTAAGAATGGTCCTAAAACTCAATTTATCACAACAAGAGATGGATTACTTCGTGTAGCAACGTTCCAGCCAGGCTATGTTGGTGCTCCAAACGCTAACGTTGTAAGAGAGGGTGATGATTTTGAGTTCATTCCTTCAAAGGGTGAGGTACATCATAAATTCGGTCAACAGAGGGGTCAAATACTAGGTGCATATGCTGTAATGCGACATGAAAAATTTAATCCAGTAGCAGTATTCGTGGATTTTCAAGAATACTTTAATGCGAACTCTGGTGAGCTAAACAGCAAATACGGCAACAAGAATATTTGGGATAAGATGCCTAGTGCAATGATTGTAAAAATTGCCGAAGTATTTGTTTTAAGGAGACAGTTTCCTTTAGGTGGATTATATACACAAGAGGAAATGGCACTTGAAAATGACGGGTTCAGCAATGAGAAAAATCAACCTGAACAACCCATTACAAATAACAGTCAAACTAGTTCTGGCAATAATCAACCAGAGCAAGAGGTTGTTCCAAAAGTACTGAACCAAGAACAGATAGAGGAACTAAAAGGAATAGCTGCATCTATAGGTAATGCGAAAGACGTTGCCCCTGAAGATGTCATAGTTTCCCTAGGTAAATCTTTAGCTGATATACCTCAAAGTGAATTTGGAGTAACTAAAGAAATATTAAAGGGATGGTTAGAAAAAGCACAGGGAGAAAGTAAAACAGCTAATAATCAATCTGAACTGCCAAACTTTAGTAAGAGTGAGTTCATTTCTAATGAACAAGTTGCAGAGCTCAAGGAAGTTGCACAAAATATAGCTTCTGCTGCTAATCTTCCAGTAGACAATATATTACAAACATTAGGTAGACCTGTTGAAAATGTACCTGCGAACCAATATGAAGATGTAAAAGAAAAGTTTGCAGAATTTCTAGCCAGAGCAAATGGGCAAAAAAACAAAAACCAACAGGAAGCTGCTAATGAAGGAAATGTTGAACTACCTCAATTAGAAACTAATAATGAACAACCACAAGAGCAAGGTGGGACAGTTTTAAATCTAATTAAAAAAGAAGAAGGTGTTTCTCCTAACGGTAGCAATTTCATAAAGCTATTTGTTAAGGAATATAACATGCCGATCTTTGCTAGAACGGAAAAAGCTATTAATGATGCTAAATCCCTTGAAGATAACTCTTCCTTTACAGCACAATTAGGTGAAGAGAGTGGATTTGTGTATCTGAAAAGCGTTGAACATTTTTCAGAAACAGCATAAATAATTAAAAGGATATGAGAGGTTGATGTATAGTGCTTCCTTCCATTCTTAATATAGCAGAAGACTATTCTTTGCAATTTGACATAAAAACACATGGTAAGAAAGAAACCTTATGTAAATGTCCTTTTTGCCATCAAGATAGTAAATCTGATAAACACTACCTATCCTTGAACACAAAAGATAATGTGTTCAAGTGTTGGTATTGTAAGAAAAGTGGTGGAGTCTTGCAGTTTGAATCATTACTTTCAGGCGAACCATATAAGGAAGTGCGAGCAAAATACTTTGGGGCAAAGAAAAATATGCACCCTGCGTATTCCTTATCGCCAGATCAGTTAAGAGAAATCGGTTGGCAGAATCGTAAAAGACAAGACTTCCAATCATTTAAAAAGAAACAGGATGAAGTAATTCGAGATTGGAAAATATATGAGTTTGAAGAATTAATGAAGCATTATGCTTTATTAGCACTCATAGCCAAGTATCCGAATGAAGGAAAAAGAGTTGTTTATTACTCATGGTTTACAGAGTTAGTTAAGAAGTCCAAATGCGAAAATTTAGCAACAAGAGTAATCAAACAATATAAAAGTAACAATAAGAAAAGATGGGCGATCAGAGGCGAGAGGTTAGCCGATATTGCTTATGATATTTCGATAGAAAGTGGAGATTTCTCATTCCAGAATTTATTTCTGAATGTAATCATGTCTATTGAAGTAAAAAAAATAGTTAAAGAAACCAGAAGATTATCTTCTGTTTCAATATAAAAAGGGTTTTAAAAAATAAAACACTTGCCCAAGTGTAGGGAGAATGGGTGGTTAGTCATTGACTAATCAAAAGGAGATTATTAAAATGAATACAGTACAGTTGATCGGTCGATTAGTAGCAGATGTTGAATTAAGGTACACGCAAAACGGAAAAGCAGTTGGGAACTTTACGTTAGCAGTAAATCGTAGGTTCAAACAAGATAATGGTCCAGATGCAGACTTCATTCGTTGTGTAATTTGGAATAAGCCTGCTGAAGCCTTAGCTCAATATCAGAAGAAAGGCTCACTAATTGGAGTTGTAGGTTCAATTGAAACAGGAAGTTATGAGGATAAGGATGGAAAGAGAGTTTATACGACAGAAGTTAATGTTCGTGAAACTGAATTTCTAACACCTAAGAGTCAAAATAATCAGGGTGGAAATCAGCAGAATCCTTATGGTCAAGGGAATCAACAGAATCCTAACAACCAAGGAAACCAAGGTGGAGGACAACAAAATCCTTATAGTCAAGGAAACCAAAACACTCAAGGTAATCAAGGTGGAGAAGATATAAACCCTTACCAATTCCAAAACAATCAAAGTGCGGGTGGTCAAACACAAAATAACAATCAGGGAAACCAATCACAAGGCAATAGTCCATTTGCTAATGATGGTCAACCTCTTGATATTTCAGATGATGATTTACCTTTTTGAAAATTCAGATAATTAATAGGTTATTTAAATAGTGTGTAAATAGTTTTGTTATACAAAAGAGGTTGGATATTAATTATCCAACCTCTTTTTTCATGAAAAATTTAATTGAAAAGGATGCATTAAAATAGAAAATAAATTTGAAGTTAAAACTAAAGAATTAAAGTTAAAGATGTTAAAAAAGAAACAAGATGATTTACTAAAAGAAGTTGAGGTCCACAACAACAATTTACAAAAAATATACGCAGATATTGAAAAGATCGAAGATGAACAATTTGCTGTTAATAAAGAGATGTTGGAAACTCAAGCGTTTTTAAAAAAGGGGTTTTAAAATGAAGTTTATAGGAAGTAACGGGGAAGAGAAGATGTTGCCAGTTGCTAAACATTTAACTACAGCTGAACGAAAGTTGTTTTTTTCTGTATATGCTAATCACAACAGAAGCATGGGATTAGAAAAAAGAGCTAATTATACTCTTGCAGACGTTCTCAAGATTGAAAGCTACCCAGAAGAAAAATGTTTGCATGTGCATTATAAAAACGGTGATTGGTGGCACTATTCAATAGATGGAAATTGGTATTAATAATATATTACGAGAAGAGGTCTAGAAAGCCATGAAAAAACTTCTTTGTAGATTATTTCATAAAAAGTATCTTGTGTATTCAGAAGAAAATAAACATTGGATGTCTAGTTTATGGTCTTGTACTAGGTGCGGATACACTCACGATATATATTGATTAAAAATATTATTAAACAATGTGTCATAACCGAAAAGGAGAGGTTTGTAAATGAGTTATACAGTAATTTACGGTATTAAATTAAATGGTGATGTTGTTTTTGTAAGTGAAACGGATAATGCATTTCGTGGTGCTATGCACGTTTGGATGCAGCTTTGTGACAAATACAATATCTCTGGTAGTTTGTTCGAGGGTTTTGATGAACTTTGGAAAATAGCCGATAAAGGAATCTTGGATCAATTTGAAAACATTGTGCTAAAGTCCACTTTTGATAATGTTGTCGTAATGAAAGATAACATTCCAATGCTCTTAGATGCTTTCAGAGAATACGATAAGATGTTTTCAGGTAGCACATTACATGAACAAGCTGAAATTATTGAAAAGGACATTTTAATTAATGAAGACATGATTGGAGTTTGTTGGAATCAAACATCAGTCAACGGAAACCCTTGGACAGATGGTCATGATGAAGATGATGAAGAAATTCCATACAATACTTCTAATGGAGCAAAGCATTGGTTTTTAACAGCAAGTGAGGGAGATTGTTAATGAGTACAGAAACTAAACATTATTACGTAATGAAGGCAGGTTCTTTGTATTTAGAAGATGTATGGGAAGAATGGGAAGATGATATTAATTATTCCTTTACAGAAAAACTTTCTAAAGCTATGAAGTTTTATGAATATAATTTAACAAGCGAGTGGGGAGCACCTAAATATTTATGGAATAATGTCGCTGAAAAGAATATAAAAACTCTGGAAGAAATGTGTGAGTTTTTTAATGGTGAAATGATCAAGGTCGCTATGAAAACAATATGGAAAGAAGTATAAATTCCTTTTAAAATAGCTTTGTATTTGAGAATTAGAATCCTATACAAACTAAAAAGACAGAAAAAAAGGGGATGTTAATTATGAACGTACCATGCTTCTTAGTTGAAACAAATGGTGAATTTAGAACTGCCATTCTTCCAGAAAAATTGTTATTAAACTTATTTAAGAGTCTTAGAGAAAATGGAGTCGAAACAGTTCATTTTGCTAATATGGTTTTTGAAGTAGAAGGTATTTATGTTCCTGCAAAGGGTTCTAAAACAAGGTTAGTAGCAATACCAGATGAGGACTTTAAATAAAATCAGCATGGATTATAACTCTTGGGCACCTTAGTCCAAGAGTTTTTTTATCCTCATTTTATTTAAAACACATTTTAAAACTTACAATATATTCATCTGATAGTTCACATGAAATAAATGAGAGGAATATATGGTGGATGCTTATTTTAATGTCCTTACTTATTTATCCTATCCAGTTCAACCTTTCTTTAAAAGTATCCCACTTCAAAACTTCACTACAGAATGAAAATATTTATGTTCAGCCCCAGAACTTATTGATTCCCTGATCGTTAGTTGTTATAATATATATATATCGTTTATTAATTATTAAGTTTTTATTTACTGTTTTTCTTCCTGCTCTATCTAGGTTGAATAAATAAAAAAAGCGTAATGCTCTTTATAAGCAATAAGAGGGATTCGCCTAAATTTATTAACGTGTGACACTTGTTATGCGTAGGTGTAATTTACACCCCAAATTATGCGTTTTGCATACTAATATAAGAATATTTAAAGCTAATAGTTTGCCTACAATTAGACATACTATAGCTTTTTTTTATTAAAATAATTATGAAGGGAGAGGTTAAATTTGTTTTCAAATGATTATATTGATGATCTGTTAGTTCGATTAGCACATCATTCATCTGCGATCGAAAACAATACAATCACATTACAAGAAACGGTATCTATATTATTATATAACACCATACCTAACAAAGCTTCTTTACGTGAGGTGTACGAGATAGATAATCACCGTTTTGCCTTTGAATATATACTTGATTCTATAAAAAACAAAGAAACACTAACATTTGAAGTTTTGTTTAAAACGCATTCTATATTACTTGAACGTTTACATCATGAAAGAGGTAAGTTTAAAACAAATTCAAATGCAATAGTTGGAGCTGACTTCACAACTGCATCAGTTCAGGAAACTCCAATATTAATGAAACAATGGTTAGATAACATAAACTACCGTTTGGAAAATTCATCAACGAAGGAAGAAATTGTAGAAGCTGTTTGTGAAAGCCACATACAATTTGAAAAAATACACCCCTTCCAAGATGGTAATGGAAGAACAGGTCGTTTAATTATGAGTTATTTATTGATGCTGAATGATATTGCACCTTTAGTTATCGAAAAAGAGGACAAAGGTGACTATATTCTTTATTTAGCAAATGAAGATGTAGAGGGCTTCACTAGCTATGCATTAAAAAAGATTTCAGATGAAGAAGTCCGAATGACTTCATTTCCCGCAAATTAAAAAAATAAAAAATAGGTATTATTAAAAGCTGACTTTACTCCTGTTATCAGGATTGATGTTAGCTTTTTTGTGTTTTAAAAAATATAAAGGAGATGGTTTTAATGAGTAAATTAGCTTTAGGTGTAGGTTATTCGTTCAATTTGTTTAATGAGGAAGATGTGAGTCACATTGACTTCAAAGAAGCAGGTGCAAAGTTATCAGTAGATGGAAACGTCTATATGTTGCATAAAGCGACTAGCTACAACGAATCTCGTAAAGTTGATTCATTGCTTGATAGTAATGGAGAAATGAGAATAAGCGATTATCGACTTTAATTATTAAAAATAAAAAGGGAGAGATTTTAAATGGAAATCATAAAAATGGATATGAATCAAGTTGTACTTTTATATGGGGATGAGTTTAAAACGGTATTTATTAAAGATATTCATCAAGTAAGTAATGTTGAATCATACCCTCTTGGTTCTCATGTTGGCTTTGTAAATCTTGTATATCCTTTTGGTGGAGTTGACTGTAATTTACAGTTAGAACTATACAAGCAAGAAGTCGAGTGGGAAGAAGAATACTGTAGGGATGAAGATACTTATGACGTATCTTTTAAAATACCTTTTGGTACAAGGAAAACGTTTGTTGAAGAACTTCATTACAATAAGTGGGTAGAAGAAGGTTTGGAAAAGATGCAAGATATGATGGAAGCAGAAGAACCACATGAAAAATGTGATTGTGGTGGAGTTATATTGCCTATGTATGAGGAATTTCCTACTTGGATTACATTTTGCAATAAATGTGATACAAGAAGAGAAGACTTCGATTCATCTCCATTACCATATTAAAAAGATAAAAAAAGGGAAGGAGGTTTCTTTATGGGTAACATGTATGATGCTCATGATTGGCTTGAGAAATTCTATGCTCATTTGCTAATGTACTCCGAAGAAGGTAAATTAGCGAAGGATTATCTCAACAATCGTGGAATTACAGAAGAAACCATAAAAGAATTCAATTTAGGTTATAGTCCTAGTAAAGCAAGAATAACCCTTGAGTTCTTAAAAAAGAAAGACTTCAGTTATACAGACCTTGTTAATGGGGGAGTTCTTTATCGTTATGATAAAGGTAATTTAACTGACCCTTTAAAAGGCAGAGTTATTTTTCCTATTCAAGATTTCCAAAATAGGACAGTAGCTTTTGGCGGTCGTACACTAGATAGTGATAACAAAGTGAAGTATATTAATTCCGCAGATACTAAAATTTACAAGAAAGGTGACAATCTATTTGGATTTAATTTAGCTAAAGAAGAAATCCAAAATCAAGGTTATGCCGTATTACTAGAAGGTTACTTTGATGTAATGGTAGCACACCAGTCTAATATTAAAAATACTATCGCTGCTTTAGGTACTGCCATAACCTTTAACCAAGCATTACTGATTAGAGACGTAACATCTAATGTAGTTATTGCTTATGATGGAGATTCAGCAGGTATAGAGTCTAGCTTCAGGACAGCATCTGTACTTGAAAATGTTGGATGCAACGTAAGGATTGCACAAATAGATAATGAACTGGACCCTGATGACTTCATTAAAGAATATGGCGGAGACGCTTTTATTAAAGAGGTAATACTTAATGCAAGCAATGTGGAAGATAGTTTTATTTTATCTAAAAAGAAGCAAAAAGGAATTAAGTGTCCTACAAGTCGATATTCCGTTGTTAGTGATTCTTTAGATCAGCTTAAAAAAAATAATATTGACGAACAAAAAAACCTTTTAGTAAAGCTAGGTAACACTTTAAATATATCCATTGAAGATATATATAAAATAATAGAACGGAGGTCTTCAGAATGAAGGTATTTTCGTTTTCACGATTATCCTTATACGAAACCTGTCCACACCGTTTTTATAGGAAGTACGTGGAGGGTTATGAAGAACCTAGTTCATTACCATTAGCATTGGGTAAAGGAATCCATAAAGCCATTGAGGATAAAATGAATGGTGCACCACATAATGAAGCAGTGATTAACGGATTGATAGAAGCAGAATTTCACCCTGAAGTAAGTATGGATGAACTATCAAAATTAACCTGGAACGCACCAATTCAAGGAAAGAATAAAATTGCAGGGGAAACTGAAATCTACTTTAAAATTCCGTTATCAGATGAAAGGAATGCACCAATGATTCAAGGATATATTGATGTTGTTGGTAATCGTTTTATTGTCGATTGGAAATCGAATAGAGTGCCATACGAAGTTCGTAAAAATCATCAAATTGGATTGTATGCATGGGCAATGAGTAAATTAAGAAATATGCCAGAAGTATATGGAACTTTGTACTTTTTACGTTTTAGAAAAGGGAGTAGTTTTAAATATACTAAAAAAGAAATGGAGGAATCAAGGTTATGGGCATTAAATTTAAGTAAGGAGATACAAGGGAAGCTTTCTATGGTCCAATCTATACCAGACCTAAAAGACGATCTTTTTCCCGATAAACCCTCCACTTACTGTTCGCATTGTCCATTCGCTGCTAATTGCTTTAGACAATTCAGCCCTTATTCAACTTATAAAAAGAAGATGCCAGTTCAGACATGTTTCTATTGCGAATCCAATACACCTACCATGGAACTTCATGAGCAACCATGTTGTAAATCATGCTCTGGTGGATTTTGGTCAAGCAAACCTATTGATGACAATTTACCTAATGGGGAAAAAGCGAAAAGGCATAAGATTCTTCTTCAAACATTTAAAGGTATTTAAATGGGGAGAAAGAGATAACTTTTATAGTTATCTCTTTTTTTATAATTAAAATTAAAAGGAGTTTTATCATGAAAAATATATTGAAAAGAATATTTTATTTCGATAAACCTATTACACCAAGACTAATTACTTTGTTTTTTTGGTTAGGTGTTTTGTCTTCATTTGTATCAGGATTGATTTTTCTGTTAGATGGGATTAACTACGGTAGTATAGGAAACGTAATATTAGGTTTGATCATAATTTTAGTCGGACCACCGTTTACTCGTTTTTACTGTGAAGTAATCATGATAGCTTTAAGATCAATAAGGAGTTTGTTTAGAATGATGGTAGGTAATCGAGAGTAGATCAAAAGATTGGCTGGCTATAAAGCTCAATCGTTCTTACGGATGCACTTTAAAAGATTGAGGATTGAATATTAAATAGACTCTTGATTAACTTCAAGGGTCTTTTTTATTTAGGGTATTTGTTTTATCGTGTAGAGCTTATATGTTAAAATAAATTTATAAATCAATTGGATAGTCTTCAACAAACGGGCCATATTGTTGAAGAAAAACCCGTTCCGTTTATGCTAGAAACTAAATGGAATACTAATCATAAAATACTTTTAAAAGTGAGGATATACAATGGTTGCAAAGACTGAAGAGGATTTTAAAGGATTAAAAGTAATTGGTGAAATTTGTGGAGCGATTCGAGATGAGTTAGTCCATTGTACCAAACCTGGAATTACTACAAAAGAACTCGATGAAATTGCGGGAGAAATGTTTGAAAAAGCAGGAGCTCAATCTGCACCAAAAGGAGAATACGATTTCCCTGGTTATACATGTATTAGCATAAATGAAGAAGTAGCACACGGGATTCCGAAGAAACGGACAATTCAAGAAGGGGACCTCGTGAATATTGATGTTTCAGGTTCAAAAAACGGTTATTTCGCAGATACTGGAATTTCCATTGTAGTTGGAAAGGGAGAGATAATTTTACAGAAAATATGTGATGTTGCTAAAGAAGCATTCGACGCTGGACTTAAAAAGGCAAAACCAGGTTCGAAAAAAAGCGGGCTTGGAAAAGCTGTACAAAATGTAGCAAAACAGCATGGTTTAACAGTCATAAAAAATCTTACTGGACACGGCGTTGGGCGCTCCATTCATGAAGCACCAGATCATATTTTCAATTACTACTCTCGCTGGGATGACGAAATTTTAAAAGATGGTATGGTAATTGCCTTTGAACCTTTTATCTCTACATTGGAAGAGGAAGTTTTCCAATCCGATGATGGATGGACCTTCCTAACCGATGAAAGCTTTGTGTCTCAATATGAACATACGATTATTCTTACCAAGGAAGGACCGATTATTACTACATTGTAAGAGCACTAATACCGTAAACGGGCGCGATAATCGAATAAGATTGCGTCCTCCAGAATCGGGCCAAATTGTTGAAGAAGATTGTACAATGGGAGATAGAGTTTAACGAGGGGAAAACAGGGGTGGTTATAGTGAAGTTAAAGCCTATTAAAGCAGCAGAACGATTTATTAATCAGCGCTTTTCTTATTGTCAGGGAGCTGTATTGGCTGGAAGCATCATTAGAGGTGAAGAAACTGATACCTCAGATCTTGATATTGTTATTTTTGATAAAAGTATAATGGAATCTTACAGGGAGTCATTTATTGATTTTGGATGGCCAATAGAAATTTTTGTTCATAATTTAACTTCCTATAAAATTTTTTTTGAAATGGATTATAAAGATGCCAAGCCTTCTATGCAAAGAATGATATCTGAAGGGATTGTATTAAAAGATGAAGGAATTATGGATTCTATAAAAAAAGAGGCCAAAGAGATATTAAATAAAGGTCCTGGGGAATGGACGGAAGAAACGGTCACAATAAAACGGTATTTTATAACTGATGCTCTTGATGATTTTATCGGTAGTAATAATCGTGCTGAGGAAATATTTATAGCCAACTCATTAGCTAATCTCGTTCATGAGTTCATTTTAAGAACTAATGGTCATTGGATAGGGTCTTCGAAATGGATTATACGTGCCCTGAAGCATTATGATGTAAAATTCACGGAAGAATTCATAGAGGCCTTTGATGACTTCTATAAAACTGGTGAGAAAGGAAGGGTTATTCAATTAACTGAAATGGTTTTAGAACCATTTGGCGGTCGACTATTTGAAGGTTTTTCATTGGGAAAGGAAAAACTATAAAAAACATTCACTTAAATAAATCGGGTGCGATTGCGGCATAGTAGTGTTCTAGAATCGAGCCAAATAATTGAACAATCTTTGATAAAAATATGCATAGTAAATAATTAGTATGGAGAGAGAAAATGGAGATAATAGAACTACCAATTGAATTTGAGTTCAATGGACAAACAAATTGGATTTATCCTAGTTTAATTGTATTGAATGATGAATTAACTTTAGTCGATACGGGGTATACAAACTTCTTACTTTTAATCGAAAATGAAATTTTGAAAAATGGTTATGAAATGAAAAAGTTGAAAAACGTAATTATTACTCATTATGATGATGACCATATAAGCTCTTTATATGATTTTAAAGAAAAGTTTCCTTGGGTTAACATCATAGCTAGTGAAATTGAATCAAAATATATTAGTGGTGAAGTAAAGTCTGAACGCTTAGTTCAAGCTGAAAAGATGCTAGCAAACATGCCGGATGAAAAAAAGGAATTTGGAGAATGGTTTGTACAGCAACTAAGGAATTTAAAACATGTCCCAGTTGATGAAAAAGTACATGATGGTGATAGGATATTAAGTAAGAAATGTAAAGTAATAGCAACACCAGGACATACGTCGGGACATATTTCATTATATTTTCCGGGTGTGAAAAGTGTAATCACTGGTGATGCATCCGTTAAAGAAAAACAAGAATTAGTTATAGCTAATCCGCATTTTTGCTTAGACATAGATAAGGCAGAACAGTCTTTGACAAAGATCAAAGAACTCGAAGCTGACACTTATTACAGTTACCATGGTGGCAAGTTCGTCTTATAGTATTTTGATTTCTGCAATCAGGCGCGATTGCGGTGCGAAATGTTCCTGGTTCAAATGGAAGGTGGTCACACTATTCCAGTAAAGATTAGGCAATTCCTTCGGGAATTGAAGGATTATATCGAAGAATCAAATGAAGAGGTAACGCTCGGAAGGG
>Ga0079225_10001782_pt1 | contig 12232 bp, 10 predicted proteins | sample Poulit2012_FD_76344 | JGI IMG/M metagenome (GOLD analysis project Ga0079225, IMG submission 76344) | Agricultural soil microbial communities from Georgia to study Nitrogen management - Poultry litter 2012 | ecosystem: Environmental > Terrestrial > Soil > Agricultural land | place: USA: Georgia...
CAATGTCGTCGAACGACAGTTCGGACTGGCCAAGCAATGGCGCGGGATCGCCACCCGCTATGACAAGCACGCCATCGCCTACCGAGCCGGCGTCGTCCTCTGCGCCGTCATCGCCTGGCTACGAAAATGAGAGACACGCCCTAAACGCCGGCAACGACGCCGAACGCCCCCGCTCACCAGCCCGATGAAACATCGAGGCTAGCGCCTCAGAGTGTCGCAGTGAATGGGTCGAAGTCGGCCGGCATCGGCTCGACCTCGGCGAACGTGGAGTCGATGTCCACGATCGTCCCCTCGGCGATGGCGGTCTCGATGCCCACCATGATGTCCAGGACGTGCTTGGCGATCTCGCCCTGGGCACGGTGGGGGACGCCGGCGCGGATCGCCCGGGCCATCTCCAGCACGCCCAGGCCGCGCCCGGTGGTGGCACCGGTCGCGGGCACGTCGGTCGCCGCATCGCCCCGGTACGCGGTCAGCGCCGAATCGCCGTCGAAGACGTTGGGGTCGGGGAACGCGAGGGTCGCTTCGGTGCCGTAGACCTCGACGAAGCCGGTGCGGGTGTGCGGGGAGTCGAAGCTCAGCAGCACCGTCGCGTTCTGGCCGGATTCGAAGCGCAGCAGCGCCGAGACCTGCGTGGGCACCGTGACGTCGAAGACCTCGCCGGCCTTGGCGCCCGAGCCGATGGTGCGCTGGGTCTGGGCGCGTGAGCCGACGGCGCTGACCGAGACGACCGGTCCGAGGGCGAGCACGAGGGTGGTCGTGTAGTACGGGGCGATGTCGTACAGCGGGCCCGCGCCTTCCTGGAACAGGAAGGCGGGGTTGGGGTGCCAGGACTCGGGGCCGGGGGACTGGAACAGGGTCAGCGCGCTGGCGGGGGTGCCGATCGACCCGTCGCGCAGGGTGCGCAGACCGGTCTGGATGCCAGCACCGAGCACGGTGTCGGGGGCGCCGCCCACGCGCACGCCCGCGGCGTCGGCCGCCTCGAGCAGGGCCGTCGCGTCGGCCGGGGCGGTGGTGATCGGCTTCTCGGTCCACACGTGCTTGCCGGCGGCGACGATCTGGCGGGAGACCTCGGCGTGCGCGGTGGGGATCGTCAGGTTGATGACGATCTCGACGTCGGGGTGGCCCAGCACGTCCTCGGTGGTGCCCGAGGCCGCGATGCCGTATTCCTCGGCGCGCTTCGCGGCGGCCTCGGGGAACAGGTCTCCGATGATGTGGACCGTGACGTCGGGGAAGGAGGTGAGGTTCGTGAGGTACTCGGCGGAGATGGTGCCGGCGCCGATGATGCCGACGCCGACGGGGCCGGCCTGGGTCTGGGGGGTCATACGGAGTCTCCTTCGTGGTGCGGGGGAGCGGTCCCGGGAGCGGGACGCGCGGTGGTCGGGCGGACCGTCGGGCCACCCACGCCGGGTCAGGCGGCGACCGTGCTGCGCAGGTGGGTGAGCGAGGCGCCGATGCCCTCGAACATGTCCCCGGCGTAGTCGTCGAATTCGATCACGCCGTAGGCGGCGCCTGCTGCGGCGTCCAGGGTCGCGGCCAGCGGCATCGCCCCGGTCCCCAGCGGCAGCTGCGCGGCGGGGTCCTCGGAGAGGTCGCCGTCCTTGAGGTGGACCAGCTGCACGCGGTCGCCGAGCGTGCCCAGCAGCGCGGGGACGTCGGCCCCTCCCACCGCGGCCCAGTAGGTGTCGATCTCGAGGACGACCTGCGGATCGAGCTCGTCGGCGAAGAGCTCCAGGGCGCTGCGGCCCTCGAGCTGGGAGGCCAGCTCGATGTGGTGGTTGTGGTACCCGACGCGGATCCCGGAGGCCGCGGCCGCCGCGGCGCGCTCGTTCAGCCTCGCCGCCAGGGCGCGGACCTTTCCGGCGTCGGCCCAGTCCTGCGCGTTCCAGGACGGGTCGATGAGGTAGTGGACGCCGACGGCGCGGGCGGCCTCGAGCACCTGCTCGAAGTCCGTGTCCTCGCCGAGGAAGGACTGGTGGGCGCTGGGGAAGGCGATCGGGAACTCGGCGCGGGCACGTACCAGCTCCTCGCGGAACTCGACGAGGTTGTACGGCTCGGCGTGGGTGAATCCGAGCTCGACCAGGCGCCGGACGGTGCCGGGGAAATCGGCCGCGAGGGCGTCGCGGACGCTGTACATCTGGACTGAAAACTGCATGGGGTTCCTTCCGGGTATGCGGTGCACGGGCGGGCGAACTTCCTTCACACGACCAGTGCCACTCCACGTTGCCAGCAATGAATGCTTATCCCTTGATCGCCCCTGCGGCGATGTTGGAGATGAAGTGTCGGGCGCCGATGATGAAGACGCCGATCAGTGGGACCACGCTGATCAGGGCACCGGCCATCACCATCCCGTAGTCGGTGAGGTGGACCGAGTTGAGGTTCTGCAGCGCGGTCTGGAGCGTCTGACGCTCCGGGTCAACGAGGATGATCAGCGGCCAGATGTAGTCGTTCCATGCGGTGATGAACGTGAAGATGCCGAGGAATGCGAGCCCGCCGCGTAGCAGGGGCACTCCCACTCGCCAGTAGGTGGTGAAGAAGCCAGCGCCGTCGATGCGTGCGGCGTCCAGCAGATCGTCGGGGATCGAGCCGGCCGCCATCTGCCGCAGCAGGAAAATGCCGAAGGCGTTGGCCGCGCCGGGGACGATCAGAGCCTGCAGCGTCCCCACCCAGCCCAGGGTGGACATGAGGATGAAGCTCGGCACCAGGGAGAGGCTTCCCGGGACCAGCATCGTGGCGATCAGCAGGATGAACAGCGGCCTCTTCCCGGGGAAGTCGAACTTCGCGAAGGCGAAGGCTGCCAGCGAGTCGAAGAACATCACCAGCACCGCGCAGGCGGTGGAGACGATGATCGTGTTCAGCAGCGATTGCATCAGGTCGACGCTCTGGACGACGTTCCGAATGTTCTCGACGAAGCTGTTGCCGAAGGTGAGCTTGGGCGGGTAACCAAAGATCTCGGCCGTGGTGGAGGTAGACATCACAACGAGCCAGTAGAAGGGGAAAATTGACAACAGCACGCCCACGATGACGCACAAGTGGGTGACCAGCCGTGCTATCCGGCCGCGGGCGACGTAATGCTTGTCGCCCCCGAGGGCAGGATCGGCGGCGGCGGTGGTGCGGGGAACCGGGGTCAGGGTGCTCATCGGCGGGCCTCCTTGGCTGCGGTCCGACGGCGCGGGGTGCGCTCGCTGCGCCCGGAGACCAGGCGCCAGTTGATGATCGAGAAGATCGCTGCGATGAGGAACAGCGCCCAGGCGATCGCTGACCCGTACCCGAAGTCGAATTCGGTGAACGCCTGGTTGTACTGGTAGAGCACGATCGTCATCCCGGCTTCGCCGGCTCCGCCGCTGTCGCCTAGCAGCACCTGTGGCTCGGTGAAGAGGCTCAGTCCGCCGATGGTCGACATGATGACGGTGAACAGGATGATGGGGCGCAGCATCGGCACCGTGATCCGGAAGAACACCTGGACCATGTTGGCGCCGTCCACCTTCGCGGCGTCGTAGAGATCGGTGGGGATCGACTGCAGGCCGGCGAGGTAGATGATCGCGTTGTACCCGGTGAAGCGCCAGATCACCATCACGGCGATGGTGATCTTGATGCCCCAGCTGCTCGAGAGCCAGGGGACCGTGTCGAGTCCCAGCGCGGTCAGCGCCGAGTTGATCAGCCCGAAGGTGTCGGAGAAGACGGAGCCGAACACGATCGCCATCGCGACCATGGAGGTCACATTGGGCAGGAAGAACGCCACCCGGTAGAAGCCGGTGAAGCGGATGTTCTGGTGGAGCAGGAACGCGATGACCATCGCGAGGAAGAGCATCGGGATGGTTGAGAGGAACCAGATGATGAAGGTGTTCCCGACTGCGTTCCAGAAACGAGTGTCCGTGAGCAGATACTGATACTGGGCCAGCCCCACGAAGGACATCTCGCCCATCCCGTCCCAGTCTGTGAAGGACAGCACGATCGAGAACACGATGGGGAACAGGCCGAAGATGGCGAACAGCACGTAAAATGGGGAGATTGCCAGGTATATCGGGAACGTCGCCCGTAACCGGCGGTGGGGTTTTGCACGGGGCGCCGAGGTAGCCCGCGTGTCCGGTCGAGCCGGGGTATCGGTGCTCATACTTCGACTCCCCGTTTGGCCAGAACCTTCTCGGCTTGGGCGAGGGTGTGGCTCCAGGCGAGCTCCGGGTCTTTGCCGCCTGTCTCGACGTTGAGAAGCTCCCGCGAGAACGCGCCGGAGATGCTGGTCTCCAGGGCGCTGATGAAGGACGTGGGCACCGTCTTGGCCGCGGTGGAGAAGAACTCCAGCGGGTCCTGGTCACCATAGAAGTCGCCCTCGTAGGTGAGTTGCTCGAATGATTCGGGCGTGGAGGGGAACAACTGCACGTCCTCGTAGGCGACCGCCTGATTCTCCGGGGACGTGATCCAGGTGATGAGCCTCATCGCCGCCTCAGGGTCTTTGCAGGTGTAGGGCAGGGCGATGAAGGCGCCGCCGTTGTTGCCGGCGCGGACTGGCTGGGAGGCGATCCTCCATTTGCCCGCGGTCCCCGGGGCGGATTCCTCGAGGATCTGAGTCGACCAGGCGGCCCCGAGGTTCCCCGCGGTGAGGCCGCTGGACCAGGCGGCATTGCGGTCGGTTTCCAGCTCCTCGGAGATGCGCGCGGTGATCCCGGCCTCGATCGCCGCGACCGCGAGGTTCCAGGCGTGGCGCACGGTGCTGTTGGGCTGGAGGTAGAGCGGGGCATCGTTCTTGTCGAAGTAGCGCTCGGGGCTGGAGTCCAGCACGGCGAGGTAGATGCTCTGGGCGTTGTTGACGAAAAAGGACCCGGTGGCGCTCTTGAGCTCGGCGCCGAGCGCGATCCAGTCCTCCCAGGTGCTGGTCGCGGCGGCGACGTCCTCGGGGGAGCTGGGCAGGCCGACCTCCTCGAACAGGTCCTGGCGGTAGAAGAAGCCGGTCGGCCCGATGTCCACCGGGAAGAAGCAGAAACGCCCCTTCGGTGTCATGCCCAAGTTCCATTTCCACTCGTAGTAGTCCTCTTTCACGCTGTCCGCGCCGAGCTCGGAGAGATCCAGGAAGAGGTCCTCGTTGGTGAAGTAGAGGGCGTTGTTGGAGTTGATGTAGGTGATGTCGGGGATGTACGCGTTGCCTGCCAGAGAGGTGCGCAACTTGGTGTCGAAGGTGGTGCCGATCATGTCGGCGAGCAAGTGCTTGTCAGTCCCGGGGATCTGCTCGGCTAGCTGCTCGATCAGTTGGGGACTCGCCCCCCGGTTCCAGTACCACATGGCGAGCTCCTGTGGGTCCTCGGAGACACGCGGGTCGGCGCCGCAGCCGGCCAGGAGTAGGGGTAGCACTCCAGTGGAGGCCATCAGCGAACGGCGGGTCGGCCGCGCTCGCGGTGGATCGGGTCGTGCGGACCGGCGAGAAAACTCCATGCTCATCGGTGCCCTCCTCGTCGAGTGGCGATAGGCGGTTCGTGAACGTTCACGATGTGACTGAAGTATCTCAACGTGGTTTTGTAGTGTCAAGCACTTCGTTCGTGACAGGGTGAGGAGTGCTCGCGACGCGACGCCATGCCTCACGCCGTGGCGCGGGCTTGCGAGTAGGAGCGGAGCGGGGTAGCGTGGAACGTGCGTGAACGTTCACGATCCCTTGTAGATCTCGACTGTGAAGGACAACGACGTCTCCATGAGCACCACCTTCTCCTCGTTCCGCTGGGCCGTCCTCGGTCCCGGCTCCATCGCCCGCCGCTTCGCCTCGCAGCTACCGGATTCGCGCGAGGGCGTCCTGGTCGCCGTGGGCAGTTCCTCTCCCGAGCGCGCCTCGGCCTTCGCCGAGGAGTTTCCCCTCGCCGGCCCCGCGCTGATCGGTTCCTACGAGGAGGTCCTCGCCTCCGACGACGTCGACGCCGTCTACATCTCGACCGTCCACACCGCTCATGCACGCCTGGCCGCGGCCGCTCTCGAGGCCGGCAAGCACGTGCTGTGCGAGAAGCCGCTGACCCCGAACTCGGGCACCACCATGGCGCTTACCGATCTCGCGGCGCGCAGCGGGAAGGTCCTGCTCGAGGCCTACATGTACCGCTTCCACCCGCAGACGGTGCGGGTCCTCGAGCTCGTCGCCGAGGGCGCGATCGGGGAGGTCACCCACATCGACGCCTCCTTCGCCTTCGACACCGGCGGGCGCAGCGGGCGCCTGTTCGACACCGCGACCGCCGGCGGCGGGATCCTCGATGTCGGGTGCTACCCGCTGTCCTTCGCCCGCTTCGTCGCCGGCGCCGCCCAGGGGAGGCCCTTCGTCGACCCGACGTCCGTGACCGGCAGCGGCACGCTGGGGGAGACCGGCGTGGACGAGTGGGCCACCGCCGAGGTCGCTCTGCCCGGCGGGATCACCGCGAGCCTGCGCACCGGGGTGCGGCTGTCCGACCCGCAATCCGCGACGATCACCGGCTCGCGCGGCGTGCTCCGTCTGCGAGACCCCTGGGGCCTCGGAGAGGCCCAGGTCATCGAGCTCGACGTCGTCGGCCAGGAGCCGCAGCGGCTCGAGATCCCCGCGGCCTCCGCCTACGCGCTCGAGGCCGATGCCCTCGCCCGCGCCGCCCGTGACGGCGGCGAGGTCCCCGAGCTCACGGCGGAGAACTCCCTGGGACAGTCCCGTGCCCTCGACGCCTGGCGCGAGCAGATCGGGCTGCGCTACCCCTTCGAGGCCGACGACGCGTCCATCCCCACCCTCACCGGCCGCCCGCTCGCGGCCGGCAGCGTCCGCACCGGGCCGGCGATGGCGTACGGGGAGCTGGCCGGCATCGACAAGAAGGTCTCGCGCCTGGTGATGGGCTGCGACAACCAGATGAACCTCGCCCACGCCTCGGCGATGTTCGACGCCTTCTACGAGATCGGCGGCACCACCTTCGATACCGCGTACATCTACGGCGGCGGCTATGTCGAGAAGCTCTTCGGGCAGTGGGTCCGCAACCGTGGAGTGCGCGAGGACGTCGTGGTCATCACCAAGGGCGCCCACACCCCTCACTGCGATCCCGAGTCGATCACGCGTCAGCTCGAGGAGTCCCTGGAGCGACAGGGCACCGACTACGCGGATCTCTACATGATGCACCGCGACAATCTGGAGATCCCGGTCGGGGAGTTCGTCGACGTCATGGACGAGCACCTGCGGGCGGGCCGGATCCGCGCCTACGGCGGCTCGAACTGGACGCCGGCGCGCGTGGACGAGGCCAACGCCTACGCCCGCGCGAATGGCCGTACCGGCTTCACCATCCTCTCGAACCACTTCGGACTGGCCGAGGCGCTGGACGTCCCGTGGGCCGGTTGCGTTCATGCCACCGATCCTGACTCCAAGGCGTGGCTCCAGGAGCGCGGCATCGCCCTGCTGCCGTGGTCCTCGCAGGCGCGCGGCTTCTTCACCGGCCGGGCGCACCCCGAGGACCGCTCCGACGCCGAGCTCGTGCGCTGCTACTACAGCGAGGAGAACTTCGAGCGGCTGGCCCGAGCCCGGATCCTGGGGCAGGAACGCGGTGTCCCGGCCACCGCGATCGCCCTGGCCTTCGTGCTGCACCAGAAGTACCCGACCTTCCCGCTGTTCGGGCCGCGCAGCATCGCCGAGATGCGCTCGTCGACGCTGGGACTGGGTGTCGAGCTCTCCGAGGGCGACCTTGCCTGGCTCGATCTGCGCAGCGAGAGGCGATGAGCGTGGCGAGCCGCCGAACGACGATCATCGACGTCGCCGAGCGCGCCGGCGTCTCCCGTCAGACGGTCTCTCGCGCGATGAACGGCATGCCCGGCATCAGCACTGCCACCCGGACAACGGTGCTCGAGGCCGCGAAGGAGCTCAACTACCGTCCGTCACGGTTCGGCCGCGGTCTCGTCGAGCAGGGGCCGACCACTCTCGGCCTCGTCGTGTCCGATCTGTCGAACTCGTACTTCGCCGAGCTCGGCGCAGCGGTGGTCCGAGCGTGTGCGCCATACGGCTGGAACGTCGTCCTCGCTGAAGCAGAACACGCCCCCCGACCCGGGCAGGTCGCCACCGAGCTCGCCCGGCGGGTCGATGCGATCGTCGGCTACGGCGTGCCCACCCACGGCATCCGCGGCGCAGGCGACATGCCCGTGGTGGCGCTGGGCGACTCGGTGGAGGAGTTCGGTGCGGTCGGGGTAGTGGAGTTAGCGATTACCGAGGCAATGAGCGACCTCGCGGCGCATCTGAGGGCCGCCGGGGTCGTCAGGCCCGTTGTGCTGGACCTGGCCAGGGAGGCGCCCAGCCCCCGGGCGCGGGCGCTGGCGAGGGCGCTGGCTCCTCTGACGGGCGGGGGCGAAGTCTCGATCCACAGAGTTGACGCTCACACCGGGCACAGAGCCGCTCTTGAAACGATTCTCAACGGAGGTGCCGATGCCATCGTCGCGTTCAACGATGAGCTCGCGGTGCGGCTGTTGCGCTCACTGCTGCTGATGGGCATTGAGGTGCCGGGGCGTGTCCGGGTCGCCGGCGTCGACGGACTGGAGATTGGGTCTCTCGTGAGTCCCGAGCTGACTACCCTGAGCATCGACATCGACGAGATCGCCCGGGAGACCGTCATGCTGGTGGCCGGGATGCTCGACAGTTCGCTGCCATTGCAGGGGCCTTCTGCGCACCGTGTCGTGCCTTACCATCTCGAGCGGCGGGCCTCGGCCTGAGCTTGCGTTTGGCGGTCCTGCCGCCTCTGAATCATCCCGGGTTTGTTAGAGGCTCGCAAGTGCCGCGTCGGCGGTCGTCGGCGCGGGCTGGTTGTGATGGTAGGTGTTCTCGAGTTCAAAGGGTGGGATCATGCCGATCGACCATGGCTGGCACGGCCCCCACCGGGCGTCACCGTCCACGAAGTCCTGAGACATCACACCTACCGCCAGGCCCCTGTCTCGCAGCTACAGCGAACGAGGCGTGGGCTCCTCCCTCACGTCAGTTGCTCCGGTTCCGGATTCCAGGCCAGTATGACGGGATCAATTAGGGAGTCTACGTGGAGGTCGCCGTGTCCCATCCCGACAGCACCGACGGTGAGCACGAATGCCCCGGCGGCGCCCCGCGTACAACGAGGTCGCCTTCGCCTACACTGGCGCGGACGGCCCGGTCGAACCAGCGGCACACATCAGAGCATGAGCACTCACATCAGCAGACAGGCAGTGGCCGCTCGGGATCAAGCTCGCACGAGCGACGGCAAGTTCGGCCAGCAGCAGTACGCACGGGCCGGAGGAGTGGACCTCCAACAGGCCTCCACCACCCCCGCTACACGCCCGGACGGGGCGGTCGCTCCGGACGTGAAGGTGCCGGCCAGCGCACACATCAGCGCCGGAGTAGCCGTCAGGGAAGGTGCCCACATCGGAGAGAGAGTCCGCCTCGACGAAGGAGCCCTCATCGACCGTGACGCCCACGTCCGAGAGGACAGCGTCCTCGAAGAGGGCGCATCCGTTGGTGCTGAGGCCCTCATCCGCCACAACGTGACCCTGCGTAAGCGAGCCCGCGCAAGCAGCCACACGATCATCGGTCCGGACTCGGTCCTCGAGGAACGGTCCCTCGTCCGCCGCGGAGCTCACATCGCCAGAGGCACAACCCTGTCTCACGATGTCCTCGTCGACGAACGCGCCCATGTCGGCGAACACGTCACCGTCGGCGCCAGCGCCATCATCTGTGAGGGCGCCACGATCCGGAACAACGCTCAACTCGGCCCAGGCGTGTTCGTCGCGCCCGATGCGATCGTGCCGTCCGGCGCCCAGGTCCCCGCGAACGCTACTGTCCAGACCGACGGCAGCATCATCGACTGGGACGCCATGCGCTTGCGTAACCGACAGCACGGCGCGGCACACAACAGAGCATGAGCACTCACATCAGTGGGCAGGCCACGACCGCCCGAGAACAGTCCCGGCATGACGACGGCAAGTTCGGCCAGCAGCAGTATGCGCGAGCCCACGACGTGGACCTCGAGGGCGCCGACCACGTGGACACCCGCGAATGGCCCGACGGGTTCGACGCCCACACGGCGAAACCCATCGAGTTCGACACCCAGCTCCACGTCGAGCACCAGGCACTGGCCGGCGCACACACCCGCCTCGAGGCCGCCCGAACGCAGATCCACGCTTTGGCACGTGGGGGCAGGGTCAGCGACGGTCTGGAGCCCGGTGAGGAGCTGAGTGACGAGCTTGCGGTCGCCGAGGCCATCCGCCTATCCGCCACACTCGGAACACCCGGTGAGGAACGCAAGGCCCCGAAGGCTGCACGCCTGATGAACGAGCGCACGGACGCCACTCTCGCCATCGCCACGGCACGCGACCGCGTCGACGCCCTGGACGACGTGTACAGGAACCGAGGCTCCTGGAACCGCGCATTCCTCGTCGCGAACGCGAACGGGCACGTCCACTCCTCGACGGACTGCTCCACCTACCGTTCCACCACCCAGTACGCATGGGTGACCAACTACTCCGGAGCCGATGAGGACACGATCGTGCAGGACGCTGGCTACCGGGCCTGCACCACCTGCCACCCCTCCGCGCCCCTCGGAGACCAGAGCAACTTGCCCACGAAGATGCTCACCGACGAGGAGAAGACCGCTGCAGCCCAGCGTGAGCAGGCCCAGGCCACCCAGGAGGCGAAGCACGCCCAGGCCGCCGCGAACGCCCCGACCGCTACGGGAGAACCGATCGAGATCCGCTACCCCTCTGGGAAGAAGACCTATGTCGAGACGCTGAAGACGGAACGATCCGCCCAGCAATGGGCCACGAACCACCTGATCGACGACGCGGAGCAGCAAGCCCTGGATGAGACTCCGAACCTTGACCCGCAGAAGCAGCAGATCGAACGTGAAGCCGCACAGCGAGTCCTGGACGCCCTCGCGGAGAAGCGCGGCGTCGACCGCACAGAGATCGCCGAGGAGGTCCGTGGCAAGGCCCTGGCGAAAGCGAAGCGCGACCACAAGGCGGTGGTGTCAATGCGTTGAAGCAACTACGGGCCCTGAACATTCCCGTCGACGAGGACGCCGAGCTCCGTCACGAACGCACCCTCGAAGCCATCACGAACGCGTGGACCTGAGCTCGCCCTCCCGGCTGACCCGCCGCCACACTCTCGGGCAGCCAGCTGGATCTGCGCATGGTGGAATGTCGAGGCACCGCGGCGCCATGGAGCAGCCCGCCCGTACGGCACACCCCAGCGAACGGCACACACCCAGATATGCGACTCCTCGCCGAGATCATTCAGACCATCAAGGCTCTGCCCGGCATGGCCCTGCGCACGCTTGTCGGCGTGGTCATCATGGCCGTTCTGTTGATGTTTATCTACAACTACAGCGATTCCGGCAGCTGGGTCCGCGCCCAGGTCGACGCGCTCGGCGAGAAGCTCCTCAGCGAGGCTCCAGCCCTCCCCGGGAGCAACGACTCCAAGAAGGACGACACCAATGGCTCCACCGACAGTGAAGACGACGTCGACCCCGTTGTCCGCCCCATGAAGAACCCCAGCGAGTCCTCATGGTTCGCTGACACACCCAGCAGTATCGACACCAGCAAGCTCAACACGCTCACCGTTGAGGAGCCCTACGCCCCCTACGAGTACGACCGCGACTACTTCGGGTCCGCATGGTCGGACGTCGACCACAACGGCTGCGACACCCGCAACGACATCCTCGGCCGTGACCTCGAGAACGTTACCTACAAGTCCGGGACCCACGACTGCGTCGTCCAGGAGGGCACTTTCGGGGACCCCTACACCGGCAACATTCTCGCCTTCGACAAGGGCACCACATCCCGGGACATAGACATCGAGCACATCATCGCCCTCGACGACGCCTGGGATGCCGGCGCCTGGGAATGGACCGATGAGCAGCGCCTCGCCTACGCGAACGACCCGTTCGTCCTGGCCGTCGTCGACGGCCCCACCAACAGTGGGAAGGGCTCCGACTCCATTGGTCACTGGCAGCCGCCCTACGAGGCCTCCCGCTGCGCCTATGGCGCCCGCACCGTCGAAATCGCCTCGAAGTACAAGCTCACGATCTCCCCCGAGGACAAGCAGTAGCTGTGATGTCCAGGGAGGTTGTACCGCCGCGAGGCGGTGAGTCGGGATGACAAGGGAAGACCCCCGGTAGTGAAGTGGAGCTATCTAGGGCGTGTCTCCTATGTGTGAGCTGTTTCGTGCGAGAACGTCGAGGGATGGCTACCGTGACGACTCGTCGGCACCAGGTCCTCACTGACAAGCAGTGGGAGCGAATCGAGCCGATGCTGC
>Ga0079225_10001785_pt1 | contig 12221 bp, 13 predicted proteins | sample Poulit2012_FD_76344 | JGI IMG/M metagenome (GOLD analysis project Ga0079225, IMG submission 76344) | Agricultural soil microbial communities from Georgia to study Nitrogen management - Poultry litter 2012 | ecosystem: Environmental > Terrestrial > Soil > Agricultural land | place: USA: Georgia...
CTCCGAAAACGAATAACTCTGTCGATTATCCAAAGTTGTGCGAATACCGACTCCGAAAACGAATAACTCTGTCGATTATCCAAAGTTGTGCGAATACCGACTCCGAAAACGAATAACTCTGTCGATTATCCAAAGTTGTGCGAATACCGACTCCGAAAACGAATAACTCTGGCCCGAATCCAGATCTATACGAAGCCTTTTTTATTGAACAATAAAAAAGGCCGGTTGCCCGGCCTTTAAAATAGCTGTTAATTTTCAAATACAAAGTCTTCATCCTGTAATGGTTCAACGTTCAGTGCAAGTACATAGCCGTCACCTTTGACACTGAAGAAATCATGGTTCTTCGTTGACGTATCAAGAGCATTTTCGATGATCGGGTTAAATCCTTTTTCTTCATAGTAAGGTTCAAATCCGAGGTTTGCGAGTGCTTTATTCGCATTATAAGTGACATAGTTCATCACATCTTCAGTCAGGCCGATTTTGTCATAAAGTTCTCTTGTGTACGCCTCCTCGTTCGCGTAAAGATCTTTAAGAAGTTCATACATTTCTTTATCCGCACGCTCTTGATCTTCCTGTGTGAGCTGCGGTCTGATCGTCTGGGCATCAAGTCCGGTAAATACGCCATGGATGGATTCATCCAGCAATATTTTACGGATGATTTCCCCGCTTGTCGTCATACGGCCCTGGCCCGCCAGATACAGCGGGTAGTAGAAACCCGAGTAGAACAGGAAGGATTCCAGAAATACGGAAGCAACACGTGCCATGTACTGATCATATAAAGATGCATTCTTGTCGAACAGCTTATGATAACGGCTGACAATCTTATCAGCCTTATATTTCAGATGTTCGTTGTTCAACACCCACACATCCAGCAGTTCATCCGTCTCTTTGGATGAAATCAGTGTTGAGAAGATATGGGAATATGATTTCGCATGTATCTGCTCCATCATTCCCATAAATGAATATACCGCCTTTTTACGCAGGTCATCCGTATGCAGCATGATGAGCGGCATACCGTCATCCGCCTGGTGTGTGTCCAGTCCGGTAAGTCCTGCCAATACCTTTTTAAAAGTGTCTTTCTCGTTATCTGACATGCCTGACCATGAACTTAAATCTTTCGATACTTTGAATTCCGTCTCCACCCACATCTGGGAGATGTTCTGGCGCCAGAATACATTGGTCATGTCATCTTCCTTATTCCAGTTAACTGCTATCATTTATAAGACTCCTTTATCTTTTAAACTGAACAACTTGTACATTCTTCAACGCTGAGCAATTTATTTCTTGTGTAATACAGTGATTTAAGACCTTTGTGGTGCGCATAAATATATAGTCTTGATAATTCACGCGTTGAAATTTCCGAGTTCACGTAAAGGATTGTACTGATTCCCTGGTCGATATGCTCCTGGATGGTTGCAATCAGATCAATCAATTTCATCTGGTCGACGTTGAACGCGCTCTTGTAGAACCACATATTCTCTTTTGACAGGAACGGCATTGGATAGAACGTTTCCGAGTTGCCGTAAGTCCTGCGCTCAATCGTGTCTACAATCGGCATTACCGAGCTTGTTGCGTTTTGAACGTAGGAAATGCTCTGAGTCGGCGCAATCGCCAGGCGGTAAGCATGGTAAAGGCCATTTTCCTTCACCTGGTCACGCAGTTCCGCCCAGTCTTCCTTCGTCGGAATATAAATGCCTTCGAATAAAGGCTTCACTTTATCTGTAACAGGCTCGTATGAGTTGTTGACGTATTTGTCGAAATACTCGCCCGTCGCATAATCGGAACGCTCGAAATCTTTGAACGTCTGGCCGCGTTCCACTGAAATCATCATCGATTTTTCCAGTGAATAGTAGTTGAGCAGCATGAAGAAGACGTTCGCGAAATCTTTTGCTTCTTCTGATTCATAAGCAATTTTATTTTTCGTTAAATAGCCGTGAAGGTTCATCGCGCCCAGTCCTACTGAATGAAACTCGTCGTTTGCCTTTTTGACGCCCGGTGCATTTGCGATTGCAGTATCGTCACTTACGACTGTCAGTGCCTCTATGCCATCATGAACAGATTCACGTACTTTCTTCGAATCCATGACGTTTGCGATGTTCAGTGATCCGAGGTTACATGAAATATCTCTTCTGATTTCATCTTCGATACCATAGTCATTGATTGTCGAAGTCTCCTGCAGCTGAAAAATTTCAGTACATAAGTTACTGATCTTAATATCGCCGACATCCTTCAGCGGATGCACTTTGTTCGCATTATCTTTGAACATGATATAAGGGTATCCTGACTGCAGCTGTGTCTGTGCAATGGTGTTCAGCATATCCCGTGCATCAAACTTACGCTTTTTGACATTATCGTTTGCAACGAGCCGGTCATACATTTCATCAATGTTCATATCATCCAGAGTCTCACCGTACTCTCTTTCCACCGTGTGCGGCGCAAACAGGTAGAATGGTTCGTTTGCCGCTGCAAGATCAAAGAACTTGGACGGAATCACAAGACCCGTTGAAATCGTGGACAGACGCAGGTCTTCATCTGCGTTCACTTTTTTAGTGTCCAGGAATTCAGGCAGATCGTAGTGGAAAATGTTCAGATAAACCGCACCTGCACCCGGACGCTGGCCGAGCTGGTCGGCATAGCCGAATCCGCCCTCCAGAGCTTTTGCTACAGGCAGTACCCCTTTTGCCACACCTTCAATGCCTTTGATCGCTTCACCGCGCGCACGCAGTTTGGACAGATTGATTGCCACACCGCCGCCGATCTTGCTCAGCTGTTTCGCAGTCGAGTCGATATAGTTGATAGAGTTCAGGCTGTCATCCACTTCAAGCAGGAAGCATGACACCATCTCGCCGCGTCGTGCGCGTCCGGCATTTAAGAATGTCGGTGTCGCAGGCTGATAGCGTTGTTCAATCATAGAATTGATCAGACGTTTCGCCTGGTCAACGTCACCTTTCGACAAATACAGGCTCACAATCACGACGTGCTGTTTGTAATCTTCCAGATACTGTTTCTTATCGTTTGTCTTCAAAGTATAATCTTTGAAGAATTTGCTTGCTGCCATGTAACTTTTGAATTTAAATGGAAGTGAATCCGCATAGTCTACAATTTCAGTAACCTGCTCTTCTGTATATTCTTCGAACAAGTCATAGTAGAAGTCGTTATCCACAAGGTATTGCAGACGTTCAAGCTCCGTATCGAAATGAATCGTCTTGTCCTTCACTTCTTCCATAAATACTTCCAGTGCTTCCAGATCTTTATGGAGCTGATAGAAACCTGTTTCATCCCGCTTCGTCACTTCGTTATTGAGTTCAATATGATTGTACTTCTTCTCGTCCAATACTTTCATTAATGCTCCCTGCCTTCTCTTTAAATAATTCTCTTTCGCCTTCGGTGCCGTGCAGTTCAAACTTCATCAACAGCGGTACATTGTATTTCAGCTGGATATGTTCTCCCGCTTTCGCAAAGTTGTTTCCCCAGTTACGGTTCCCGCTGGAAGCCACAGCCTGCATCCCCTTGTGATTGACATCCAGGAACCGTTCCACCGGAGCCGGTACGCCGCCGAATCCATAAGTGCTCGTGACAAGTATATAAGGTTCTGTAACCTTTTCGTTTTGGTTGTCCGCTTTAATCTCGTATAATTCAAATTGATCTCCAATATCAGCTCCGTTTACAAATCGCCTGACATTGCCGGTCATGGAGTAGAATGCAATCAGCATACCATCCATCTCCCTCCTTAAATAATACCATAAAACAAAGAAATCGAACATACGTTCGAGTTAATTTCATGTGTCTGTCCGTTCTCTACGGACATCCTATTATTCAACTTCAACACAATATATGGTGTCACATAAATTTTACAAACACTATATATTGTTTCTTAAGTTCTATATTGCCATAATAAAAATAATTTATCAATGGTAAAACACTGGAATTTCATGAAGTTTCAGTGCTTATTTCTGTCAAACAATTCATCTAATCGTTGGGATATCTATGATATACTGATTCAGTAAATATTTAATAATTTTTTTTGCATTTTTATTTACATTATTTTTAATGAAATTTAATGCAATCATAAATCAAGGAGCTATGATGTTTTATGAGTAATACTACAAAAGGCATTATCGCCCTGCTGATTTCCTCACTCGGTTTCAGCCTCATGTCCTTCTTTGTGAAATACAGCGGTGACCTGCCGACTGTCCAAAAAACTTTCTTTAGAAATTTCATCTCGATGGCCATCGCCCTCGGGCTGGTCATCTATCATAGGGAAAAACTTTTCGGCCATAAGGAGAATCAGGGGCTGCTGCTGCTCAGGTCGAGTCTCGGGCTGCTTGGTGTCCTGCTTAACTTTTTTGTCATCGACCGCATGGTTTTAAGTGATGCGGAGATTCTGAACAAACTGAGTCCTTTCTTCACCATTCTTTTATGTGCGATATTTTTAAAGGAATACATAAGAAGATATCAGATGATTTCAATCATCGTCGCTCTGGCCGGTGCCGTCTTCATTATCAAACCATCCATGTCGAGCGATACTGTGTACGCCCTGCTCGGAATACTCGGCGCGGTTCTTGCCGCCGGTGCCTATACGGTGCTGCGCGTACTCGGCAGCCGCGAAAAGTTTTATACAGTCGTATTTTATTTTTCAGGTTTTTCAACAGTGGCGCTGCTGCCGTTTTTCATCTTTCAATATGAATCGATGACTTTCGAACAGTGGATCATGCTGATTCTTGCAGGTATTTTTGCAGCCTTCGGCCAATTCGGACTGACGATCGCATACAGCTTTGCACCGGCCAGGGAAATATCGATATTTTTCTATTCGACAATCCTGTTCACTGCACTGCTGAGTATCTTCATACTGAATGAAGTGCCGGATATGCTGTCTGTCATCGGATACTTCGTCATTTTCGGTGCCAGCTACTATATGTTCATGAAAAACCGTGCACCAAAAGAGGAATTCTGATTCAATCATTAAAATAACGATCAATTCAAAACTGAATTTGATCGTTATTTTTAATTTTTCTGCGGTGACTTATGTTTTGTGTTTTTATTGTGGGCTGCAAGACGTTCCTTGTGCTGCCTGATCACTTTCAGGAAGTGCGGGCAGTAATGTTTCAGCTTGTAGTTCCCCACACCTGCAAGGTGTACCATGTCCTGCTTTGATGTCGGCAGCTTCCTCGCAAACTCTTTCAGTGTAGAATCACTGAATATGCTCTCTTCATCCACTCCGTACTTTTCAGCAAGTGATGCCCTTTTGTCCATGAGTTTCTGGAACAGCATCTCATTTGGCGAAGATGCAGTGGATATATTCACTTTCTCCTTGAACTGTTTTCTGAATGGCACTGTATATATATCTTTGTTCTCTTTTAATATATAGAAGCTGAGATCCACCAGATGCAGGCGGTCATCCTTATAATGCACATGACCATTTAAAATGAGTTTTTCCAGAATGTGGTGTAATTCTCCTGTCAGGTAGTTCCCCATGAGTCCGAAATATGCGGACTGGTCAAGCCCGCTGAAAATCACATTTTCACTTCTCTCGCCTCTCAGAACCTGGATGATATGCTCTTTGGTCAGCGGCATTTCTGTATCCTGGATGAGATTCAGGACCGTCTTCGCTTCATTTTTCATATTATAAGTGCGGTCATCACTCAGACAGTTCACACAGTGTCCACATGACTTGACGTACTCGTCTGCATCGAAATATTTGACCATGAAGCTCATCAGGCACTTCGAAGTCCTGTTATACTGGATCATCTTGTCCAGTTTGCTGCGCATATGGTCCTTGTGCTGATCGGTACCGTTCGAGCGGTCAATAAAGAACTGGTGCAGATTGACATCCCTCTCACTCGACAGCAGTATACATTCACTGACGAGGCCGTCACGTCCCGCACGTCCGATTTCCTGATAATAGCTTTCAACATCGCCCGGCAGATTGTTATGGATGATAAAACGGATATCAAGCTTGTTGATTCCCATTCCGAAAGCATTTGTCGCAACGACAATATTCACAAGATTCGAGACGAATGCATGCTGGTTGTCATCACGTTCCTTTTTGCCGAGACCGCCATGGTAAATTACATTATCTATATTCTTATCTTTCAGGTATGATGATATCTTTTCGACTTCTGCCCTTGTTGCTGCATACACGATTCCCGACATATGCTTACGCTCTTCTATGTACGAGAGGATGAACTGCTCCCGCTGATATGTCTTATTGACAGTCAGATGCAGGTTGTCCCTCTTTATGCTCTGCAGCACTACATGCTCATCACTGATATCCAGCAATTCCTGTATATTTTCCTGAACTTCTTCTGTCGCCGTGGCTGTCAGAGCCACGAAAGTCGCTTCAGGTATCAGGGACTGGATGACCGGTATGACTTTCTGGTAGCTCGGTCTGAAATCATGGCCCCATTTGGAAATACAATGCGCCTCATCAAATGCGACCAGCGGTATATTCAATTTACTGACAAACCGGCGGAATTCTTCATTGTTAAATCGTTCGGGCGCGACATATAAAAATTTATAACGTCCTTTCAGCCCGTCCTGCATAATGCTTACTATTTCGCTTTTCTTCAAAGTGGAATTCAAATACTCTGCAGGGATGCCGATTCTATTCAGATCTTCCACCTGATCTTTCATCAGGGAAATCAATGGAGATATTACCAGGGTGATGCCTTCAAGTTCCAATCCGGGTACTTGAAAACAAAGTGATTTACCTGAACCGGTAGGTAAAACACCGAGGGTATTTTGTCCGCTCTTAACAGAGTTGATGATATTACGTTGTTTAGGTCTGAATGTTTTAAAGCCAAAATACTTTTGCAATGTCGTCTCTATCATACTTTATCCCACCGTTTAAAACTGAAGTCTCAATAATTAATGATATATATTATACCTGATTTTCAGGTTGATTTGTTGGATTAATGATATTTTCTACAAAAAAACATCTGGAAATACTCCAGATGTTTCACTTTACATTTTTTCTTTGACGAGCTCTTTGGATAGGCGGTAATCGATTGCTTTGAACAGGCTTTTCACCCATAAATTCTGTGCATACAGATTCGCATGTGCATCGTCACAGTCGATCACTTTAAATTTAACTTTTGAACCGCGGCGCTTCTGGGACAGTTTGTGCATATGATATGAAGGGATGGTTCCTATATGCTCTGCCGTCGTCGGCTGATCAAAATCATTGAGTGCCAGCACCGGTTCTCCTGCAGCGATGTACACACCGCCTTTAATACCCGGATGGGTGATATTCGACTGTTCCGTGTCCAGATGTTTTCCTTCCAGATGGAGGGACACTCTGTTCTTTTCTTTTGAGACGGTAAATTCCGCACTTTCCAGCCGGTCGTATACTTCATCGCTGATATCCGGCCTTCTGACAACATGAAACAGATCGGATATATATATTTCAACAAGAGAGTATGTATCCACTCCCCAGCTCACCATGTTTCTATTACGCAGCATATTGAAAAGTTCATCATGCTGGAATGTATAGTCACGGCACATGACCACTTCGTCACCGGACTTTAATATGTTGGTACTTTCGACTTCAATGCCGCCCGCAACGGCAAGATATATTCTGTTGCCCCTCGGTGTGTCCACGAACTTTAAGACATCTCCCCGGTCGAAAAGGTATATTCTGTTCGGAAGGACTTCCTGGTTGTTGCACCGGCCGGTAAATTCCGCCCCCGAAAAAGCGATGATCGTCGGCTCGGTGAATTTAATGATTGCCGGTTTGACGGTCATTTCTATTGTCAGCTCATCTTTTTTATTGCCGACGAGCTGGTTGGCAAGATGATGGGCCAGCCTGTCACAGGCACCGTTGAATTCCTGGCCGTCCGGTGCGGACTGCTTATCCAGCGACTGGACGATTGAAAAAAGACCGCTGTCCTGAATGATCAAACTCACTTTAAAAACCCCTTTTCAGCTAAAAATCTCTCCGCTTCCCCGACTACCAGCCCGCAGGGCTCTATGGTATCGTGACTTTCCATCACTCTGATCGGTGCATACATGAAAGTCAGAGTATTCTCGGTTGTAATGATCTCTGTCAGATATTGGTGTGTTTCAGTGTTGAATGCATTAGTCAGCCGTTTAAGCACTACCGGATCAATGACTTCGTTCTGTTGATATGTAACCGCATAATCACCATTTGCAAAAAACATCCTTGTCCTCCTAAATACTAGTTATTATAGAAAAAGTCTAATTCAGCCGTCAGAAACTCAGTAATATTCGTAATGATAAAATACGTGATGATAATGGCCACGACCAGACCGACAAAACCAATCAATACACCAATTATCTTCAAGTCATTGTCTATTAAATATGTCACTACAAAATGTGTAAATAAGACGATACCGACGAGCAGTATTATCAGTAAAAAAGTTATCATTCTTTCACCTCTATATTGTAAGTCTGATCTTAAGCCAGCCACGGACACTATTGATCAAATAGACAGAAATCCGGCCCTCTTTATATTTCCCGATAAAATCATCGAGAGAATAATCTTTTTCCCGGATCGTTTTGTCATCCAGCAAAGATTGTCTCATCACACCTTTTAAAATTCCCGTCTGCTCCGATGGCGTATATAACTCACCATTCTCTGAAATTACGACGTTGCCGATGTTGAATTCGGTCAGCTGTTGTTGCCCATTATAATATAAAACGATGTTGAAATCATTGTTTGGTATTTTGTAATGATACCTTACCGTTGTTTTATTCTCAATAAATTCAGGCGGGGCGCTGATCGGCTCGTCATTCAGAATTGCCGACGCCTCTTCTGCATCGTCAATCGGTGCATGGGACAAGTCCAGTCTGCCGGACCGGTTCAATGTCGCCCTCAGTTTGTATAAGCCTGTCGGTTCCGCTTTTGTCTCTATATAGTTTTGGACCGCATCTTGCAGATCAGCCTCTTTAAAACCAAAACCCTCAGCCGATGCTGCCAGCCGCTTCTCATGATAGTCAAGGCGCACGACACGGCCGTCTTCAAGACGCATCGATTCTATCAGTTCAAACTGCGCCTTTTTCAAGAACGCGGTCTTATCAACGATTTCATCATATTCTGAAGCGGGAATCGAATCGTATGTAATGCCTCCGCCGGCACCATATACATATTCCCCGCCTTTTATATACAGCGTTCTGATCGGAACGTTAAAGACACATTCCCCGCCTGGATACATGATTCCGAGTGTGCCGCAGTAATACTCTCTCGGTGTCGATTCCAGGGCGTTGATGATGTTCATCGTCGAAAGCTTCGGCGCCCCGGTTATGGAACCGCATGGGAAAAGCCCGTCCATTATATCAGTGATGTTTACATCCTGTGCCAGCGCCGCTTCCACTGTCGATGTCATTTGAAAGACCGTGGCATATTTTTCTATAGTGAACAGTTTTGGAACATTCACACTGTTTTTCGCAGCCACCTTGGAGATGTCATTTCTGAGCAGATCCACTATCATCACATTTTCAGCCTGGTCCTTTTTGGACTCTTTCAGAAAACGGCAGTTGTCCTCATCTTCTTTTTCATTCAGCCCGCGGGGTGCTGTCCCTTTCATGGGACGGGTGCGGATCGTCCTCTCCTGATCCACTTCGAAAAACAGTTCAGGCGAGCAGCTGACGAGCTGCTCATCACCATATTCTATATACATCGCATAGTCCCCGTTGTTCGAAGACATCAGCGTTTCAAACAAAGTATGGCCGTCTCCGGAAAATCTGCCTGTCAGTCTCGTCGTATAGTTGACCTGGTAAGTATGACCGTCACGTATATACTCCCTGACCTGTTCGATATTTTTAATGATCTGATCGCGCGTTTCCGTAAACTCGGGTTCAGTCATTTCATATGTCGAAGTTTCCCTCTCTGATATGAACCTTCTGTAGTCCACGGTGCCGGAAAAGATGCCGATGATGAACTGCTCATTTTTCCGGTCGAACGACTCGTATGTTATGACACTTATTGCATAATAACCGTCTTTCATATATTTTTCCGCGGCCGTCAAAGCTTCATGAAGGCTGTGCGTCTTTTCTGTCATGACAAGGAGGGGATCCGTAAAATATAAATCCTCCACCTGTGAATGTTTTTTAAATTTGGCATGTACCTGCACTTCTATGCCTCCAATGCTATTTTAATAAAATTGAATAACTGTTTTTTGCCGTCAGAGGATAAAATCGCCTCAGGATGATACTGGACACCGTAGATCGGCAGACTTTTATGCTGGATGGCCATATTCACACCATCGTCAGATTGTGCAGTCACATTAAATTCCGCACTTTCCCCCGCACACACAAGAGAATGATACCTTGTCACCGTCAAAGGCTGTCCGACACCTTCAAATATACCGATCTCCGAATGCCTGATATCATATGTATGGCCATGAACAGGTCTTTCGCCCCGGGTGACGTCACCGCCGGACATATGCCACAGCATCTGGTGACCGAGACAGATTCCGAATACCGGCACCGTGCCCCAATTCTTTTCAACAAAATGAATCACATCCTGCCGGTCTTTCGGATGTGAAGGGCCCGGAGAGATGACCATGCCGATGATATTTTCTTCATCAATCGACAGCTCATGCAGTTCATCCGGTGTTTTTATTATAATTTCCACTTCATATGGATTGCTTTCCATATAGTGGACAAGATTGTATGTAAATGAATCGTAATTATCTATCATTAATATTTTCATGATCATTCCGTATTCCTTTTGTTTTCCTATATTTTAGCATATATCATTTAATGTTAATATTTGTTCTTTTATATTCATTCAGGTTCATGATTAAAAAAATCCGTAAAGGGTAAATTATTGATGAGCCGAGGATGTTTCATTTTATAGAACATGTAATAAAATGATTAAACAATTATGAAAAAGGGTATTTAAATTTAAGAACGAGAAAAGATTATTGCTTCAGGTGTTTTCTATACTATTTTCATTTGTTAAGGAGGATATTATTATGGGTTGGATTATAACACTTATTGTCGGCGGTCTGATCGGTTGGATTGCCGGTGGAATTTTAGGTAAAGATGTGCCGTTCGGTATCATCGGTAATATCGTTGCCGGCCTCGTCGGTGCTTCAATAGGTAATGCACTCGGTCTCGGCATAGGACCTGAAATTGGCGGTGTGAGTCTGATCGGCGGCCTGATTGGTGCAATTATTCTCATACTGATCGTATCATTCATAATGAAAGAAATCAGCGGAAACAAAGCTTAATGGAACTACACAGTGTAAAGCCTGGGAATATTCAATTCTCAGGCTTTTCTTTGTCATATTTTGCTTCCCGGATCAGCCAGCGCCTATTTTCATCATTTTCCTTCTGTGTGAGCAGCCGTTCTTCCTTGATTTTATTCAGTTCAAGACGCATATCTTCATTTTCCAATAAATAGTTTTCCTGTTTGATCTGTTCAAGTTTTCGTTCTTCCTGCATCTTCTTCAACTGCAACTTCTCTTTTTCCTGGTTGTAATCCCTCGTTATCGCATAAAATGCTATACCTGCAATACTTATAATGCCGAGACCGCCCAGACCGACCAGTCCCATGATGACATCAAAAAATCCCATTTCTTCAACACCTACAATTCACGTTCTTTACTTTCCTCTATCAGCCATCTGTCTTTCTTTTGTCCGTTGCGTTCCTTTAATGCCCTTTCTTCCTTGATCTTATCCAATTCAATGCGCATCTGTTTGTTCTCAAGCAGATAGTTTTCCTGACGGACCTGCTCCAGCTCCTTCTGCTCACGGATGTGATCGATTTTCAGCCGATCCTCCTTCTGGTCCGAACGCCGTTTTATCGCATATAACGGTACCGAGAAAAACAATGCGACAGGCACCGTGGCAATCAGAAATTCAAAGATCCCCATACTCCTCACCCCATAGGTTTATATTATTACTTTTATTTTATCATTAAATTGAATGAAAATATGTCTCCGGGTTGCTTATTTCATGTGAAATAACCGGTTTGTAATAATAAAGGCCGCCGGATATTCGATGATACCGGCGGCCTCTGTCATTTAAATTTTAATTGTCTTTGTCTGTTTCTGCTTCATCATCACGGATGATGTTGTAGCCTCTCATGAGGGCCACCTGTTTGATCGTATGGTTATCCGTATCCAGAACAATCCATTTGTCTTTTTCGGTATTTATATAATCGTCGACTTCGATATCGGCATTGATGCTCTGCATCCAGCCGCCGATAGTATCAATGTCGTCGCTGTCCTTGAATTCTATGCCGAAGTCCTCAG
>Ga0079225_10001786_pt1 | contig 12221 bp, 10 predicted proteins | sample Poulit2012_FD_76344 | JGI IMG/M metagenome (GOLD analysis project Ga0079225, IMG submission 76344) | Agricultural soil microbial communities from Georgia to study Nitrogen management - Poultry litter 2012 | ecosystem: Environmental > Terrestrial > Soil > Agricultural land | place: USA: Georgia...
AAACCCTGGAACAGACTGCAATTCTCCAGAGGTTGTTGCATCGTTCGATCCAGAGTTTGCTGTTCCAGCGCAGGCTGATAAAGCTATAGTGGAAGCAGCTGTTAAGGCAAGGAAAACACTACGTTTTTTCATTGAGGAGTCCTAAGGGTTGTGGATTCGTCCAGGAAATGAGTTTGATAATTGCTAATTAGGAAGTACCGGCAGGGTAATTCGGCTCGGGTAGTCCGGACCGCAAAGGATGGTCTGTTGGATTGACAATAAGTCTTCTTCATGGACATCTTTGATGGAAATACCTCTTCCAGAATTCCTGTCGAACGTTGGAAAGTTCGAACCAGCTATTTCGATACGTAAACAACTGCCAGCTACGATTCTTCGTGCAGTCGCTGCAAGATCAACAACGGCTTCGACAGGTTCATGTGGCTCTAATAGTTCCGGCTGGTCAATGCCGTACCGATACTTAAGCCGCACGTAACCGTCAACTAGATTTACGACGGTTCCGTCGGGCTGAACGTTCGATAAGTGAACTGCAACATCTGCATCTGCCGCGTCCGCTGAAGTCCAAATCGTTGCATGAATAGGCCCGATAAGGTCCAGATCTATTTTAAGCGGGGCAGAGGTCCATCGAACGATGTCGTCGCGACCATCGAGGACTCTACGATCGCGGACACCTGGTTCGAACTGAGATGATAAATCTGGACCGCCGCTAATTAGAGAATTACCGCCCACAGTAGGAACCGGGTTTGAAGGGTCTGACCGGAAACTAAATTCCGCGTTGGCCTGTTCCTGGCGTGGTGAGATACCTTCAGCCGCATCAAGATACCAATCCTGAAAAACTGTCTCAGGTAACGGCCAACGCGTAGCAGCCTGCCATTTGTCTGCACCCATGACGTACACCAATACCGGCGGAAGATCAAGAGTAGTTTCATCGACGATCGAGCGCAAATAGTCGATCTGAATCTTTTCGAGATTAATAGCGTTCTCTGATCCCGATGGAAACGACTGGTACCCCAAGGAGCCACTTCGATCAGTATGTGTCCAAGGTCCAATAACCAGTCGCTGTTTATCCGCAATTTCTGGAGCGGCTGCGTCAGAAGTCATGGCTTCGTAATTACCAAGAGTCCCTCGCAAGAAGAGATCGTACCAGCCACCAATGTGCAGTGCGGGCGCTTGCGCAAGATGTTGTTTTCCAGCAAAATTGAACTCGGCCCAATAGACGGCATCATTTTCTGCTGCAATCCAGCGCTGCCAACTGGGCAGTGTGTCACTAATGATATCCCTGTCATCCAACGGCAGCTGCTTGTATAGTGCTTCCAAATCTGAAGTTAGTCGGGTAAATCGTCCAAATTCATGACTAACATCCTCACCTTGGGCTTGCCGATCCTGGAGGGTCTGGATAGTTTTTAGCTGGTGCCAGCCTGTACCTTGCCCGAGTTGCAGCGCCCCCTGGTGGAATGCCAGACCATTTCGATAGTCATGGGTGGTCATAGCCTGGACCATCGCAACCAATCCAGCAGGGCGTTTCCATGCGACCGCATTTTGGGTCATGCCTAAATAGGAGGCACCCATCATCGCGATACGACCATCGCACCATTCTTGGGATCTGATCCATTCGATCGCTTCAAGTCCATCGTCAGTTTCGTTCTCGAAGGCAATCAGTTCACCACTAGAACCAAATGTCCCGCGACAATATTGGATGACGACCGCGAAGTTTGCTTCATGCAATGGCTGGCTTGGAATATTCCGCTGCATTGGCTCAGAATATGGTGTACGGACTAATACAACAGGAAATGCGCTGGGACCAGAAGGCAGAAAAATCTCGGTACGCAAGGCGGCACCGTCCGACGTTGTCATCCATGTGGACCAGTGTTGGGATGCACATCTAACCTCTGAATTGGCAGTCAGCATTCTTCTCCTCAACCATTGAATTTGTGATGTAGTTCATATTAGTGGTCATAATGTCACCGCAAGGTCTCAAAATGAGACACTTCAACGGAATGCTCTGCCTAGACCGCGCTTTCAGTGTTTCCGGCATTCACATTAGATAAACATGGTCTCGACACTGCCATTCAGGTAAACAAAAAGTGCGAGCAGCAGGGAGAGTGTCGCTAAGGCTCAGCTGTGCCACGTTACGGCGGATAGCGCCATGCAATCCTGCCTCCCGACGATCGTTGCTCTAAGCCAACCGCGTGCGGAGAACACCCATACGGTCCCAGAAACCACACACTCGGCATTCACCACTACTCCCTATGCAAGGCCACTCCCGAGTCAATGTCAGATTCGCCAAAGCGATCGGTCAGCCCCAAACGCAGCAGACGCTATTACTTCGAACGTAGATGTGCTCTAAAGCCTGCAAAGCCCCTCAGGTCACTTCGCGGGTCGAACGGTGCTGATAGAGGCATGTCCAACCGGCGCAACCACAAGTACGACATTCCCCATAACCCGATACTGACCAACAACATCAGGAAGCCCAGTGGAATAAGTAGTCGATAGGCACGGGCACGCTCCATCCCTGCAACCGAATTAGCTTCCACATCGCACGAGCCGGTGGCCCCTCTAGGTCACGGCTTGCCACTGTGTTGTGACGGCATCACGCAGTGCTTCAAAGACGCGATACACTGCCCATGCTCCAGGGTCAGGACGGCCTAGTACACGGTCGCCCATATAAGTCGAACGGCCTTTTTTCGCAATGAATTTTGCGGTGGATTCAGCGCCCGCTTTGGCCGCACCAGTAGTTTCAGTCAGAACATGAACGAGATCTGCGACGGCATCATTACCCTGCTGAGCATTGCCAAACGCTGTGAGCGCAGGGATGAGTGCGTCGATCATGGTACGGTCCCCAACTGATGCGCCACCCAAATCTTGCATACCTTGGACACCTGCGGACAGTGACATCTCCCAATCCCTTAAAGTCAGGGTGCCACCCTTGCCCTCAAGCTCTTCTGCCATTCGCAGCAACAGCACCGAAATGAGAGGCCCCGAAGTCCCGCCGATGGCGCGCCGAATAATGGCGGCCATTTCACGGAAGAGACCATCATGCTCACCGGGCAAGTCTTCCAGCGTTGCCAGGATCGCTTCTGCTCCGCGCGTCAGGCTCAGTCCGAGGTCGCCATCACCGACGACCTGGTCCATTTCAGTTAGCTCTGGCTCGTGGGCCTGAATTGTTGTTAGCACACCCGACAAGATAGCCCGCTGCTGAGCTTCCAAAGACGTCGAAGAACCAGTCGACTCATTACGCGCTGGGTGTTGCAGCACAAGGTCGGGAGAGCACCGCCCCAAGTGTTCTGCCGGCCATGCGAAAGTCTGTGCCGGGGCATCCAAAAAAGCCAACTGGCCTGGTTTCAAACGCAGCACAGAAATTGAGCAGCCTGCCATTTCCATAGCGGTCAAGAAAGCTCCCGACCACACACGCCGTACATGAATTCCACGCTCTTGTGCCCAAGATAAGGCTGCGTCAACAATAATTGACATCTCCATCACAGATGATCCACCGAGGTTATTTACCAGCAGTGCTACACCCTGCTCAAAGACGCCCGGCCCACCTAAAGCATCTACAGTCTTGGACATCAACCGATCCACAACTTCCGCGGCCGGCACCAGCGCAGAACGCTCGACACCGGATTCGCCGTGTATCCCCAGTCCCCATTCGACTTCGTCATCAGCTAGTTGGAAGCTAGGAGAGCCGGCCGCTGGCAGAACACACGGTCCCAAGGCTATTCCCATAGAGGCAAGATTATCGGCGGCTTGCCGCGCTCTTGCGGCCACCTGCTGCAGCGTCATTCCGGCTGCCGCCGCAGCGCCGGCAATTTTATGAATTAGCACGGTACCCGCAATGCCACGCGATCCTAGTTCACCCTCCGCCGCATCTAAAGCAACGTCATCACCTACGACGACGACCTCTGCAGCAATGCCCTCGAGCCGGACAATCTCAGCGGCCAACCCGAAATTCAGCCTATCCCCCGTATAATTCTTGACTACCAGGACTACTCCTGCGCCGGTGTCAACAGCGCGAATTGCGTCAGCGACAGCATCCACTGATGGTGAGGTAAATACATCCCCGGATACCGCAGCTGCTAGCATACCTGTGCCCACATACCCGGCGTGAGCTGGTTCGTGACCTGCCCCGCCACCAGAAATGACCGCTACAACACCGGCACTATGGATGGCATCAATATCAACGATGGTCTTTGAATCGCCCAGAAAACGTAAACTCGAATTGAGCCTGGCGATACCCCGCAGAGAGTCGAGAACAACATCGCTAGGATCGTTTATAAGCTTCTTCACGGTACTCCTTAAAATAAATAGCACACAGGAATGGAACAGTCATTAATACTTCAGAGCCCGTTCGGAACAAACTGACCCAAACCATTAACCGGGAGGACTTCCCTCCGGCATACATGTCGTTAATTACCAACGCCCACGAATGGGGCGGTTCGCGAATTTATGATGAATACTTTGGTGTTACATCCCCGGATTTCGCGATCTTATCTGCATTATCGAACAACCCTGGCTGCCAGGCAGTCGACATAGTTCAGATTGTCGCGCTTGATAAATCTGTCGTCAGTCGGCGTCTAAAACGCCTGCACAGCAAGGACCTTGTCACCTGGGAGCAAGACGTTACCCGGCGTCGGCTGTATCTAACACTTCATGGTGCTGAGATTCACAACCGAATATTGCCTGTCGCCCTAGCCCGAGCTGAGCGGATGACCACTGGATTTTCAGATGACGAAAAGAAACTCTTGCAGCAGTTCTTGCATCGAATCTTCGAGAATCGCGAGTGGATGAACTCCACGGACAACCTCCCCCTTCCAAACGAAAAACTTCAATAAAAGCTTTCGTAAACTTTTCTCTTGCCTAATACTATGTGATGTGATTCACTAGTTGCAATTGCAACTAGTAACTTAATTCGCATCGTCGAAAGGCCGTGATGAAATACAAGATTCGTATTGGGGCAGCCATTTTTGCTTCAGCCTTAGCATTCACTGCGTGTAGTAGTGACACGTCGACCGAGAGCACAACCACCAGTGCCGAAGAGCCAGAAGAGCTTCGTACTATTCGCTTGGCCGCTGTACCAGTCGTTGATGTAGCAGCACTTTATCTGGGCTCTGAAGTTGGCATCTTTGAAGAACACGGTCTGGAACTGGATATTCAGTTCACCCCGGGTAGTTCTGTAGCAATCCCTGCCATGCTCAATGATGATTTCGATGCGGTATACACAGGAAGCGTGAACGCATACCAAGCTCGAGAAACCGGCTTGCCTGTCGTCGCCATTGCTGAAGGCGGGCGCACCACCGGCGAAGCAGGAGCAGACCACGGTGGCATCCTGGTTCACCCAGATTCAGACATTCAAGATCCAGGGGATTTAGAAGGCAAAGAAGTTGCTGTTAACGCCGTCCTGGGACTCCACGAAGCTGCAGACCGCCAATCGATAATCAAAGCTGGCGGCGATCCCAATAAAGCCAACTTCTTAGAGCTAGATTTGCCAGATATGCTCGGTGCTTTAGAAAATGGGAATGTTGATGCTATCTCAACATCGGAACCATTTCTTGGTCTCGGACTAGACGCAGGGATGGAACTCATCGCCGATCCATTCATTGATGTTGATGAAGAGTTCATCACAGCGGTCTACTTGACCTCGGAGCAAAATGTTGCCGAGAACACTGAGCTGATAAATGATTTCATCTCTGCAGTCAAAGAATCACAAGAGTACGCCTCAGAAAATACCGAGGAGTTCCGGCAGGAACTCACTAATTTCGCAGAAATTGATCCTGAAGTGGCAGAAACAATGATCCTCACTAAATTCGGCTGGGGCTTCCCTGATGAACCGATGCAACGCGGCGCTGAAGCTAGCCGTGAAGCGGGGATTATCAACGACGTCGATAAAGCCCTCGATGGACTGGTGCGTTCGGAAGATCAGTAACGTATCCCGTTTTGAAACTGAAGCGTTTGTATAGTCTCCTCCAATCCGCGGATAACCGGGATCCAGGAACTGTGTAGACGCTTTAGTTTTTGACGCCTCATCACCTGTACTACTACAGAAGGAGTCTGGACCGTGACTACACGAATCGGGATCAATGGCTTCGGCCGAATCGGCCGAAATGTTTTTCGAGCACTATCTCAACACCCCGCAGACCTGCAGGTCGTGGCTATTAACGATTTGATGTCCGCAGACATGTTGGCTCACCTTCTGCGATACGATTCCGGTCACGGCGCTCTCCCCGTCGAAGTGAGCGACACGCAATCGGCATTGCAAATTGGTGACTCGCGTATCGAGATTACTGCACATCGAAATCCCCAGAACATTTCCTGGGATGCAATGGGAGTCGATATCGTCTTGGAGGCAACCGGCCGATTTACCTCGGCCGCCGATGCCGGTGAGCACCTGAAGAGCGGTGCGAAAAAGGTCATAGTGACAGCGCCTTGCGATGATGCCGATATCACCATTGCGATGGGCGCTAACCACCAGGCTTATAACTCTTCGGAGCATCACATCATTTCCAATGCTTCCTGCACGACCAATTGCCTTGCACCGCTAGCTGGTGTTCTGGATGCGGAGTTTGGCATTCAAAACGGACTGATGACTACCATCCATGCCTACACCGCTGACCAAAACCTACAGGACGGACCGCACCAAGATTTGCGTAGGGCCCGTGCGGCTGCGCTCAATATCATACCCACTTCGACCGGCGCAGCTAGAGCCATCGGCCATGTGTTACCGCGACTAGCTGGAAAACTTGAAGGGGTCGCGATGCGAGTACCCGTTCCAGTTGGATCCGTTACCGACCTCACGGTCACCCTATCTCGATCGGCAACCATCGATGGCGTTAATGCCGCGTTTCAAGCAGCATCGAATTCAGTGCAATGGAACGGCATTCTGAGCTACACCGAGGAGCCCATCGTTTCATCAGATAGCATCGGTGAAGCCTTCTCTTGCATTTTCGACGCTGGCCTAACGCAAGTCGTAGGCGACCAAGTCAAAGTAATGGGGTGGTATGACAACGAATGGGGCTATTCCAACAGACTTGTCGAGCTCACCGCTATGGTGAGCCAGCAATTACATGGCATGCAGCTGGCATAGTGTTGCCAAAAAGACAACCCATCCCACGTGTGAGTATGATCCTATCTTCGCATTCTAGACCACCTATTGCGTCCACAAGTAGCCCGAGAATGTAATAAAAGTGGGCTGGTTCAAGCCTTAGCGCACTCGAGCTACCGCCTCAGTCGCGTGTTTGAGAAAGGCTTTTACAGAGAAGTCCGAACCCGTGACGTCATCAACATATAATGGGACGCTTTCGCTCAACACTTTCCGTGCCGCAATGTGTTCACCCGGCATATTCACTGTTTCCACAGCTGTCAGCAAGTCATCGCGAAAGCAAAGGGCTGCAAATTTTGCATCTTCCATACTGCCGATGATTAATACGTCGTCATTCTGGTTGCTCACGCCCGCCATCTGAAGCCGATTTTTGCCCTGGATAGACCAAAACCAGGGCACATCCACATAAGGCTTAGATCCCCCAATTATGACGTGCGCAATGTGTTTAGCCTGATCGACGGCATTTTGCACGGACTCTACTCTCGTGAATCCACCATCAGCCCACCCCGCTGGGAAGGTCGCACAGTCACCAACTGCAAAAATTGCTGGATCCGAGGTCTGCAGCGAGGCATTCACCAGCACCCCATTATTAGTTGCTAACCCCGCTTCTGCAGCTAACGAGTCATTAGCTCGAGCCCCCACACCGACCACGACCAAATCGGTAGCAATTACATCACCTGCGGTCGTTCGGCAGGCAGCAACCCGCCCGGACGGGGTCATGTCGAAGGCCGTAACAGTCTGGCCAAACCGGAATTCCACTCCACAGTCTTGATGCCAGCGCGTCACCCAATCGGCAACCACAGTGGAAACTGAACGTCGTAGGGGCCGCTCGCCACGGTTGACCACGGAAACCGAGCAGCCCCGGCCCGCTGCGGCTGCAGCAAACTCTAATCCAATAAATCCTGCACCAACAACCGTCACGGATTCGGCAGTAGCTAACTCAGCATGCAGTCGCTGGGCATCATCGAGAGTCCGCAAACTACTAATGCCGTCGGCTTGTGCCCCGGGACAGTCTAAGGTTCGGTTCACGGACCCAGTTGCCAACACCAGATAGTCATATGGTATTGATTTGTCACTGATATACACCGTTTTTGTCCGCGGATCTATGTGGGTAGCCTTTTGACCACGTAACAGCTCGATGTCGTTGGTATCGAAAAATTCACTAGGACGCAGGGGGAGCACTGCAGGTGTGTTGGCAGTGGCACCTTGAATAAAATCTTTGGATAGCGGTGGTCTCTGGTACGGAAATTCTATTTCTTCGGCAATGATCGTAATAGGTTCGCTATAGCCAACATTTCGAAGCGAGTCGGCAACCTGCACACCTGCTTGTCCACCACCGATGATGACGACGGACATGTTTAGACCTGTTCCTCTGGAAGGTCAACTTCAAGATGGCCCAAATCATCGTTGACACCGATTTGGCATCCTAGACGACTGCGACGTTCATCGCGTTCCGATGCCGTAACTTCCAGCATCTCTTCTTCGTCTTCGGAAATCTCCGGGAGACTATCAAGGTACTCCTCGCGGACATACACATGGCAAGTAGCGCACATGGCTTGTCCACCGCATTCCCCAACGATGCCCTCGACTCCGTTATTCAACGCGGATTGCATAACCCGAGCATCGGTACCCGGGTCGACTCTGATGGTTTGAGAGGCACCAGAAGGGTGATGATAAGTAATCGTTGGCATGTTGCTCCTTCGACTTTGTGAACTACCTTCAGACTACGCCCTAGCTAACATAGTCAAAAGTGGATATAATCTATGATCAACATCGACTTTACCGATAAAGGTTCGATATGACTCCACCTTTTACTCTGCGTCAATTAGAAATCTTTCGCAGCGTCCTCGAAACTGGTACGATTTCGGCGGCCGCTCAGGCGCTGCACACTGCACAGTCCTCCGTCTCAGCGGCGATCAACGAACTTGAAAAACAAGTCGGCCAACAGCTTCTCATTCGTAGAAAAGCGCAGGGTACTTGGCCCACGACCGCTGGGCGGCAATTGTATCGAGACGCTGTCGAGCTGCTTAAAATGGCTGAAGAAGCCGCAAGACACCTCGAAGAGCGCGATGGCAAGATTCGAGGCCTAATTTCTATCGGTATATTTGCCACTCTTGCACCGTATGTTGTGCCACTCATTCTGACCGAATTCCGCAGCCGCCACCCGCTGATAAAACTCGAGTTTCATGAAGAAGACCACGACGAACTAATCACTAAATTACACGAGGGCATATATGATGTCGCGCTAAGCTATTTGGAGCCGAAGCCACCTTCAGAAGAACTAGCACAACAAGAGATCACCACCAGAGCAACGCACGTATTAATGTCTGCTCGACATCGACTTGCCCAATATGAGTTCGTGACGCTTAAAGACATCGAGCAAGAACCGCTGATTCTGTTAGGTCACACACCCAGCCGCGACAACACCCTCCGGCTACTCGGATTAGAAATCAACGACCCACGCATCGCATGGGTCACCTCGTCGATACCCCTAACGAGAGCACTCGTCGGCCACGGTCTGGGTGTATCTCTGCTGGTTCAACCAGATGCATCAGTGAAAACGGCAGATGGCATCGAGCTAACCCAAGTCCCACTTCATGCCGAGAAGAGCACCGCCTACTTAGGGGTTATCTGGCGCAAGCCAGCTCACCACCGGCGGCCTCCCAGGCGTATTACTTCACTGGTCCAGTTCTGCACTGAAGAGATCGGATCACACATTGACGCCATTGGAAATGACTTCGCATAACGTAATCCTTGCCATAGTGAGTGCTTCGTGACACACTAGTTGCAATTGCAACTAGTGTGTCAAGGAACGAATATGGTTACTCAGCCCCTTTCACGTCCGACCCTTGAACTTAACCCGTTCACGGTGGGGTCCCTTCAAAATCCGTTTCCCGTCGAAGATCAGATAAGAGAAGCGGCCCCAATTGTCTGGCTCAGCGATCTCAACGTGTGGGCCACCGGCCGATATGATTTGGTGCAGCAGATCTTCCTGGATCATGAAACGTTTATTTCTTCCCACGGCACCGGCCTGACAAACACCGCTCTGGAAAAAAATTGGCGCAAGCCCAGCGTCATTCTGGAACAAGATCAGCCAGAGCACACGAAAACTCGAAAAGTCATGTCCAAGGTGCTGTCATTAAAAGTGGTGAAGCAACTTCAGAACGAATTTCAACAGGCAGCCTACGAATTAGTCGACGCACTCTGTGAAGTCGAAGAATTTGATGCCGTCACCGACCTTGCGGAGGCCTTCCCTCTTCAAGTCTTGCCAGATGCCGTGGGCTTGGCACCTGAAGGACGCCAATACCTACTCAAATATGCCAACCTCAACTTCCAAGCCATGGGCCCAAAAAATGCCTTATACGAGCAGGCGCTCCAAGACGCAGCTAAAGCCACAGAGTACGTCGAATGGCAAATGGATCGCAAAAATCTTGATGAGTCGAAACTAGCAGGGATCATCTTTGCTGCAGCAGATGACGGGGCGATCGCCCAAGAACAAGCTAGCCTGCTAGTCCGCACCTTCCTATCCGCTGGTTTGGACACCACTATGCTCGGCATTGGACTTGCACTCAAAGCTCTGGCCGAGACCCCCTGGGCCTGGCAGCTCCTCTCTGCCGAACCGAAACGTGCCCGATCTGTTTTTGAGGAGACTCTTCGCACCTACGCGCCCAGCCCCTTTATTGCACGAACCGTCGGCACAGAAGTCGACTTCGGTGGTGTCACCTTGCGACCAGAAGAAAAAATTATTAATTGCGTCAGCGCGGCTAATCGAGATCCTCGCCACTGGGAGCGACCAGCCGAGTTTGATATCGAACGCGACATTCGAGGCCATGCCGCATTCGGTTATGGTATCCACGCATGCGTAGGACAAATGATGGCTCGAATGGAAGCTGAGTCTGTCCTGCGAGCTGTTGCGGAAAAAGTCCAGTCTATTGAACTCATTGGTGAACCCCAGCGCAAAATCAACCATTGGCTGCGAGGTTATGACCATATGCCTATGCGCATCACGCCCAAATGAATTTAACTGCTGGCCCTAGACATTACCCTAACTATTCGAACAAGGAATACACCGCTCAACCCAGATGAGATGCGCGACAGTTAGAAGAGGGCACTCTGGCTCGACAAGGCCCGTCAAATTGAGCTCCAAACAGACTTTGGCCTGACCCCATTTTTTAGGTCCATTCGTTATGTGAGTCCATAAACCCCGTATTTTCGGGGAGAATGGATTACACGATGAGTACTCAACGAAAGCGCCACACGCCGGAACAGATTGTCCGGAAACTTGGCCAAGCAGACCGCCTTCTTGGTGAGGGCAAAACCGTGGCTGACGTGTGTCGCGAACTTGAGGTTGCTGAGCAAACCTATTATCGGTGGCGCAACCAATACGGCGGGATGAAGGCCGATGACGCCAAGCGGCTCAAAGAGCTGGAAAAGCAAAACGCCACACTGAAACGGCTCCTGGCGGAAGCAGAGCTAGAAAAGGCCGCGTTGAAAGAACTTGCCCAGGGAAACTTCTAGGCCCAGGCAGACGCCGTGCTGCCATTGCTCACCTGTTGCGCTGTTTTGCGATCAGTGAGCGTCTGGCATGCCGTCTGGCTGGGCTATCTCGATCTGCATGGCGCAGACCCCTGAACCAGGACACCGTGGCTGATCCTGATCAGCCGCTGCGTGCCTGGTTGTGCCAATACGCCAAAGACCACCCACGCTGGGGATATCGTCGTGCTTACCATGATGCTCGCGGCGAAGGGTGGCGCGTCAATCACAAGAAAATTCAGCGCCTGTGGTGTGAAGAAGGACTCCGAGTGCCACAGCGTCGTCGACGCAAACGAGTGGGCACCTCCACAGTCGAGGCGCCGGTAGCGGATACCCCGGATGTGGTGTGGGCCGTGGATTTCCAATACGATGTCTGCGAGCAAGGCAAAGCATTCAAGATCTGCTCGATCGTGGATGAACACACCCACGAATGCATCGGCGGACTCGTCGAACGATCCATCACGGCAGACCGATTCATCAACCACCTGGAAGAACTCATTATCCAACGCGGCGCTCCGGCGGTGCTGCGCAGCGACAATGGACCTGAGTTCATTGCCAACGCCGTCACTGACTGGGCGGCCAATCGGACGGCGTTATC
>Ga0079225_10001787_pt1 | contig 12212 bp, 19 predicted proteins | sample Poulit2012_FD_76344 | JGI IMG/M metagenome (GOLD analysis project Ga0079225, IMG submission 76344) | Agricultural soil microbial communities from Georgia to study Nitrogen management - Poultry litter 2012 | ecosystem: Environmental > Terrestrial > Soil > Agricultural land | place: USA: Georgia...
GAGAAACCTGCAAAAGCCATATTTGTTATTGGAGCTTCCGTTCCTCCTGTAATGATATAATCTACATCACCACGTTTAACGGCTTTAAATGCATCACCTATTGAATTAGCCCCCGAAGCACATGCTGTGACAGTACATGAGTTAATTCCCTTAGCACCCAGTTGTATAGATACTTGGCCCGCTGCCATATCTGGAATCATCATCGGGACGAAAAAGGGACTCACCCTACGGTACCCTTTATTCATAAAGCGTTCATGCTGTTCTTCATACGTATGCATCCCGCCAATACCGGAACCAATCCAAACACCAACACGGTCCGCTATCTTATCATCAATCACCAAGTTAGCATCTTCAACAGCCATTTTAGAAGCAGCAACAGCATATTGTGTAAATAAGTCCATTTTCCGTGCGTCTTTTTTTGATATATATGGTGTATAATCAAATTCCTTTACTTCTGCTGCAACTTTCGCAGGAAAGTCATCTTTATTTACCTTTGTAACATAATCAATTCCAGACACTCCATTTAATAAGTTATCCCACATGGATTGAACATTATTTCCGACAGGAGTTACGGCTCCAAGCCCTGTTACGACTACTCTTCTATCCATTGAACATCCTCCTATAATCCATTAATCTATTTTATCTACCCCAACGTAGAGCAATAGCTCCCCAAGTTAACCCTGCTCCAAATCCGACCATCACTATTAAGTCTCCATCTGTTACTTCACCATTTTTAACGGATTCTGATAAAGCCATTGGTATGGAGGCAGATGAATTATTACCATATTTTTTAATCGATGTTGCCATCTTTTCTTCAGAAATACCAAGTCTCTGTCTGGCTGCTTCCATTATACGAATATTCGCCTGATGCGGGATCAGATAATCTATATCTTCCTTTTTATACCCTGAATCCTCTATCACCTTTACCGCTGAATCAGGCATTTGTCTGACAGCAAATTTAAACACTTCGCGTCCATTCATCATAAGGTGATTTTTACTATTCTGGTATAGGTGTTCCCCACCTGATCCATTTGCACCTAATTCAAATGATAAAATGCCTTTTCCTTCAGAGACCTCTCCCATAACAGCGGCCCCAGCACCATCTCCGAATAATACACATGTATTTCGGTCTGTCCAATCTGTAATTTTTGATAACTTTTCGACGCCTACGACCAGAATATGTTTATAAGCTCCTGTTTCAATAAATTGTTTTCCAGTAACAACACCATACATGAATCCTGCACAGGCAGCACTCACATCCATTGCTGCTGCTTTTGTCGCCCCTAAACGCTCTTGTAGCATACATGAAACAGAGGGAAAAGGGGTATCAGGTGTTACCGTTGAAACAAGAATTAAATCAATTTCCTCTGCTGACACATCCGCTTCTTTTAAGGCATCTTTAGCGGCATAGTATGCCATATCTGACGTTTTAATATCATCTGAGGCAATTCGACGTTCTTCTATTCCAGTTCTTGATTTTATCCATTCATCACTTGTATCTACCATTTTCTCTAAATCTGCATTTGTTAGTACTTTTTCCGGTGCAAAATGACCTGTACCAAGTAAACCAACATCCATATAGACATCTCCTTAGAGTATTATTTAATATCAAATCTTATGACTTGGTACTAATTTTAATGCATACTCCAATTTGTTGCAAGTTGTTTTAAAAATTATTTCTGATATGGAAGGAGACCCGTTTCTTTATATCTCTCAATTTCTTTATGTATCATTTTTTGATATTTCTCGGGAATATCATTATTAAATACCCCCAACGATACGATGTCATCTTCAAAACCGAATGTTAACATGCCGCCATCTAAGTCTTTTTTATGAAAAGATTGGGTTATTTCTATATATGCTTTTTCAATATCACGAACAGTGCTTGTCAAAATCGTCTCGGAGTCATATATTGATTGATCTTCTAAAAAGCCGATGGCATATACGTTATTTTCACTAGCGTGTTTTATTATCTCTTCGCTAAAAAAATCTCCTGCGGGGTAAATAACATCCACATGCTTATCAGACATTTTTTCATATCTTTGCTCCGCTTCAGTTTTACTGCCCCAGTCATTAACATAATCAATATGTACATCTATGAGATGATTTTCATATTTTGCACCTTCAAAAAAACCTTCAATCTCAGGTTGCCACTCATAAGCAGAGATGGCACCCACATGGTTCGATGTTGTCATTTTACCTGCAATCATACCCGCGAAGAAGCCTAAGGCATGTGAATTAAACTGCACACTCGTGACATTATCTGCATAATGATTACCATTAAAGTAAACAAAATGCACATCAGGGTATTGCTTTGCAATCTCTACAAATGTCTTTCCAAAATAACTACCATGTCCATAAATAAGGTTGACTCCTTTATCGACAAGATCATCAACCGCATTTATTATTTTTTGCTTTTCATTTATATCCTCTTTAAAAATAGTGCCTACCTCAAATTTATTATTAATTTCCTGCAGACCCTGCACTCCCATCTCGTTCCAAATGGTATCATCTTGGGAGCCATCCATTAGCATGCCTACTTTATTTACCTTTTTATTATTAAAAACTTGATCACATCCGGTGACGGTGATGATTACAATTAATAGACATGTAAAAAAATAAAGTTGTCTTTTCAATATTTGCACTCCATTCGAATCCAACTTTTACTTTAATATAATGTATGGAATCTGTGATAATGGTCCAATATTTTATAAAAATCATCGTGTATAGATCTATTGTCACGAAGATAAACAGAGTTTTCAAGTATCTTATTAGTTTTTATTTGTTTTCGCGTGGATTTAATATTTAATGTGTCCGGCAAAAGAGTTTCCCTATATATCAATTGATATATAGCGACAATATAATCCTCTATCCATATGGCCTCGTTTAGTTCCTCACTACCATTTTCGATCATGTTGATCTTTTGACTTGGCATCCATTTGCCGATTAAAGGCGGCGAATAAATTATATGCTCTGTTATTTGCTCATTTGTTTTTTTAAATAACTTTAAGGTTATTTTGGACTGTTCTGCTTCTTCATAATCAGATACTTTAAGAGTTAACCTCGTTTTTTTACCTTTTGGTTTATGATTATGAAATGAGAAAGAATCATTACGAACTAAGTACATTGACAGGTTTTCCTTTTTAGAAGTATCTAAACAATCTATTCCTATCACTGAAATTCCTTTTTCCAGAAAAAAATTAGTAAGGTGAAAACCAACCCAATGAAAACAATTTTCAACCATAATATACATAATTCATACCTCCGAAATTATTTATCTAAACAAATGCTTTTATTTACAGCAATCTTTTGATAAACTATAATCATATATGAATTTATCATTATTTTATCAACAGTGTGAATGAGGTGTGATTGATGCGTTACATAATGGTAGTTATTTGGTCCATTTTGGTTGGAACGGTTGTATCCTATGTTCTTACAAGTATGGCTAATGAACCGTTTGATTTAACATCAACCTTTGTTTTAGCTGCAATTTTTGCGATATTCGTTATCCTTATAGGGGATGTCGGCTTAAAAGAACAAAGTGAAAACTAAATAATGTATTTATAGAATAACCCTTGCCATTATTATATGATGGCAAGGGTTTTTTCTTGTTTGTTTTTTTAAAAATTAAACAGTTAGCGACAGGAAATATCTGCTCTGTTTTTTTAACATAAAAATTATAGTATAAAATGAGCCATGTGTTAATACCAAGGTAAAATACTTAGTGCTGTTAAAGCTGCTAACGGCAATACTAATCTTCGAAACCTGTTTCTTGGACCATATCCTCCCCCATATCCACCATAACCATAACCTGGATAGCCGTACCCTGGATACCCATAACCGAATTGTCGTTCAAAAGTTTGATGATCAGTCATAAAGGTTCCTTGTTCTTCGCTTAGGTCGACTGGAACTGCCATGTATACATATTCCTCATCTAAACCTGTCACAATCCCATCTATTTTTGAACCATCGTGTGTCTCGGCTAGTACATAGGAGTGCATATGTTGTTTACATAAATCATACATATGTTTATTATCATCTCTCATATCCATTACCTCCTCACCATATAGACTATTCAAATATCTATAACTCGTGACGACAGTTTATTTTTAATTTTCTTTATAGGAGGACGTCTATGTTGACAACAAAATTATGGCTATTATTAAAATATATTATTTTAGGGACTGTTCAAGGTTTAACGGAACCCTTACCAGTTTCATCTAGCGGACATATGATTATTTTAAGACATTTATTTGAAGTGAAAATGAGTGGATTGTCTTTTGAAATTTTTGTTAACATGGCATCCCTTTGTGCAATTTTATTAGTTTACAGAAAAGATTTAATCCGTTTGATTAAAAATGTGACACGTTATTTTATAATGAAAAATAATAAACTTAAAAATGATACTAATTATGTCATCTTATTAATGATAGCAACGGCACCAACAGCAATTATTGGATTTTTAATGGAGAATTTTATTAACGATCTATTGGGTTCTATAAAAACGGTGGGTATATCACTATTAATCACAGCATATGCTTTATGGATCATACGTAACCTAAATGGTGTGAAAGATGATGAAAATATAACAATAAAAGATGCGTTTATTGTAGGACTAGCTCAATCCGTTGCTCTTATACCGGGTATCAGTCGTTCCGGAGCGACTTTAGTTGCCGCTATGCTCCTAGGTATGAAAAAGGAAACAGCTCTGAGATTTTCTTTCTTACTTTATATACCTGTAAGTTTAGGTATAAGTATATTTTCATTAGGTGACATCATTCATAATCACCCTGTCCACCTAACATCTCTTCCTAATATTATGGCATTCATAACAGCTTTTTTCGCCTCATATTTCGCATTAAGTTGGTTTATTGATATAATGAAAAAAGGAAAACTGATCTATTTCTCGATTTATTGTGTCATCATTGGTTCACTCGTTATAATTTTCCTTTAAAATGGCCATATGTGATTTGCATAAAAAAAACCCTAGAACTATATGTTCCTAGAGTTTTACATCATTATTTTTATATTTTTCCTATTAATACACGCCACATATCTGGTCCATCTTGTAGATACTCCCAAGTAAAGGTTCCTTCACGTTCTATCATAAACTGATAATGTAAAGGCTTTGGATCGTGATTATTCGATAATTCGAAGCTTTCTCCAACATTTAAGTTATCGAAAGTTTCTAGTATTTTTGGGTGTCGAATTCGTGGATCTAAGTCTGGAGCATAAATTTTCTTAACACAATTTAACTGCTTCATTCTTTCCACTCTCCTATACTCATATTTTTTATTCTACAAGTATAGTGTAAGCTTTTTTCAAGATTAAATCTGTGACATGGGGCATGACTCTCTGTGACTTTCATCACATTGTGTATTTCGTTTTAAAATGGCTATGCTGCCATGCTAAAATTAATTGAAGGTTCTTTTTATGTCGTAGAGGAGGACATTATGGTGAATGAAGCTACAATTCAAAGATTGTTACAACAATTTCCAATTTTTAAAGACTTGACTGATTCAGAAATGAAACCCATGTTGGAAATTGCAAATCATAGAATGTATAGACAAGGTACCCACATATTTATGCAGGGTGATCCTTTAACAAATGTGTATTTTATTCAGCAAGGTAAAGTAAAAATTTATCGCACTGATTTTCATGGAAAAGAGCAAATTGTTAATGTTTTGCAAACTGGAGATATGTTTCCACATCAGGGGTTCTTTCGAAAAGATGATTATCCTGCACATGCCGAGGTTGCAGAAGATGCTGTTTTAATTTATATACCTATAACATCTTTTGAAAATATACTTACTTCCTATCCTGAGATAAGCATTAAATTATTACGTGTACTAGGGGATATAATTGTCGATCTTCAAACACGTTTAGAAGAAAAAATACTACGAAATACATACGAGCAAATAATACTGTTACTTCTTCGCTTGGGTAAGAGTCACGGAAATCGAAATGAGCTAGACGATAATGTACGGCTTACAACACAATTCACCAATAAGGAGCTGGCAAATATGATTGGGTCCAGTCGAGAAACAGTGAGCAGAACGTTATCTCAGCTTAAAAAGAATGGTATAGTAACGGAAGTTGAGGGTTTTTTACTCCTTGATACAAAAGCATTGGAAAATGAGTTATTTTAAAAGCCACTTTCCGAAAACTGTTAGCAAGAGAAATCACATTGCTAACAGTTTTCATTTTTATCCCCCGCTTACCGGTGGTATGAATGCGACCGTATCACCTTCATTTAAAATAGTATCCTCATCAGCATATTCTTCATTTATTGCTACCATTGCATGATTAATATTTTCTAGGTTATAGGAGTCAAGCCATTTATCTTTTAATTCTCTTACCGTAATACCGGCAACATCAAACGATAACCTGTCACTACCCACTTTGTCCCTCAATTCTGCAAAAAATAACACATTAACCATTTTTCATTTCCTCCTCAGACGGGACTTTTCCTTCATATGACTGTTCTTCCTTTTGATCACCTAACCATTTTGTCCCATCTTCCCAGTGTTCTTTTTTCCAAATGGGCACAATCTCTTTGATCCGGTCAATTGCGTACCTACTCGCTTCAAAGGCATCCTTACGATGAGGAGTTGACACCGCAATACCCACGGCTATTTCAGAAATGTCCAAGTGCCCTATCCGATGAACGATGGCCGTTTTGGTATTTCCCCATTTCTTTTCTATTTCTTCACCTATTTGTTCTAGTTTCTTTTCTGCCATAGGAATATATGCTTGATATTCTAAATGGAGTGTCCGTTTTCCTTGGGTATATTCACGAACAATACCCATAAATGTACTTATTGCCCCGGCTTCTGGCCTCGTTACTTTATTAATGCATTCATTGATTTCTATAGGGTCATATGTAATCCAATAATTTTTCTCCATAATTTATCCTTTCCTGTTAAAGTTCTTTATGATAAATATGTTCAATTATTTTTGTTAAATTACTATCCAAATCATTTAAAGAAAAGGTAAAACAATCGAATGTACCTATAAGTTTTTTATCTCGAACACCTATAGCTTTTATGTTCGTTAACTCTTTGAGTAAATTTGTCTCTTCTTCATTTTTCAATAGAACTATTTTTGGATATTCAGCATATTTGTATCCCTCTATCAAAAGTAAATCTACATTCAAGAGGGAGTACATTTGAATGATTTTGTCTATTTCCATCTGTGAATTAATAGTAAGTTGAAGTTCAGTATCACTTTGAACAGCGGTAATCATTGATCCAGATTGGCTATGCCGATAACTATCCGTATCTTTTACTGTTTTTAATGGCCCACCATGCCCATGGTGTTTTAATGTTCCAACTTTAACATTATGTTTTGAGAAATGCTGAATTAATTTTTGTATTAAAGTGGTTTTACCTGTATTTTTATAGCCGACTATTTGATAAATACAACGCGTCATCAGAGGTGACACCCTTTAATCTTTATTGAAATTTGTGTAAAAAAGGTCGACCCATTCAACGATGAATCAACCTTTCTTACAAATTTTTATTAAATAATACTTCATCCAGCAGATTATGTTTATTAATCTGGTATTCCTAACGCAATTTTTGCGTAACGTGACATTTTATCTTTACCCCAAGGTGGATCCCATACAATGTTTACATCTATATCTTTGACTTCTGGTATATCTGAAAGTACATATCTTACATCTTGTTCAATATGTCCTGCTAACGGACAACCCATTGATGTAAGTGTCATGGTCACGGTGCAGAGTCCCTCTTCGTTTAAATCAACATCGTAGACCAATCCCATATTGACAATGTCAATTCCAAGTTCTGGGTCAATCACATTTTCAAGAGCACCCATCAAATTTTCTTTTAAAGCTGCTTCCATGATCTTACCCTCCTTCATTATTCATATATTCATTTAACCATATTTATAAACTTTTTTAAATGATTTAAATCACATGTTTTATTTTAAATGGTTTTCAAACCATTTTACAGTTTCTAAAATAGCAAAACGGCTGACTTTATGATCACGATTAACTTCTTTTAGGAATTTAAGATTCTTTTTATTTTTATATTTTCCCTTCGCTTCTCGATAAAATGAATACGAGAGATGGAATGGAACAACAGGATCTTTGTCACCATGCCAAAACAGCAGTGGACGTTCATTCAATGTTTCCATGTGTAAAGATAAATCAAATTCTTTTATTTGATCAAAGACCAGTTCAATTTCTTCCTCTGGTACTGGAAGTTTCTGTTCTTTTACGACATGATCCACTAACATAGTGGCATATTCTGTCAATTTTGGTGTTCCCATTAATACTGCTGCGGAACTAATCCAGGGATACTGTGTTAAAGCAGCGGTCGTTGTTATGCCTCCCATACTTGTTCCCGCAAGCCCAATTTTTTGATTTAAAATGAGACCTTCTTGTTCTAATTCTTCTTTTATCAATTTCAATTCTTTCACATTTTGAATAACTATTTCCCAGAATGAAAGTTCCCTTTTAAACTTTGTAGTTTCCTTATCCTCCCGCTCCCCATGATATTTACTATCTGGTAATATAACACGAAACCCTTTTTCTGCTAATAAGTAAGCTAAAGGTAAATTATGTTCTTTTGCACTTGTAAATCCATGAGAATATATAACTGTCGGTAAAGCAGTTGCCTCATTTTTATTTTCTACAACAACCAAATAAGGTATATTTGCAGTTCTTTTTTTGTAAATCCCAATCATCTTCATAATCCTCTCTTTACTTCTATATATTTAATAATAGTATTTTTTAAGATAGCATTGCAAATGAAGCGTAGAAAAAACATGAGGGGGATTTGATGTTGTAAGAAGAAACTTTTGAAAAAGTAATTACTTGTAAACGATGCTCAAACGATGCACCATAATAAAAAATTGAATTTACAGATAGGTTGCCCCATGATAGACTAACATACATGAGGTGAGAATTTAATGGAAAATAAGAAACACTTGATTGCTCTAGATCTTGATGGAACTCTCTTGACTGATAATAAAGAAATCAGCCCTAAAAATAAACATGTTTTATTAAAAGCCGCAGAGGAAGGTCATATCGTAGTTATTGCTACGGGCAGGCCACACCGTGCCAGTATTAATTATTATCATGAATTAAATATGGATACACCAATGGTAAACTTTAATGGTGCTTTGATTCATCATCCAAAAGATAAAAAGTGGGGAGCCCTGCATAACCCAATGCCCCGACGTACAGCCTTAAACGTAGTGGAAACCTGTTATGACTTAGATGTTTATAATATTATGGCTGAAATTCAAGATAATGTTTATCTGGATAAATATGATGAAAAAATCATTGATTTATTTCAACAGCTCGGGCAAACATACCCTTTCACAATCGGAAACCTAAAAGAGGAATTGACAAATGATCCGACATCGCTTCTTATCCACCCAAAGGAAGAACATGTCGATTCCCTTAGAAGTCATTTAAATGACCATCATGCTGAGGTCATTGAGCATCGGAAATGGGGAGCACCTTGGAATATTATTGAAATTGTGAAAAAAGGATTAAACAAAGCTGTAGGATTACAAAAAATAGCACATTATTATAATATCCCAGAAGAACGTATCATAGCATTTGGTGATGAAGATAATGACCTGGAAATGATTGACTATGCTGGTGTTGGAGTGGCGATGGAAAATGGTATTGATGAACTAAAATCCATTGCAAAACACGTTACAGATACAAATGAAAATGATGGTGTGAGTTCATTCTTAGAATCTTATTTAAAAATTGATGCAAAGCTACATGTTCAAGAATAATAAAGAAAATATTTTATGATACCAAATATTTCATACAATATTATAATTTAAATTATCCATACTATGAGTGAACGTAAAAAAACGTTCACTCTTTTGTTTGGAGGCTATACCATGGAAAACGAAAACGTTCCACCTGCAAAAATGTCATGTAAAACCAAAGGCATAAGACGTCCAGAAGTTTTCCACGAGCAAGAAGAGTTTACAGACGCAAACCGAAAGAAGAAGGAATCTGATGACCATACGGTAGGAGGGTTTTAACATGGATAATTTATTTCAACAAGCTAAAGATGCTGTTAATCGCTTTACGAATTCCACCCCGGGCACCCAGATGAATGAGCAAGAGAAACAAGCCGCACAAAATGCTATTCAATCTGCTTATAATGATGCATCTGCCGAGGAAAAACAGCAATTAGAGCAGCTAGAACAGCAGCTAAAGCAAAATGAACTTAGCTAAACCTCCAAAAATTTGTGATGGTAATGACCGGACCATTTTATAATGCGAAGGGATTGCTTTAAGCAAACTAAAAAAGATGTGCCATAAAGGCACATCTTTTTCATCATTGAATAAACAGTATTTCTTTTTTATTTTTGGAATTTCTGCTATGATATATATACGACTGTTTATAGGAGGGAGATTTAATGGGAGTACGTGCGGAAGCTACACCAAACCCAAATGCTTTAAAATTTACAACAGATAAGCTTATTTTTGAAGGTACAGATAGCATTTCAGTTATGCCCGGCGATACAAGTGAGCATGACATCTTAAATGATTTAATGAAACTTGAGGGAGTAGATAACGTTTTTGGATATCAAAACTTCATCACCGTAAATAAGCTGTTCGATGCTGAATGGGATGACATACAAGGTAAAGTAGAGGAAGTTTTCAAAAACTACGGCTACTAAAATTATATACATAACAAAGCAGGCTGTCTTTCACTAAGTCAGCCTGCTTTTATTATGTAAGCAATTGAACAACACGTATTTTAATCTCCTGCATCTTTGTTAAACTGCATATTAAAATCGATAGGGAGATAGTTGGAATTTATTTTTTTTCCTGTTTGATCCTTCCCATATAAAACAACGACCAATGTATCTTCGTCATTTTCCATCTCTTTGGTTAGGTCAAATTCAAACTCAAATTCAGTCCAGTCCTCATCTTTATGGTCAAGTTCAATCTTTTCTTCATTTAAAATTGTTTCTTCACCTTGTTCGACCTCATAATATACTTCACCATTGGTAGCTTTTGCTTGTCCTGTAACAGTCACTTCTTCGATGCCCAATAAATACCTTACATCATGAAATGTAGCTGAATCTTTGCTATTTTCTTGTGTATCTTTCTGGTCCTCAGTTGTCTTATTTCCCTCACTGATTATATTATTTTCAGATTCGTTCGTACTGCTACATCCTATTAATAAAAAAACTAATATTAATGGTATGAAATAACGCATGTCTATCCCCTTTTTTATATTACTCAATCATTTTGTCTGAAGAAACCAAATATACCTGTCGTTTGCACTATGTTAGCAAAGGCACTTGGGTCTATTTCATTAATAATTTGTTCTAAATCATACAATTCGTATCGTGTAATGACGAGATAAAGCATATTCCTATCCTCTCTGGTATAAGCTCCAACAGCTGGTAATATCGTGATACCTCTTACCATTTTTTGATGGATAGCATGCTGCAATTCCTCAGCTTTACTTGTAATGATCATGGCAGTAACTTTTTCATGACGTGTATGGATTGCATCAATGACAAGTGTCGTCACATAGAGAGTCACCATCGTATAAAGGGCATTTTCCGGTTCATAAAGAACGCCAGCTAATACGATAATGACTCCATTTAATGCAAGTAAATAAGTACCAATGGGCTTATCTTTCAGTCGCGATAACACCATCGCAACAATATCCATTCCTCCTGTCGAGGCTCCTAACTTCAAGGTTATTCCTACTCCAATACCACCTATTACTCCACCCGCTACGGCATTCATTATAATATCATCAGTTAATGAAATAACCGGTAATACTTCTAGAAATAGAGTAACAAAAGCAACTGATACAGCACTGTATATTGTAAAACCTTTTCCGACTTTATACCACCCCAAAATAAAAACCGGAATATTCAATACGAACACCAGTATTCCAGTGGTAATACTCAAATCAAAAAAATCATGAAAAACACTTGAAGCTAACTGTGCCACACCAGTAAATCCACTTGCATAAACATTGGCATTAATCAAGAAAAAATTTAATGATATAGCTAATAATAACGAACCAATAATAACTGTGACAATTCGACGTGCTTCAACGAGAAACATCCAATGTACCTCCAATTAAATGACTTTAAAAGACATTTGATATTTTAGTTTTTTAAAAATTAGATAAGTATGCTTTGACTATCTATCTGTATACCATTAAACTTATAATAAC
>Ga0079225_10001788_pt1 | contig 12212 bp, 10 predicted proteins | sample Poulit2012_FD_76344 | JGI IMG/M metagenome (GOLD analysis project Ga0079225, IMG submission 76344) | Agricultural soil microbial communities from Georgia to study Nitrogen management - Poultry litter 2012 | ecosystem: Environmental > Terrestrial > Soil > Agricultural land | place: USA: Georgia...
ACTAGCTTTTCGGAAGCCTGTTGATAGGCTGACGGAATTGCGAATGATAATATATCAACTACACGTGTAGAAGCTTAAGTAGCAATACTCTTGGACGTGGGTTCAACTCCCACCGTCTCCATATTTGAAATTCATAGGATTTCATATGGTACTAAAACCCTTGTATATCAAGGGTTTTTTTGTTTTCAAGTTTCATCAAGTATCAATGAATGTGAAACAACCGTAGTCAAAACCGTATTCAAAAGTTAATTTAAGAAAGATAACTTTCTAATTTTTGTATTGCATCTACTTTTGCTTTTTTAGTTACATGAGCATATATATCTAAAGTAGTTTGGACATCAGTATGGCCTAATCTATCTTGGACTTCCTTTAGATTTGCACCTGCTCCAAATAGCAGGGAACAATTAGTATGACGTAATCCATGTGTTGTGATTTTAGGTAGGTTGTATTTATTTTGTATTCGTATAATCCATTTCCTTTGGAAGGCTTTATATTCTTGTAAGCAAAGAAGAGCGAATTTAAAGATATGTTTAGAAATGGATTTTAGACGCTCAGTAGCAATAAGTCTTGTTGGACTTTACAGATACTTCAAAAAGCGTTGACATTCACACGGTGTTTATCTTATAATATTAAGTAATGTTATAAAACTTAAATGCAATTGATTGTAGATTGATGGTTACATAAGGTGAAAAAAACCCTTTTGTATACCATCGTCAATAGTCAATTGCATTTTTTTGTTTTCAGAATTAATTTAAGGAGGTGAGTGCTTTATTAATCATCGCTTTGGTTATGTCAATGCTGGCTCTGTTATTATCTCTTACATCCCTTATCCTACACAAAAAGACAAGATAAGGGATTCGGGGATTGAGATTAGAGGGAAAAAAAGTGATTTGAAAGGAGAGAATTAATATGTTTGAAGATTTCTTTAAAGACTTCTTTAATGACACCCAGGATGAATCAAATGAAATTACGTTTATGGAACCGAGGGAACTTATACCATTTAGCCCTGGTGAAGGGGCTTTGCAAAAATGCATTGGAGAATATGTTGAAATGGAAAATAATGCATCGAGAAGAAGTGAACAACCATTGAAGATAAGTTGTAGTCATATAACAATGCAAGAGGAAGAGTTATTTAATGAAACATTATTTGATTTACTTTTTAATAAGGATTATTTATATACACCGAAATGGGGTAATTCGAGACTATACCTGATATTGCAAGAAATCTCAAAAGATGCAAGTTTAACCATGGAGGAGGCTATAGAAATATTACAAGGGTTTACTGCGATTCATATAGTGATTAGTAATGACGTTAAGGAAGATTATTATCTATCGACATCACTTTTTACTGATGCTGAAACAGGACCTTGTTTTAATGATGAAACAGGGAGGTATGACGATGAAGACCATTTCTTTCTCTTGGATTTAAATCCAATGTTCATGGAGGCCTGCAATAGAGTTAAGGGACGCATGGGCAGAGGTTAGTGCTAAAAGTTAATTGGACTATTATAAAATAGTAAAAGCATCGTTAGACTAATCGCAACGCAAGATGGATTTATATAGTTAGGTTCCTCACTGTATTGATGATAAAACGGTAGAAAAGATGGTGTATAAAATGATTGAAGTATCGAGATATGACATGCAGGAGTTTTGGAAGGTTGTTTGCCAAAAGTTACAGAACCGTTTGTCAAAGCCAATGTACGATACGTGGATTTCATCAACTGTAGGTGAAATAGCAGTAGATAATACACTCATTGTTAAAGTGGCGAGTGAGTACGCTAAAAAGTGGATTATGAAGAGATACAAGCACTATTTTATAGAAGTGCTAAAAGAATTGACTGGTCAAGATTTTAAGGTGCAGATTATCTACAATCAAACTGAAGCAGATACGAGAGAGGTTTCATACACACCAATCGCAAAAAAAGAACTAGCACCAAATTTAGATATTAATAAAGTAAAGAGAAAAAGAGTAAGTATTGAAATACCTAATATAACACCATCCAATCATGAAATAAGATTACGTCAGGAGAACGACAGGATAATAAGAAGTTTAAGATGTTAAAGTTATTGAGTTGTAACAACTTATTAGTTAGTGGTCGTTTCATCTTATCATCTATTTAATGTGGGTAACTTAACAACTTTATATTGAAAATAAAAGACCCACTGAAATTAATCAGATTGGGTCTTTTCATACTTTTCAAGAAAATCCAGCAGGCATTGGCTTATAAGGTCCTTTTGACGTAAGTGAGGGTGTTGGTTAGCACATAGCATTGTAAAGCGATTGTAGACGGTTGAATTGACTTGGAAGGACTTATTGACTGTTTTAGACGATGGATCATAAACCTCAGGACTAAGCGTTAATTGATGTTGTTGCACATGTAACAATTTCTTTATATCATCTAAGTGATCATCCACAAATTTCAAAGCTACATTGAATGAATCTTTATCATTGATTGTTAAATGTCGATATTCGTTGTACTCTTCCAAACTCATTAATCTTTCGTATCTTCTTTTAGTTTGATTGTATTGATAGTTTCCGTTATCTCGCATGATTTTCGTGAAGGCTGAGTATGACATACCTATCTTTTCACTGACGTTTTTTAAGTGATCCTGTGTCTCGTTCCCTAACATTTTGTTAACAGTTTCTAACTTGTCATTCATTGATAATTCCATAAAAATATCTGTTTCCATCTGCATCACTCCTATAGTTTTGTATTTTTTTATCCTTATCTATATAGTAGATTTTGTGCAGGATATTATTCCAAAACACTTCACATATCAGTCGCTAGACAGTTATAAAACAAAATTAATTAAGTAGTATAAGAGGATACAAAAATAACAGGGACTGAACAGTAAATCAGTGACTTAAAAAGGAGATAGACATGATGGGAAAAGAAAAAGGAACAATAGAGATTGATAAGGCAGTAGAGGATTTTGGAGGAACGTTACGTGACTATCGTTTACGACATCTACTATCACTACAAGATGTGTCGGAAATTATGGAATATTCGGCTTCATACATTTGGAGAATAGAAAATCATCAAAGATTTCCAGAGCTGAATACGAAGTTGAAAATGTTGTTGTCAATTTGGTCAACAGAAGATGTGCATGCATATCTTCAGGCAATATTGACAAAAGAAAACCGAGCAAAATAGTTATACGTTAAAGGGCTACTGTACGAATGTCTAAAGGACATTCACGGTGGTTTTTTTGTTTTCTATATAGTCAGGTTCCTAACTGTATCAATCTGCATATGCCGTATTGTTATTATCTTTTTAGTCATGAATTTGGTAACATTAAGTTAAGATGTTGAAAAAACTAGAAACATGTTGATATAAAGGGGATTATACGATGAAGAATTTTCAAGAACAGGTTGGTTTTATATGGTCAATTGCGGAATTATTACGAGGTCCATTTAAACCTGAAGATTATGGGAAAGTAGTAATGCCAATGGCGGTTTTACGTCGCTTTGATTGCGTGCTTGAAGATACAAAAGAAGATGTGCTTTTGGAATACGAGAAGTTTAAACATCTTCCAGAAGAATCCCGAGATGAAATATTGAATCGAAAAGCAGGAGATAAACGTTTTAGTAATATAAGTAAGTATGACTTTTCAAAACTTCTAAGCGATTCAGACAATATTGCTGATAATTTAAGGGATTACATAAATGGTTTTTCTGCAAGTGGTAGAGATATTATTGAGTACTTTGACTTTGACAAACAAATTGAAAAAATGGAACGGAACGACTTGTTATATTTAGTTGTTAAACGTTTTAGTGAGGTTGATTTGCATCCAGATAAAGTGTCAAACGTAGAGATGGGTTACATCTTTGAGGAGTTAATACGTCGATTTTCAGAGCATGCAGAAGCTGGTGACCACTATACACCAAGAGAAGTAGTACGTTTAATGGTTAGTCTGTTGTTCATGGATGACGAAGATATTTTAACTAAACAAGGTATTACGCAAACACTATATGATAGTTGTGCTGGAACAGGTGGTATGGGTTCGATTGCTCAAGAATATGTAAAAGAATTGAATCCAACCGCAGATTTAGAATTCTTTGCCCAAGAATTTAACGAAGAATCTTATGCGATTTGTAAGGCTGATATATTGATAAAAGGTGAAGAAGCAAGAAATATACGTTTTGGTAATACTTTATCTAATGATTCTTTTACAGGACAGCATTTTGACTATTTAATCTCTAATCCACCATATGGTGTTGAATGGAAGCCAGCTCAGAATGTTGTAAAGGCTGAATATGAAAACATGGGAATGGACGGACGATTTGGTGCTGGATTACCAAGAATAAGTGATGGACAATTACTGTTTCTTCAACATCTTGCATCCAAAATGAAGCCAATTACAGAGGAAGATCCAAAAGGTTCACGTTTAGCTATCATCATGAATGGATCACCGTTATTTACAGGTGATGCGGGTTCAGGTGAAAGTGAAATTCGTCGATATTTCATCGAAAACGACATGGTTGAGGGGATTATAGCAATGCCTGACCAACTCTTCTATAACACAGGGATTTCAACATATATCTGGATCATAACGAATAACAAGAGTCCGATAAGAGAAGGTAAGATTCAACTCGTAAATGCGGTTGATTACTTCAAAAAGATGAGAAAGAGTTTGGGGAGCAAACGCCATGAGCTATCAAACGAACATATTGAGGAGATAGTGAGATTGTATGGAGCATTTAAAGAACGTGAAAACGTCAAGATATTTGATAATGAAGATTTTGGCTATCAAAAAATCACGGTCGAACGTCCATTGCGATTGAACTTTAGAATAAATGAGCAACGTATGAAAGAGCTACATAACCAAACAGTTTTTGCAAACCTTGCGAAGTCAAAAAAGAAAGACGATGCTGGCTTGGAAGCTATAGAGTTAGGTACACAACTACAAAGAAATATCGAAACAGCATTGTTATCCATTCAAGATGATGTGCTTTATAAGAATAGAGCAGAGTTTATCAAGAAGTTAAAAAAGCTATTCAAGGATCAAGATATAAAATTAGGTGCAGCACTTCTAAAAGGAATATTGAATGCTTTGTCTGAAAAAGACGAGACGGCTGATATCTGCACCGATAGTAAAGGGAATCCAGAAGCAGATACTGATATACGAGATACAGAAAATGTACCATTGAAAGAAGACATTCATGTTTATTTCGACGGAGAAGTTAAACCACATGTTCCAGATGCATGGATTGATGAAACAAAGACAAGGATTGGTTATGAGATTCCATTTACGAGACATTTTTACAAGTATACAGCATTAAGAAGTTCTACAGAAATTATGGATGAAATAAAAGGCTTGGAAGAAAGTATCTTAGAAAAATTGAAGAAGGTGATGAGGTGATGAAAGATATCAAAAAATATCCTGAATATAAGGATAGTATGATTGATTGGCTAGGTGAGATTCCTACCAATTGGTTAATCTCACCAATAGGTAGAGTAGGAACAGTGAAATCAAGTAAAAGAATTTTTGAAAATCAATATTCTAATGACGGAATCCCTTTTTTTCGCTCAAAGGAAATAGTGGAATTAGCTAATCATAAAAATATAAGTGCCGATATTTTTATACCAATTAAACTTTATGATGAAATTGTAGCGATAAATGGTAGTCCACAAAAAGGTAATTTACTCATTACCTCAATCGGAACTATTGGAGAAGTTTGGATTAGCGATGGCAGAGAATTTTATTATAAGGATGGAAATATCACACAGTTAAATGTAGGAGGAAAGTTGAATTCGGAATTTACCTTTTATTGCTTTAAATCCCTTTTATTCAAAGAACAATATGGAATGATGTCTGCTGGATCAACGCTTATGGCTCTAACAATTGAAAAAATAAAACAATTAGTTATATTACTACCATCTTTGAAAGAACAAAAGTCTATTGCTCATTTCCTTGATAAAAAAACATTCGAAATTGACATTCTTATAGAAGACAAAGAAAATTTGATTAAATTACTTGAAGAGAAACTACAGGCTATCATTACTGAAGCAGTTACAAAGGGATTAAATCCTGATGTGAAAATGAAAGAATCTAATGTGGAGTGGATTGGCAAGATACCAGAGCATTGGAAAGTAAAAAAGTTGAAGAGATGTTTTAAGGTGATAAATGGTAAGGAAATCGAAAGAGAGTTGGAAAAGGACAATCCTACTGCAATAGATGTCTTTGGATCAGGTGGTGTATTTAAAAAAACTGATAAATCTATCTATGAAGGAGAATCTGTATTATTTGGTAGAAAAGGAACTATAGGAAAGGTGATATTTGTTAATCAGTCTTTTTGGACTGTTGACACTATGTATTGGACAAGATTTTATGAAGAATCATTTCCGAAATGGTTTTATTATATGTTATCAGCATTTCCTTGGTCTGTTCATGCTACGAAAACTGCACTGCCAAGTATTGTTGGAACGGATATTGAAAATGAGGTTTGGTCAATCCCACCTTATGAAGAACAAGTGAAAATAACATCTTATCTTGATAGTAAAATGAATAATATTATGGATCTTAAAAGTGATATCAAGAAACAAATTGAGAAACTAAAGGAATACCGCCAATCGCTAATATTCGAAGCGGTCACAGGTAAAATAGATGTGCGTAATTACGGAAAACTATCGTCCTAAATGAAAGGAGAATAAACTTATGGCAATTGACACAACTGAAAAAGCCTTTGAAGAAAATATTGAACATAGCTTGATGCAGTCTGGTTTCATAAAGAGAACAATCTCAGGTCAGTCATTAGATGAGTTTAAAAAACATGCGATTGATGTTGAAGTATTGTTTCAATTTCTTGAGGCAACACAGCCTAGGTCACTCGCACATTTACAAAAGGTGTATAAAGACCAGTATAAAGCAAAAGTAATTGATAGACTCAGTAAAGAACTGAATCAACGTGGCATGATTGATTGTTTACGCCACGGCATTAGGGACTACGGGATAACTTTGAGGTTGGCGTATAACAAGCCTCCAAGCTCAATGAATCAGCTCTTATTGGATCAATATGAAAAGAATATTTTTGCTGTAAGTAGACAGGTATATTACGGAAAAAATAATAATAAAAGTGTTGATATAATGGTATCTTTAAATGGATTACCAATAGTTGTTATGGAGCTTAAAAATCAATTGACACGACAAACTGTTGAAGATTCCATAAAACAGTTTGAACGGAACAGAGACCCACAAGAAATTCTCTTTCAATTTAAGAAGCGGGCAATTGTCTATTTCGCTGTTGATACGGATGAAATTTATATGACTACTCGATTAAACAAAGGAAATACGTACTTTTTACCATTCAATAAAGGAAACGAAGGCGGTAGAGGAAATCCCCTTGTATACGGTGATTATCGAACTTCGTATTTATGGAGGGATATTCTACAAAAGGATAGTTTGTTAGATATCCTTTTCAGATTTGTTTACGTCAAAACCGAAGATGTTCAAGATAGTAATGGAGAAGTCATTGATAAAAAAGAAACCGTTATCTTTCCAAGATACCATCAGCTTGATGCTGTACGTAGGATTGAAACGGATGTTATAGAAAAAGGCGTGGGACATAATTATTTGGTGCAGCATAGTGCTGGAAGTGGAAAAACAAACAGTATATCTTGGTTGGCACATCGACTAGCAAAACTGCACGATGAAGAAAACAATCCAACCTTTAGTAGCATTATCGTCATTACGGATAGACGTGTATTGGATAAGCAATTACAAGATGCAGTGTATCAGTTAGAGCATAAAGCTGGTATGGTTGAGAAAATTGACCAAGATTCTAATCAATTAGCCGATGCTATAATTGGTGGCACACGGATTATAATAACTACATTACAAAAGTTCCCATTCATCATTGAAAAAGTAGGTGAGTTTTCAAGAGGGAATTATGGAATAATCATTGATGAAGCCCATTCATCTCAAGGCGGGAAATCTTCTACAGCCATGACTAATATTTTATCTGATAAGACTTTGGAAGATGCCTTTGAAGAAGATCGAATCTTGGAAGATAACATGCAGGATATGGAGGAACGCATAGTAGAGACCATCGTGAAAAGTGGTAAGCAAGATAATATCTCATTCTTCGCATTTACTGCAACACCCAAGCCTAAAACTATTGAACGCTTTGGTACACTAGATTCAGATGGAATACCCCATGCTTTTGATGTGTATTCTATGAGGCAAGCAATTGAAGAAGGATTTATTTTAGATGTCCTTAAAAATTATACGACTTATAAAACATTCTATCAAGTCGCTAAAAATATAGATGATGATCCAGAAGTTGTAAGTAGCAAAGCATCGAAACAGATTGCACGATTTGTTGCTTTACACCCTCATAATATTGCTCAAAAGACGGAAATTATATTAGAACACTATCGACAAGTTACAAGAAACAAAATTGGTGGTAGAGCTAAAGCAATGGTCGTAACAGGCAGTAGACTGCATGCTTTAAGATATAAACAAGCTTTTGATAGGTACATTAAAGCTCAAGGATACAGTGACCTCAAAACCCTCGTAGCCTTCTCGGGCACTGTTAATGACAAAGGAATTCCATACACTGAAGCGGAGATGAATGAATTTGGTGAGAGAGAGTTACCCGAAAAGTTTCATTCAGATGAATATCAAGTTTTAATTGTTGCAGAGAAGTATCAAACGGGATTTGATGAACCGCTCTTACACACGATGTATGTGGACAAGCCATTAGATGGGATTAAAGCCGTGCAAACATTATCACGTCTTAATCGTATTTGTAACGGTAAAAACGATACTTTTATACTTGATTTCGTAAATGATGCTGAAGAAATTCAAAAGGCATTTCAACCCTATTATGAAGTAACAGGATTAGAAGAGGTAACGGATCCTAACCTATTGTATGACTTGCACAATGAATTAAATGCATATCAAACATACACGAACGAAGAGATAGAAGGTGTTTGTGAGCTGGAGTTTGATGGGAAAAAGAAAACATCCAGAACGCAAGAGAAACTCAATGCAATATTAGATTATGCAGTAAATCGTTTTAATAGAGAACTAGCGGATGAACAAAAGGATGACTTTAAAGGAACAGCAACCAAGTTTGTTAGAACATATTCATTTGTCTTACAAATTGGACCGTTTGCAGATGTGGAACTTCATAAGTTGTTTGTTTACTTGAATTATTTGTTAAGGAAGTTACCAAGAATAGGTTCTGATGAAGTGTATTTAGCTGATGATGTTGCTTTAGAATACTATCGAAATGATAAAGTGTTTGAAGGAAGTATCTCCTTAAATATCGAAGGAGAATCGAAGTTGAAATCCACTTCATTTGGAAAAGGGTCATCACCAGAAGAAGAAACAGAGAGACTTTCATCTATCATTGATAGATTGAATGACCGTTTCGGAACTGAGTTTACAGACACAGATAAACTCAGTAGAGATCAAATTGTCGAGGATATGATTAATGACGATGAATTGGTTCAAAAGGCACAGAATAATACAAAAGAAAACTTCAAGTTTTCATACGAGAAGTCATTCCTAGATTACGTCATATCACGTATGTCCCATAACGAGGATTTTTTCATGAAAATGCTTGAAAGTGGAGAGTTCAGAACCTTTATCATGCAGGATATGTTCACGGAAGTTTATGATGGACTGAATAGTAGGTCAGTTAATTAAATTTTCACATAATAGTTGACTTTAAACTACAGTCAGGAGGACTTTTAATGAATAGGAATCTGTTTTTAAAACAGCTTGCAGAAAATGGATATAATATAATTTATGGAGCTAGAAAGCATTTTTCAACATACGATACTATTGTCAAAATGCCTGGAAGAATAGCCTTTATTACTCTTGCAATTGGTATTGGACAAATATACAAGCCAAGCTTTGCGTATAACACGGAAATATCTCTTCTTTTAATAATTGCTAGTGTTACTGTATTGATGATAAGTCAATACAGTAGTGAAAAAGATAGTTACAGAGATGTAGGAAACCAATTAATCCAGATACACAATGAGCTCCGTGAACTCTATTATCAAGTCCAAAGTTCTGATCAAGAATTTTATGGTAAAGAATCACGGGAGTCGAAGCGAATGAATGAACTCTTAGGTGAATATTACAACATAAGTATTTCAAAACAGATATTTCTGAGTGACTGGATTGCACATTATAAATTGTTTTTTCAAAGTCAGTATGAATGGATACACGAGCAAAAAAACTTCACATGGAAGGATAAAATACCTTTATCCTTTCGGGTGGCTGTATTTACCTTATCAGCAGTTGTTATAATTTCAATTATTATTTTATAGGGGGATTAAATGTTAGAGGAGAAATTTGAGGAGTTTATCGAAGGATTACAGATAAAATCAATAGATGAGGAAACAAAGAGAGTAGGAGAAATTACTAAAAGATTAAACAAGTCTTTTCGTGACCTCGAGAATGAAGAAACAGAAAACAGTCATGTGGTTGGCTCCCTAGGAAGGAATACAGCAATAAAAACATTTAGCGATGTCGACATGCTATATGTACTACCAAAGAATCTAAAGAAACAGTATGATGAACATGAAGGAAATGGACAATCCAAACTGCTACAAAAAGTAAAACAGGAAATTAAGAAGAGATATCCCAAAACGATTGTTAGAGGAGACGGACAAGTTGTTGTCGTAAGTTTTAAGAGTATAAATAAAATTGTTGAGGTATGTCCATGCTTTGAAAGATCAGATGGATCTTTTGATTATCCAGACTCAAATAATAATGGTTCCTGGAAGAAAACTGATCCTGTGCCTGAAATTGAAGAAAGTTTAAAGAAAATTGAAGAGACGAACTCAAATTACAAATATATTTGCAATTTAGTTAGAGCATGGAAAAATAATAAGGGCTTTAAGTTCGGTGGATTACTGATAGATACATTGGTATACAACTTCTTTAATGAAAATGATAATCATAATAGTGCAACTTTTAATGATTATCTCCCCTTGTTAAAGGATCTTTTCAGTTACTTGAAAAATAGAAATAAAGATCAAAACTATTGGTATGCCCTTGGTAGTAACCAGGAAGTATATAATAAAGATGGAAAGTTCGTGAATCAAGCTAAAAAGGCATATGAAAAGATTAAAGATAAAACAGTAGATAGTAATGATTTGTATGATGAATTAGAAGATATCTTTGGAAAAAGATTTCCTACACCAGAAGAAAACCAAAAAAACAGGATGTTGGAAAAAGGTGCATTATCTGGTCAGGTCATCCACCAAACAGAGGAATTTATTGAAACAAAGTTCGATGTTGACATTCGATATCGTCTGAAAATAGATTGTAAAGTTCAGCAAGACGGATTTAGGGATATGTTTTTAAGAAGCTTCTTGCAAGATAAATACCCTCTAAAGGCAAATAAAAAGTTAGAGTTTTTCATAATTGATAATGAATTTGAATCCCTATCTAAGGATGAAGATGATAGCTTGAATTATGAGGTGTATTGGAAAGTTCTGAATCGTGGAGAGGTTGCTTTACGAAGAAATTGTATAAGGGGACAAATTGTTAGGGACGAGGGTTCTTACAGGAAAACTGAATCTACTGATTTTAAAGGTGAACATTACGTTGAATGTTATATAGTTTATAGAAATATTTGTGTTGCCAAAGATAGAATAAATGTACCTATTTCAACGTTCTAATAAGGTTTGTTTAGAATCCATCAGAGGATGGTGGTCTATGAATGGATGATTATGATCATTTGCCACAAAATAATTGCAACCATGACAAGTAATTGTAGTGATTCGAAATGATTTGTTCAAGCATGTAAAAGTGAAAAGTGAATTACAATCAGATTAATTTAGAATCTACACCGTAAATAAAATGGAAAGTAGCATTGAATTTAACATCCAAAGCTGTTTTGCTCAATAGTGAGTACAGTGAACGTAGGTATTCATTAAATTTCCTTGCCTCCGTAAGTTTTTAATACAACCGTAGTCAAACCCGTATTCAATAATCATAAAACATGCATTAAACCCTGTTAGACATTGCTGTTGTAGCATTCTAAGAAACGTGGGTTCAAATCCCACCGTCTCCATAATTGAAATTCATAGGATTTCATTTTGTATTAAAACCCTTAATTTTAAGGGTTTTTTAGTTCGCCCAGCATGGGCGAACTCTAACGGGTGAGAGTCCCGAGTGCGACCATGTAGCGGTAAGCACATAGCTAAAGGCAAGGGTGTCCACAGTGATGTGGAATCTGAAGG
>Ga0079225_10001790_pt1 | contig 12201 bp, 10 predicted proteins | sample Poulit2012_FD_76344 | JGI IMG/M metagenome (GOLD analysis project Ga0079225, IMG submission 76344) | Agricultural soil microbial communities from Georgia to study Nitrogen management - Poultry litter 2012 | ecosystem: Environmental > Terrestrial > Soil > Agricultural land | place: USA: Georgia...
CGGGGAAAACCACCAGTTTCGCACCTTGGGTCGCGGCTTGCTCAATGAACCTTTCAGCCTTGCTCGTCGAAGCATCGGCGTCGAATGGTACTGAGGCACTTTGAATAACTGCTACTTTTTGCACGCCTTCCTCCTTTTGGTCGTCACGACGATCATCGACCCAATTGGATTCCCCGCCGTTGGAAATGCTCAACCCAATCAAACGGAAATCTTCTCCGATAGCTCGGCTTGGTGGGAGTGAGCCACTTTTTCGTCGGTAACGCCACTACGTTCAAACTAACTAGTCACTAATAACACTAGGTCCCGTCAAGTGCCCTCACAATAGAGGATTTGAGGGAGGATGGCGCGGCTTTATGCTCTGCTGCGGCTAAGCCCGCTGGTCTTCCAATACTGCATGCGCAGCCCAGGCACCGGGCATACCGTGAACCCCGGCACCGGGTGGAGTGGCAGAAGAACAGATATAGAGGCCAGGAACGCCCATCCGGTATGGTTCCAACGTCAAGCCACCGCGCATCAACGACTGCAAACCAGTCATAGACCCACCAGCAATATCGCCGCCCACCAGGTTTGGGTTCCACTGCTCCAATGCAGCCGGATCCCAGATCTTTTTATCCACGACCGTGGCGCCAAAACCCGGGGCGAACCGTTCCAACTGCCCGGCAATAGCATCGGCCACATACTCACGGTCCGAGGCCGCTGGTCGATACCCATTGGGCACATGCGTATAGGTCCACAGCACATGCTTACCCTCTGGCGCACGGGAAGGATCAGCGACCTGCGGCTGGGTAACCATCACAAACGGTCGATCGGGAATACGCCCGGCATTGACCTGGGCTTCAGCCAGCCGAATCTCAGCAGCACGACCGCCAACATGCACCGTGGTTGCCGAAGCCACCCGATCATCAGCCCAGGGCACAGGACCATCAAGCAGCCAGTCGACTTTATACACGCCCGGCCCATACCGCCAGCGTTGTAAACGTTGCACTGTTGTTTCGGGCAGGTCACGCAGCTGTTTACCACGCATGACTAAAGCCTGCGATGGTGTCACGTCTAGCATGGTGGCCCGGGCGGCAGGCAGCTCATCAAGATCAGTGACCTCATGGTTGGTGAAGAACTTTCCACCGTATTCAGTGATCATCTTGACCAATGCGTTCACCAGTGAGCCGGTGCCACCTTCAATGACCGGCCAGCCACGAGTCATACCCAGCGCAGAAAACAACACCCCAAAGGACGAGGTAAACGGGTGGCCCAACGGAGTATTAGCGTGAGCTGCAGAACCGGTAAATAATGCGCGGGCAGGTTCTTCACGAAACGCTGTGCGCACAAACCAGGAGGACGGCGGCGTCGACAACATACCGAATTGAGCCATCTTGACTGGACGATCCGGAAACCGCAGCAGCGGCCGCATAATCTGGTCAAGATAATCATCAATGGAGTTGACGATACCGCGGTGAATCAGACGCCATACGGTGGAGTCGATACCCAAGCCACGAGCAGTGGCACGCACATCCCGATGCAGAATAGCAGCAGGGCGATCATCAAACGGATGGGCCATCGGATACTTGGAATGCAGCCACTTCAACCCATAATCTTCGAGCCCAAGATGCCGAAATATCGGAGAGGCAACACCAAACGGGTGGGCTGCCGCACCTAGGTCGACAATTGAACCATCACCAAACACATCAGCCGATGCTGCTGCCCCACCGATCTGAGCATTGCGTTCGTAAACGCGAACGTGCCATCCTGCTTGAGCCAATAATGCCGCAGATGTCAGTCCGTTCGGGCCTGAGCCCACAATATTTGCGTGCGGCCTTGCCGTGACAGACATGCGTTAGCTCCTGAGAAACAACCCGATGCTAGTAATGGAAATTGGTTTCAACCAATTTACCGCATCGGCGATGTGCTCGGCACGCTGGCTACGACCCCACCAAATTCTTAGGCATCCAACACAGACCGGGAAATAGCACGCACTGATTTTTGGCCGGAAAGCGTCATGGTGATGTCGAGGTCTGCTATGAGGTTTTGTAAAACCTCTTGAACTCCTTGTTCTCCTGCTGTGGCCAAACCATACATACAGGGCCGTCCAACCAGTACGGCTTGCGCACCCAAAGCAAGTGCCTTGAGAATATCTGCGCCTCGTCGAATGCCACTGTCCATCAGAAGCGGAATCTGGCCTTGGACCACATTGCTTATCTGCTCGAGCGCATCCAGGGCTGCCACTGCACCGTCTACTTGTCGTCCGCCATGATTGGAGACGATGATGCCATCGACATTGTATTCAAGGGCCATCTTTGCATCGTCCGGATGCAAAATACCTTTCAAAATGATGGGTAACGAAGTGTGTTCGCGTAAGAAAGCGAGATCTTCCCAGCCCAACCCCACATTGCCAAAAACTTGGGTCCAATGCATGATGGCCGCGGTGGGATCCTCTTGCGGTGACTTTTCCAATTTTGCACAGAAGGCTGGGTCGGTGAAATAGTTGCCAACGCCTTCTCCCATCAGAAACGGCAAGTAGACGTTTTTGAGGTCGTATTCGCGCCAGGCCATCATCGGTGTATCAAGGGTTACAACGATTGCAGAATAGCCGGATGCTTCTGCACGGCGCAGGAAACTCGCGGTGACATCTGGGTCGCTTCCCCAGTACAGCTGAAACCAGCGTGGTGCATCCCCGAGTTCTTCGGCAACCCGCTCCATGGGAACGGTAGAAGCTGAGCTTATGATGTACGGGACGCCAAGTGTTTTGCAAGCTCGTGCTGAGCCGAGGTCACCATCTTCGTGAATGATCGATTGCACGCCGATCGGGGCATGAAGGACGGGGAATGGAAACGTCTGCCCAAAAAGTTCTACTTCTAAGTCCCGCTCTCCTACATTCTGCAGCATCCGCGGAACGATTTTCCGGCGATCAAAAGCCTCAAGGTTATCCCGCATGGTACGTTCGCCGCCGGCACCGCCTGCGATGTAGTAGTACGGACCGTCATCAAGGGTTTCGCGAGCGCGTTCAGCCCATTCTTCCGCTATAACCGGAAGCCTATGTGGATCCGGATTGGGCATGGTTTTATACAGATTGAACTGAATGCTGTCGCCAAAATTTGCCATTGCGTGCCTCGCTTTTCCTAAACTTTCGACCGTTTCATACAGGTATCAGTCTCCAGCAGATAATGGGTCTACGTCTATAGTCGGCAGCTTTGCAGCATTATGGCTAAGAAAAGAAGTCCTCTTTTGTGGCGTTGGGGTGCTGAGCTAGCGGGGTGACTTGGACATCCATGTAGGCAAACATTGGGAAGCTTTGGAAAATCGAATGTAGTTCGTCATGGCCGTCGACGTCGTAGATGGAGTAGTTCGAGTACTCTCCAACAACACGCCAGATGCCTTTCATAATGCCGCGTTGCTGTAAGTCCGCTGAGTAGGCCTGTTCGCGGTGTTGGAATTCGGCTTTGGTAGTGTCATCCATAGATTCTGGAAAGTGGACGTCCATTTTGGCTAAAAACAGCATGCGATTTCTTGACTCCTTATATATGGGTGTGCAAATCAGTTATAGCCTATCCAAGCGATACTTGCTGATGAAGTACATAAAACCGCTGCATTGATACGCTACGCATACCGAACAGGTGACGGGAAAGACTCACTCAATCGAGCAATGTAGCCACATTGATACTTGCAGCATATTAGTCTGGCGGTTAAATGTCTTTCACATCACCCTAACGAGAACTCTATGCTGGTGCTGAACAGGTGCCTTAAAAGTGCTAGCGGAGAGAAATGGAGTCGAATATGGAGTTTCGTCATTTCCGCTATTTTGTGGCCGTTGCCGAGGAGAAACACTTTGGACGCGCCGCTCAACGACTGCATATGGCACAACCCCCACTTTCAGCGCAGATCAAACAGCTCGAATCCGAGCTTGGCACGACATTATTTGATCGCACTACTCGCAGGGTTGATCTCACTCCTGCCGGTGAACTGTTACTGGAGCGGGCCTATCAAATACTTTCAGCAGTGGAATCTGCAAAGAACGACGTTGCCGAGGTGGGACAGGGATCAGCCGGTGTATTACGCATCGGTTTTTCCGGCACTGCCACCTACGAGTTGATGCCCGAGATCGTTCGACTCTCTAATGAGCGATACCCCTCTGTTCGGCTCAAGGTCTTCGGGGAGATGCTCACCCATACGATGGAGGAGTCGCTACTGGACGGGCGGCTTGATCTTGCCGTACTGCGCCCACCGATTGAATCTGATGAACTCTCCAGCCATGAATTCCATCAAACCAAGCTCGCCTTAGCTATTTCACGCCAGCATCCCCTAGCTCAAGAAACTGGGCTCATCACACCAGAAGATGTCATGGGTGTTGATGTTGTCAGCTACCCCCGGCACTCTTCGGTGGCCTCGATAGCCATGGAAGCATGCAGACGCCGCGGGTTCCGCCCAAAAATCGTGCAGACTGCATCCGAAACCTCCACGCTCAACGCCTTAGTCGCCGCGAATATTGGTGTGGCCTTTGTGCCGTACTCCGATTCCTACCCGTTGAATAAATCTATGGTTCTTCGTCCACTGTTGGACGACGTTTCGGTAAGCCTATCCATCGCTTGGAAAGGCGAACAGCTCTCCCCCATCGCTAAAAATTTTGTACAGACCACCATCGATGCGTCTGCAAGTTTAGAAAACCAAGACAACTCTCGCCATGGAGGCACCCTTGAAGATCACCAAACTTGAGGCGATCCCATATGACATTCCATATGTCACTCCGCTGAAGTTTGCCTCAGGAGAAGTACACGCGGCACAGCATATTCTCCTCAAAATCTATACCGATGAGGGGATCACCGGCATCGCAGATGCCCCGCCGCGTCCATACACCTATGGTGAGACTCAAGTTTCCATAAAAAACATTATTGAAGAGGTTTTTGCCCCGCAGATTATCGGATTGGACCCATTCGATCGGGAAAAGGTTCGGGCAATCATGCATCGGACCATCAATAATCAGGTCGCCAAAGGCACCGTAGACATTGCCCTATGGGATATCGTCGGCAAGGCAATGCACACTCCGGTCCATAAAATACTTGGCGGCTTCACCGACTCACTGCGGGTGTCCCATATGTTGGGTTTCAAATCCGCCCCCGAACTGGTCGACGAAGCCCAAAAATTCCAAGACATTTACGGCATTACAACATTTAAACTCAAAGTCGGCCGTCACCCATTATCCGAGGACGTTGAGGCCTGCCGAGCACTGATAGAAAACCTCGATGGTGTAGAGATCTATCTTGATGCCAACCGTGGCTGGAGTGCCAATGAAGCCATGGAAGTTCTTCGGCAAATCGAGGATCTTCCCATCACGTTATTTGAAGAACCTTGCGATGCTAAAGAGAAAATGAGCCGCCGACGTCTAGTCGAGCACTCCCGTATCCCTATCGTCGGTGATGAATCCGTACCAACCGCCGGAGACGCAGCATCCGAACTACTATCAGGCGGATGCAACGCGATCTGCATCAAGACGGCACGCTCCGGATTCACCGAAGCCACTGAAATCCTGGGGTTGTGCACTGGATTAGGCATAGATGTCACCATGGGTAACCAAATTGATACTCAAATCGGCTCACTAGCCACCGTCACCTTCGGCGCCGCGCACCAAGCATCATCGGCACGTGCCGGGGAGCTATCGAATTTCCTGGACATGTCTGATGACCTATTGGCTGAACCACTCCAGATCAAAAACGGTCGCATCCACGTTCGTGATACCCCTGGTGTAGGCGCTGAAATCGACGAAGAAAAACTCAGTCACTACCGAATTGACTCATACCTTCCAACCTTGCCCGTCTCATAAAAACGTTGGACCAGCTAATAAAACTGGTCCAACGTTTTTATGTGTCAGCTTTGTGACATTCTAGAAGTCATCGCTCATTGCGCATATATGCGTTGACATCGTCACTGTTGAAAAGGTCTTGCACGGTCCAGCCATCGAGGTCGTACTCACTCATACACTGCTCAACCATCCCGTTCATTACGTCTGTGGTGCCGTTATTCATCGCATTCATGAGCATCTCTACACGAACGTTTTCATGGTTTCCAGAGTAGTTGCGCTCGTAAAGTTCATGTCTCCCACCGAACTCTGAACCAATGGAATCCCAAAGCAGTTTCATTAGTTTGACTCGATCAACTGCTTGGATACCTTTGGAACCACGCACGTACTTGTCTAAATACGGACGAATTTCAGCGTTCTTGAAATCCAGTGCACCTGACGGAAGATAAATGAGCCCTGAAGCAACGTCCTGCTCTATAATCTCTTTGATGCGTGGATAGCCCTGCGCCATAAACATTCGGTAGGCCATACCGTAATCCATCTTCGGCAATACGGTTCCGTTGGGGCCTTCATCTGGGTTCAACATCATGGCGTCAGCCAATGCCCAGAACATGTTGCGCCAACCGATCACTTCACCAGCGCGTGCTTGAACGCCACGGAATCCATCAGTTCCGGCAATCTCCAGCGCTTTGAGTAAAAGCCCGGCAATAAAGTCGAGTTTGACTGCCAGCCGGATACATCCTTGGAAAGTAAAACGCTCGATAAAGCCAGTTTTTGGCATGAACCCGTTGATCTGGTCAGGGTCTCCGTAGGCAAAAATATTTTCCCAGGGCACTTCGACCTTGTCGAATATGAATACGGCATCATTTTCATCCATGCGTGATGACAGTGGGTAATCAAACGGAGTCCCAGTCACTGCTGCATTTTGTGCATAAGAGGTGCGGGAAATGAGTTTGATTCCCGGGGCATCCATTGGAACAGTGCAGATGATGGCAAATTCCGGTTTTTTGATAGGTAAACCATAGTGCGAGATGAAGTTAAAATTAGTGATCGCTGAACCAGTTGCCACTACTTTGGCACCGGAGACAACAACACCGTTATCAGTTTCTTTTTCAACCCTCATAAATACGTCTTCTACCTGATCCGGTGGAAGATGGCGGTCTACGGGTGGGTTGATGATCGCGTGGTTCCAGTACAGAACTTTTTCTTGTGATTCCTTATACCAACGCAACGCATTTTCTTGATACGGATCGTAGAAATCGGGCATCGCCCCGAGGGTGCCAAGAAATGAGGCTTTATAGTCCGGAGATCTACCAAACCATCCATAGCCCATCCGGGCCCAAGTTTCGATTGCTACTCGTGACTTCTTTAGGTCTTCGACTGATTTTGGTGCTTTGAAAAATGCATGCGTCTTACCGCCGCTCCCCGTGTCGGTTGGCACAAGGAGCTTATCGGCAATGGCTTCATCATGGAGCCCGTCGTACATGCGGGCCACCATCCGAACCGAGTTACGAAACGCTGGGTGCGTCGTTACATCATCTACCCTTTCACCGTGAATGTAAACTTCTCGGCCGTCTTTGAGCGATTCGATGTACTCATCACCGGTCATCGGCAGTTTGGGGTTTGCTGGCTTCGTGCGTTCTGAAGTGCTCAATTGTTGTTGATCTGTAGTCGTCATACCGGGTTCCTCTCAATAACGTGACGATATTTAGAAGCTTGTAAAAATATTTGGTTCTTCGAACCAGCCAAAGGACAGACTGTCACCGGAGCCTTCCCAAGGAGTACCTTGGACAAAACGTCCTGTATGCCGGAATTTTCCTGAGACAAAGAGCAAAGGTTCGACATCATTGACCTTGATATGGGTAACTTCCCCAATGACGATCAGGTGATCGCCCCCGTCGTAGATACGCCATGGTTTACATTGCAGCGTCGCCGCGTTACCTTCTAAGACAGGAACACTGTTGTTTTCACGCCACTGCACTTCTTGTTTCATAGCGACACCAGCGAAGTTCAAAGCCACATCCGCCTGGTCCTCCGCCAGAATGTTGATAGCAAAGGGCGCATTTTCCAGGTACTCACACACCTTGTTACCGCGGATGAGAGTAACCTGCGCGAGTGGCGGATCTAACGACACTGCTGTAAATGCATTCACCGTCGCTCCATGGGGCGTCCCGTCAGGTGCGTCGCACGTGACAACCGTTACCCTAGTTGCAAATTTCCCAAAGGCCTTGCGCAGTTGTCGTGATGTAAAGACATCCTGCCGGTCGGCTTCGATCAGCTGCTCATCGGATCTCATAGGTTCCTCCAGAGGCTTGACAGTAAATGTGATGTAACACACATCGTGTTTCATTTGAGCGTCCCCGGAAAGGGCTAGTCCGAATAAGTCAAAGGGTCGGCCGAATGCATCAACCCACTGAACCCCACCTATAGAACACGTTCACTTAGGCACGAAAGGAATACCCGCATTAGGTCTCACATGGAAAACGAACGTATACCACGTACCCGACGGTTTATGTGGTGAATAAATGCGCGTTGTTGGAGCGTAATTGACTTGGGGTGCAACCCAAGACTTCGCGAAATGTTCTTGAAAAGTGCGCGGGTGATCTAAATCCACATCTGCGAGCGATACTAGAAACTGGGGTATGCGGCTCGGCGTCTAAGAGGCCACGGGCTGCCTCAATTCTCCTCAATGTCACTTCTCGTGAAAAACTTGTGTTCCGCCCCGAAAATAGCCGCGCTACCTGGCGTTCGCTGATCTGCAGCCTATGTGCGATATCTGCACGTCGAAAATTTGGGTTACTCAGGTTCAGGTGAATTGATTGCTGCGCCGCCTCATACAGTTGAACATCATCATGCTCGGCTCCCCGAAAGAGCATCTCCACCCACGACAAACAATCATCTCGAGAGAGCGTGGTTGATGTGTTATTGATGTCGGTGGCCTCATCCACCCAGGAGGCAAGCAACTTAGCTGGGCTAATACTCGGCTGGTTCTCCAAGGAAGGACCAAAAGCGAACTTCTTTGGCGCCGTGAGACTGTCACCACCAGAAAGCTTGATGAACTCTTCCATCTGGATAGTGAGGACCATTTCCGAAACTCCGGACCCGAAACCTCTAATAAATGTCGTGTCGGCATTGCAGGCTAATACCTGGCCAGCATGAAGCACTTGCGTGCCGTTCTGGTCGCAAAAGAATGAATCACCCTGCAAACAAAAGAAAAGAGCCACCTCATCAGTCGGATATTTACGAATCATTTCCGGAGTTCGTTCTACCAGCTGCGATGAGCCACGTACCTTAGCAGCCCGAATCGTTGGGAGCAATCTGTTGTGCTGCTCTGCTATGAGCGTTTGACCATTCAAGGTACGGATATCGAGTCCAATTAAGGCATCATTGTTATGCGCTTCCCAATAGTCAATGCGCTCATGCGTCGGAACATGGCGTGTAGAAAAAGACTTGAAATTTTGCTGTATCGTCGAGGCGCTTCGTTCTGGCACTTCTTCCCCACTCCATAATTTTTAAGTTGTATGTAAATAGGAGCATGGAAAACCAAAAATCTTTACAGCATGCGAGCCGAAAGGTATGCAAATACGTCACCCGTGTGTTAGTAGTCTTTTACTCTACCTGTCGCACATCTAGGGCATAAATACTTGTTTCGATACCATTGATACCCTCCTCCTCTATATGTGGCCAACGATGCAGCCCGCCTCCGCACGGCAACTGAAGGCATCAACCTTCAGAAACCCTTACGACTTGCCACTTTTTGACGCAATAGCCACGCCCTCTAAAGACTAGCGTCACCTCGAGCGCACTGAAACTTTAATAATATCAATTGATACCTACTAGGTAATTTGCTCGTCTCAAATTGTCGGCTAAGGTGATTTAATAACGAGTGAACTGCATCACTAAAGCGCCGAAGGAGATCTGATGTTCATTGCCCCCGCAGAGGTAGTGCGAGCCACTTCCTCGGATGATCTTGCACAGTCTCGCAAACAGGCCAAGACCTGGCGGTCAGCCGATATGGGCATCCCAGATCAGTTCTTAACCGACGCGGCACTCCGGGACCTATCCACGACTGCCCACCAGCTGGACTACGCTACCTTCCAGCGGGCTGTCAGCGCTGTGCAGTCGGCCCGTATCGGAGACTACGAACCGATCCCAAACATTAATTCAGCCGAAGCGATCTTTAAACAATTCCTGGCCGCAGAAAAAATTGACGGCTGGGTATATGTCCAAGAAGACGATGGCTATCTGCACCCATACTTAGTTTCCGACATCAAGTTCGAACACGCCGACAGCTCCCGTGAGGCACGGATCAAGCTCACCATGGAAGCTGACAGCCCTACCGTCCAGCGCCCCTCGCGCACCCCGCGGCTATTGCTACTAGAAGACTCCGAGATTGTGGGGAAAACACCCGAGCAAGCACTCACCGCCCAAGGCGCATTCCATGAAACGCCTGAGCTTAAGGCCAGCTACCAGAAGCGCCGCGAAACCTATCAGCGCATCATCGATGAAGACTTCGCCCGGCAATTCATCTTCACCGGTACCGCCATTCGCACCGAGGATTTTAAATCTCCGAAAGAGCGCACTCACCGTAAGGTGATCCAAGATGTCCAACCGGAAAAGATTGAACCACTGCGCTCGGTAGGACCCTCAATCCTTGCAGACGATGAACTTGGCGAAGTCCCAGTAGTAACCGCCGTCGCCGTTTTCGATCTCGCCGCCCAAGATTTCATTGATGTCAACATTAGTGACCTAACGCCATATGAATACGACGAAAACTTGCGCGATAAGCTCGTACTTCCTGAAGAGCACGTTGAACTATTAGATATCCTGACCTCAGACATCTCCGTATTCACCGGTGACATCATCGAAGGCAAATCTGCCGGTAACGTCATCCTGGCTCGTGGACGTCCCGGCGTGGGCAAGACTCTAACAGCCGAAGTATATGCAGAAGTTTCACACCGACCGCTATATTCAATCCACACCGGCACCCTGGGGATCAATCCGGAATCAATTCGAAAAAACCTCGAGACCGCATTCGAACGTGCTAAGCGCTGGGATGCCGTACTGCTACTGGATGAGGCTGATGTCTTCGTTCTACAGCGCGGTATGGAATTGGAACAAAACGCGATCGTCGCAGAATTCCTACGCACACTTGAGTACTACGACGGACTACTGTTCCTCACCACCAACCGCGTCGATGGCGTAGACGAAGCCATCCTGGCCCGTTGCGCGGTAGTCATCGATTACCACCTCCCCACACCAGAAGATGCCCGCAAAATCTGGCAGCTACTGGCCGAAGGAAACGATGTTCACCTCAGCGATCCTCTCTTAGATGAGCTAGTAGATACCTTCCCATCCATCACCCCGCGCGACATCAAGATGATCCTGCGGCTCACACTACGAATGGCAGCATTCCGCAAACAAGACGTCTCCATCGATGTATTCATTGCCGCAGCTAAATACCGCGGCATCACACCTGTCAAGACCCCAGTGACAATACTTTAACTACCGCTTTTCCTACCGCACACACTAAGGAGAAATCATGACAACCCAACAGCATACTCAGGCATCCGAAGCACGCGCAGCCGACTCCGGTGCACAGGCCTCATCCCGTTTCAAAGACCGGATTTCCGCCAACCGCAATGAACAACCCATTGATCATGAACGCGTCGACCTACTGGCTACCAAAGCCATTACCGCACTGACCGACATCATCGAAGAAGAACAGGTCTCCTACGATGAATACAACGCGCTAAAAGCCTGGTTGATCAAAGTTGGTGAAGACGGCGAATGGCCACTCTTCCTCGATGTGTGGTTGGAGCACGCTGTTGAAGAGGTTGCTACCTCCCACCGCGACGGCTCCAAGGGCACTATCGAAGGCCCTTACTATGTTGAAGATGCGCCCGAACACCAGTGGAACGGCGAGATGCCGATGCGTGACGACGAGCCAGGCACTCCATTCCAGTTCAAGTCCAAAGTCACCGCAGTCGATGGCACTCCCCTATCTGGTGCAAAGCTAGAGATGTGGCACGCCGATGAATATGGTCTATACTCCCAGTTCGCGCCCGGCATCCCCGAGTGGAATCTGCGCGCAACATTCCTAGCAAATGAGGATGGCGAATTCGATATCTCTACCATCCGTCCTGCTCCCTACCAGATCCCAACCGAGGGTGCTTGTGGTCAGCTGATTGCAGCAGCAGGCTGGCATGCATGGCGTCCAGCCCACATCCACGTCAAGGTCTCTGCCCCAGGTTACGAACTGCTCACCGCCCAGCTCTACTTCCCCGGTGATGAACACAACGATGACGACATCGCCTCGGCCGTGAAACCAGAACTGATGCTGGATCCACAGCCTGCAGAAGACGGTGAAGGCGAACAGGTCCAGTACGACTTCGTTCTCGACCCCGAGCGCTAAA
>Ga0079225_10001792_pt1 | contig 12193 bp, 9 predicted proteins | sample Poulit2012_FD_76344 | JGI IMG/M metagenome (GOLD analysis project Ga0079225, IMG submission 76344) | Agricultural soil microbial communities from Georgia to study Nitrogen management - Poultry litter 2012 | ecosystem: Environmental > Terrestrial > Soil > Agricultural land | place: USA: Georgia...
CAAGGAGGCCGAGCGGCTGGTCGAACTGGGCCTGCCCGTGCCCGCCCACGCCCAACTGCTCAAGTGCTCCCACCTGTTCAACATCCTCGATGCGCGGGGGGCGGTCTCCACCACCGAGCGGGCCGACGCGTTCAAGACCATGCGCGGTCTGGCACGCCGGATCGCGACGTCGTGGATGGACAAGCGTGCCGAGCAGGACCACCCGCTGATGAATTCCTTCGCGAGGATCACCGGGGAGCAGACGGCCGCCGACACGCAAAACACTGAACCCGCGCCGCCGGAAACGGTTGGGCGACCGCGCCGTCTGCTGTTCGAGATCGGTGTGGAGGAGATGCCCCCCTCCGAAGTCACCACGGCCGCAGCCGACGTCGAGAGGATGATCGGCGAGGGCCTTGCCGCGAGCCATCTGGAGCACGGCAGCATCACCGTGTCGGCCGCCCCGCGTCGCATCGTCGTCGACGTCGCCGACATCGCCGACCGCGAACCGGACCGCACCGTCACCGTCAAGGGACCCAAGGTCTCGGCCGCTTTCGACGCAGAGGGAAACCCCACCCGCGCCGTGGAAGGGTTCGCCCGTAAACAGGGTGTCGACATCGCCGCGCTGGATCGGATCACCGAAAAGGGCAACGAGCACGTGGCGGCCCAACGTACCGAGGTGGGCCGGAGCGTGACCGAGGTCCTGGTTCCTCTCCTGACGTCCACCGTGTCGAACCTGCGCTCGGCCAAGAACATGTCCTGGAACGCCGAGGGGTTGAGCTTTGCCCGACCGATCCGTTGGCTGGTCGCCCTGCTCGACTCCGCCGTGCTGCCGGTGACGGTCGCCAACCTGAACGCAGGGCGCAGCACCCAGCTGCACCGGGCCTCCCGACCCTCGGTCCTGGAGATCCCCCACGCGGACGGCTACCTGGACCTGCTGGCCGAACACGGTGTCCTCGCCGACATCACCACGCGTCGCACCACCATCTGTGCACAGGCCCAGGAGCAGGCCGCCGCCGTGGGCGGGCAGGTCGACCTCACCGCCGAGGCCGCACTGGTGGAGGAGGTGACCAACCTGGTCGAGCAGCCGACAGTCGTCCGTGGTGACTTCGACCCGAACTACCTCGAGCTGCCCGAGGAGATCCTGACCACGGTCATGCGCAAGCATCAGCGTTACTTCCCCGTCCGCGACGGTGAGGGGGTACTGCTGCCGCACTTCCTCACCGCGGCCAACGGGCCGGTGGACGTGGACCTGGTGCGTTCGGGCAACCAGGACGTGCTGCGGGCGCGCTACGAGGATGCCGCGTTCTTCTACCGCGCCGACCTGGAAACCCCCCTGGAGCAGCTGCACGCCGAGCTCGAGCACCTGAACTTCGCCGAACGACTCGGCTCCATGCTCGATCGTGCCCGCAGGATCGAGGCACTCGCCGAACGTCTGGGGGATCTTGCCGGGATCACGGACGAGCAGCGTCGGACGCTCCGTCGCGCCGCCGGTCTGGCCAAGTTCGACCTGGGTTCGCAGATGGTGACCGAGATGACCAGCCTGGCGGGGACCATGGCGCGTATCTACGCCGCCGGCGCGGGCGAGGACGCGGAGGTCGCCCAAGCACTGTTGGAGATGGAGCTGCCCCGGGGCTTTGCCGATGAGCTGCCGCAGAGCGCCCCGGGTGCGCTTCTGTCTCTGGCCGACCGTCTGGACCTGCTCGCCGGACTGTTCGCGGCCGACGCCGCGCCGACCGGTAGCTCCGACCCCTACGGGATGCGGCGGGCCGCGATCGGGGCCGTTTCGGTGTTGGGCAGCCACACGGACCTGCAAGGGGTGGACCTGGGTGAGGCGTTGAGGGCCGCCTTCGCCCTGCAACCCATCGAGGCCGACTCCAAGACGTACGGCACGGCCCTGGACTTCCTCGTGCAGCGGCTGGAACGCTCCCTGACCGACAGCGGTCACCCGGTCGAGCTGGTCCGCGCCGTTCTGCCCCTGGCGGCTCACCCCTCGGTCGCGCGAGAGCGGGTCGAGGAACTGGACAAGCTCTCGGGGGACGCCGACTTCCTCGGCCTGGCCTCCACCATGCAGCGCGTCCGCAACATCGTCCCCCAGGGCACTGCGGCCGTCACGCGGGTGAGCACACCCGAGCCCGCCGACACCCTGCTGGCGGACACGATCCGCGACACGGACCTTTCCGGGCAGGACCGGACACTCGCCGCCCTGAGCAACGCGGTCCAGCCACTGGTCGAGGCCGTGAGCACATTCTTCGACGAGGTCCTCGTCAACGCCGAGGACCCGACCACCCGCAGCGAGCGTATGGGGCTGCTCGTGAGCATCGACCAGCTCGTCACCGCACACATCTCGCTGGACTGGGCGGCGTTGCCGAAGGACCTGCGCGCTGCGTGATGTCGTCCCTCGCCCCCTGCCTCTGTCTTTCCGGCCGGAGCGGGCAGGGGGCGACAGCGTGTGTGCCCGGTTCAGACGGTGGCCCGTAGGAAGGGGATCCGCCGGGCCACGGCGACCAGGAGCAGGCTGATGAGGGCGGTCGCGGCCGCGTACCCACCCGCGGCGAAGAACACCGCCCCGCCGTCGGGGGTACCACCGATGTCACGCAACGTGTTGAGCACCATGACGTGCACGAGGTACACACCGAAGCTGAGCCCGGAGAGTACCCCCACGACGCGACCCGCACCTCGTACCACGGGGCCGCCCACGGCCGCCAGGCGTAGAGCCACGGTGCGTAGCAGCAGGAAGGCGCCCACGGACGAGAGCACCACCATCGGGGACAGGAAGTCGTAGACGTACTCGGCGCCGGGACCCCACTCCCCGGTCGTGGCCACGGCCACCCAGCCGCCCAGGATGATGGCGACGGTGCCCAGGGTGAACGTGGCAGCGCCGTACTTCAGTGCGCGGGGCCCGGGGTCGTTGGTCATCAACAGCCATCCGAGCAGGTAGTAGCCGAGGAAAGGCAGGAATTGGGTGACCGCGGTCGTACCACCGACCCCGTCGACCACTGCCAGCAGTTGGTCGACCGTGCCCAGCCCCAGCGCCGCCCCGGTGAACCACCACAGTCCAGGCCGTGAGGTGTGGGTGACCACGGTGCGGAGAAAAGGCGTGAGCAGGTAGAGGCCGGCGATGACGTAGAGGAAGTACAGGTGGATGGAGGGTGTCCCCGAGAAGGCCGCCACCACCGCGTCGGAGACGGTGAGTCCGTCCCGCCATCGTTCCCAGATCAGATAGGCGATGGTCCACACGATCAGGGGTACCCCGATCCTGGCCCATCGTTTGCGGTAGAAGGTTGCCGTGTCCTCGTTCTCGCGGGGGCGCAGCAGCAGTCCTCCGCTGATCATCACGAAAACCGGTACGCACCACCGCAGCGCGGAGTCGACGAGGTGCGCTCCCCACCACGCCTGGCTGCCGAGGTCGGTGTGGAGGGTGCTCACCAGTGGGCTGTAGGAGTGCACGAGGACGACGGCCCCCATCGCACAGACCCGTGCCAGGTCGATCCAGTTGGTCGCCGGTACAACGTCGTGGTTCGGGGCGCGCGTCGCTGTCGCCGCTGTTGCTGGGCCGCCCGCAGGGGTTCGATGACTCACCTCTTCTTGATACCAGTTCGTTACTTTTGGGCTCAACCCTGGTTTTCGGACTCCCCCGGCGACCGGCAATTCGCCCCGCCGATGGCGCGGTGTCATGGCTGGGGTCTGTCGCCCTTGCCCGGTGGTGGGCAAAGGCCCGAGAAAAGGAGATGTCCACAAGCCATGAGAGCAGAACTTCCAAGGACTTCGTGGTGAGTTCCCAGGGCTTTACCGGACGAGGCTTTTTCCCAAAGATCCACCCTTGCCCCGGCGCCCGACACGGAGGAGGAACTCGCTCTCTTCCGGGAAGGTCTCACCGTCCCCGTGATCAGCCAGCACGTCCTTCACAGTGGCCTCGAACTCCTCGATCCGTTCCCCGAAAAGACCGCGCGAGGCGAAGCTCGTGGAGTAGAGGTATCCCAGGATGCTCTCGATCGTCCACTTGCGATGGACCGGGACACTCACCTCCTCCACCTGGTTGAAGGCCGACTCCTCCAGGAACTCGTTGTAGGGGCGGTCGTGGTGTTGGAAGATGCCTTGTCCAGCACGGCGTTCCTCGCCGAGGAAGTCTTTGATGACGGCGCGGACCGCATCCTTCCAGGGGCTACCGATTGCCCAAAAACTGCTGTCTCCGAAGATGGCGACGGCGCCGCCGGGGTTCACCTGGTCGTCGAGTTGGCGCAGAATCTTCGGTTGGTCGAGCCAGTGGAAGGTTCGGCAGATCGTGACCAGGTCGGCACGCCACCCTGATGGAGGAGAGAAGTTCTCGGCTGTGGATTCCACCAGGCTCAGGGTTGTATCCGCTGACAGCCGAGGGCGCAAGGCGGCCTCAGCGGCGGCCAGCATGTCGGCGTCATTGTCGACCCCGATGACGTCGTCGAATCGACTCAGGAGCGCTTCGATGACCAGCCCGGTACCGGTGTACCCACGTCCAAGAGACGACGGGGTCGTTGTGCTGTCGTCGCATGGTCCAAGACCTGGGCCACCTCTTCGGGGATACCGGGACGGTACTTGCGGTAGAACTCCGTGGTTCCGGTAAACAGGCTCATGTGCGGTTCCGTTCGCAAAGATGGTGGATATGGCGCGCGGCCGTGACAAGGTCCTCGGCAATCATTACGCCCGGGCCGGTGCGTGTTTGACCTGGAGGGTTCGGTCTACCCTGCGAGATCCAGATCGCGGTGATATCGGCCGAGGACGAAGTACGAGGCGACTCGCTCGACGCGGTCAAGGTCGCCGACGGTAAGCGCGTCATCGACCAGCTCAACATGGGCCGCGTCCGCCACACCGAACGACTCGACGAAGTGATCAGCGGAGCATGCCCGTCCCCGGCTGCGGCCGCCCCCTTGCACACCGAGCCGCTCAGCTCCGTCATCGACCGAACCTCGGTGTCCGTACTGCGGCTCCACCACACCCGCCTGGCAAAGGGTTCCTCATCCGTCTTCGACGACGGTGGCCAAGACAGCTGGGACTTCCTCGAATCTCGCTCGCTACGCGCATGAAGCAATTCTGTCCTGGAAGGGGCTTGCCCCGGTAGAGGATCAGTGGATTCGCTGACCCACGTAGATAGTGGTGGCCGGCCATGCTCGTTCTCATGCTTCTTCGCCCTGAGCCTCACAGGCACCACCGGGCCACAGAGATTCGCCTGAGAGGCCTCGACAAACCAGGGCGTCAGCAGACGAACTACCTGGAAGTCATCCCGTGCACCGGGAGCCTCACCCGCTTCTTATGCGCCGGTTCAGAGTCGTGCACTCGACCCACCCAGCCACTGACCTTCAGCGACTCCTCGGCTAGGTAGCAGTTCAAGTGGGCCGCTGGAAGACGCCTCTTCGTGCGTCCCCCACCTTCGGCAAGCTCTCGTTCATACGGGGTTGCCAGGGGGCCAACCATCATCGAACGGTGGCTGAGCCATCACTCAGCCATCGTTCGGACGTGCGTTGGCGTACTCGCCCGTACCGATCCGCCGTACTATCCGGCCGCGCCGCCGGAAGTGGCCACCCCGATCGGGCAGCTGGCGCCGGTGCCACCGGTCCCGCAGTAACCGCCCGGGTTCTTGTCCAGGTACTGCTGGTGGTAGTGCTCGGCGAAGTAGAAGGCCCGCAGCGGGGCGATCTCCGTGGTGATCCGCCCGTGTCCGGCCCGCTCGAGCACCGGTTGGAAGGCGTCCCGGGTCGCCTCGGCGGTCTTCCGCTGCTCCTCGGAGTGGTAGAGGATCGCGGACCTGTACTGGGTACCGACGTCATTGCCCTGGCGCATGCCCTGGGTGGGATCGTGCCCCTCCCAGAACATCTTGAGGATCTCGGCGTAGGAGATGCGCTCGGGGTCGAACACCACCCGCACCATCTCGGTGTGCCCGGTCGCCCCGGAGCAGACCTCCTCGTAGGTGGGGTTGGGTGTGTATCCGCCGGCGTACCCCACGGCGGTGGTGATGATCCCGCCTTCGGCACCCAAGCGCCAGAACACCCGCTCGGGCCCCCAGAAGCAGCCCATACCGAGGTCGGCGATCTGGCTGCCTTCCGGGTAGGGCGGGGCAAGGGGTGTACCGAGCACGGTGTGCTGGGACGGCACCGGTATCGGGGTGTCCCGACCGGGCAGGGCGCGTGCTGGATCGACCATGGTCGTATTCATCCCGAACATGTGTCCAGACTATGCGCGTGTGCCGCTCCACGCACGTGCACGGGACGGTGTGAAACATCCGACCTCGGAGAAGACGCGCCACGGTATTGGTTCTACGATGACGGGCGTGCCGAACTCTTCTCGCGGCGTTCTCCTCGGGGCAAGCGCCTTCCTCCTGTGGGGCATCGCCGCCATGTACTGGCCCCTGCTTTCCGCGTCCGAAGCGTCCGAGATCCTCGCGCACCGCATGGTGTGGGCGCTCCTGGCGATGTGCGTGATCCTGCTGGTGTCCCGGCGTGGTTGGTCCTGGTTGCCGCCCCTGCTGCGCAGCCCTCGCAAACTGTTGCCGGTCGCCGCGGCGGCGGTGCTGATCTCCGTCAACTGGTGGGGGTTCATCTACGCCGTCTCCATCAACGAGACGTTGCAGGCCTCCTTGGCCTACTTCATCAACCCGCTCATGTCGGTGCTGCTGGGGATGGTCTTCTTCGCCGAACGGCTACGCCCCATGCAGTGGGTCGCGGTCGGCCTGGGCACCGTCGCCGTCGTGGTGATGACCATCGCCTACGGTGCCACCCCGTGGCTGTCGCTGCTCATGGCCTGCGCGTTCGCGGCCTACGGTGCGGTGAAGAAGTACGTGGAACTGGACGGTGTGCAAAGCCTGACCATCGAGACCCTCGTGATGTTCCTGCCCGCGCTCGGTTTCGTGATCCACCTCGAGGCCGGTGGCACCGGGACGAGTTTTTCGGTGTCGGCCGTGCACAGCATCCTGCTCGTCGGTGGTGGTTTCGTCACCGCGCTGCCCCTGTTGCTGTTCGGCATGGCCACTCGTGAGGTGCCACTGAGCGTCATCGGGATGCTGCAGTACATCACACCGACCCTGATGTTCTTCATCGGCTGGCTGTTGCAGGGCGAGGAGATGCCTCTGGGGCGTTGGTTGGGTTTCGGCCTGGTGTGGTTGGCGTTGAGCGTGTTCGTGTTCGATCAGTTCCGACAGACCCGCCTGCGGTCTTCTTTTCGTTCGAAGGCGGAACGGAGGTCGACCGACGCCCGAAAGTCGTCCGCGAGCTGAGCCGTCACGTGGCGAACCGGCTCAGCCGGAGCGTTCCACCACGTAGTCGCACAGGGCGTTGAAAGCCTCTTTGGCGGGCACGTCCGGCAAGGCTTCGAGCTCTGCGCGGGACCGGTCCGCCCACATGCGCAAAGTCGTGTCGGCCTCGTCCATGGCCGGGTGTGAGCGCAACAGGGCGAGCGCCTCCTCGGCCTCTTCCTCACTCAGAGGGCGACCCAGGAGTGATTTGAGGCGCGCATCGGCCGGGTCCGGTGAACGCAGGGCGTAGAACATGGGGAGGGTCAGGACCCCCTCCCGCAGGTCGGTGCCGGGGAGTTTTCCGGAGTCGGCGGGTTCACCGGCCACGTCGAGGATGTCGTCGGCGAGCTGGAAAGCCATCCCCAGGGCGTCACTGGCCCGGGTCAGTACTCCGGTCGTTTCCGGGTCGACCTTGCCGAAGATGCCGCCGAACTCGGCGGAAGAGGCGATGAGGGAAGCCGTTTTGTCGCTGATGACCTGGAGGTAGTGCTCCAGGGGGTCGGTTCCCTCCTGAGGGCCGGAAGTTTCCTGCACCTGTCCCTGGACCAGACGGGCGAAGGTCTCGGCCTGCAGTCGGACTGCCTCGGTGCCCAGGTCGGCGAGCATCGTGGATGCCTGGGCGAACACGTAGTCACCGGTGAGGATGGCGATCGTGTTGCCCCAGCGTTGGTTGGCGCTGGTCCGTCCACGGCGCAGCTCGGCCTCGTCCATGACGTCGTCGTGGTAAAGGGTGGCCACGTGGGTGAGTTCGACCACCGCGGCGGCCGGGACGAGGTCGGGGAGTTTGGGGTCCCCGAAGTGGGCCGACAGCAGCACCAGCATCGCGCGGAAACGTTTGCCCCCGGCAGCGAGCAGGTACGAGGCCGCCTCGGTCAACAGGGGATCGCTGCACTTGACCGACTCCAGGAGCAACTCGTCGACCTGCTCCAAGCTGTCCTGCACCTCTCGGGCGAGGGTCGGGTCGACTCTCGGCAGAGCGAGAAACCCGCTCGGGACAGCACCGCTCACCGTAAAGCTCCACCTGTTGAACGGGCACACCGTCCACCTCGAACAACGAGGGCCACGGCGTGCTCAGCACATGAACATGATTCGATCTGCCACGGTATCCGACCCGGAATACTGAGCCAAAGCCGTCCTCCGGATCGGACACCGTGCTTGCGTCAGTCCCCTTCGCCTTCCAGGGATGCCTCGTTGACCATCACGGTCGCCGGTTCGGCCGAAGGATCCGACGACGGCAGGAGGTTGTCCAGGACGGGCCCGGGGAACACCCCGAGGACGAGTGTGGCGGCCACACCGATGGTGATGACGCCCCCGGTGAACAGCCCCGCGGGTACCACGGTGATCCCTTCCTCCTCCGGGTCTCGGAAGAACATCACAACGATGATCCGGATGTAGAAGAAGGCGGTGACGGCGCTGCTGAGCACACCCACCACGACCAGGGGGACCGCGTCCGCGGCCACGGCCGCCTCGAACACCGCGAACTTGCCGATGAAACCGCTGGTGAGCGGGATACCGGTGAATCCGAGGAGGAACAGGGAGAGCGCCCCGGCCAGGGCCGGGTGGCGGCGGCCAAGACCCGACCACTGTTCGAGGTCGCCCAGTTCCTGACCACCGTCCTTGGTACGTACCAGGGTGATGACCGCGAACGCACCGAGCGTGGTGAACCCGTAGGCGGCCAGGTAGAACATGGCGCCCGCGAGACCGTCGGTGCTGGCCGCCACCACGGCGGTGAGGATGAACCCGGCGTGCACGACCGAGGAGTAGGCCAGGAGACGTTTGACGTCGCGCTGGGTCACGGCCACGATCGCGGCGACCACCATGGTGAGAATGGCCACGGCCCACAGCATGGGTTCCCACACCTGGACGGAAGTGCCGAAGGGTACGAAGAACACCCGCAGCAGGGCACCGAACGCGGCAACCACGGTGCAGGACCCCATGAGTGCGGTGATGGGGGTGGGAGCACCCTGGTAGACGTCGGGCTTCCAGCTGTGGAAGGGTATCGCGCCGACCTTGAAGAGCATCCCGATGGCGACCATGCCGATCCCCATGAGCAGGAGCGGCTCGGCCTCCCCACCCTCGAAGATGTCCGCGCCACCGGCGGCCACGGCCTCACGGATCGCACCGAAGTTCACCGAGCCCGCGTAGCCGTAGACCATGGCGATCCCGAACAGGAAGAACGCCGAGGCAAAGGCGCCGAGCAGGAAGTACTTCACCGAGGCCTCCTGCGAGAACAGGCGTCGGCGACGGGCGATCCCGCACAGCAGGTACAACGGCAGGCTCATCACCTCGAGGGCGATGAACATGGTGAGGAAGTCGTTCGAGGCCGGGAACATGAGCATGCCCAGGACCGCGAACAACACCAGCGGGTAGACCTCGGTGTGTTGAGTGCCCGCCATGATGTGGGCACGTTCTTCCTCACTTCCGGGCACGGTCGCGGCCTGAGCGGTGAACGCGTCCCGTCCGTCCCGGCGCTCTGCGATGAGCATCAGGCTCACCAGTGCCAGGACGGCGATGGTCCCCTGGAAGAACAGGGCGGTGCGGTCCACGGCCAGGGCCCCGGCGACCAGGGTCGTGCCCTCCTCCGGGATGGTGCCTGCTTGCAGGACGATCAGCACGAACGTGGCGAGCAGGGCCAAGGACGCCACGGTGATCTGGAGCCCGCGACGACGAGCAGCCGGGACGAAGGTCTCGAACAGGACGGCCAGGACACCCGCGCCGAACACCACGAGGAACGGGGCGAGCAGCCACCAGTCCAGGGTCGGCGTGGTTTCGGTGATGACGAAGGACGCGGGTTCCGCGTCGGTGTTGAGGGGGATCACTCCCTGCCTCCTTCCTCGGCGGTGCCGTCAGCGACCGTGTCGGCCTCCACGCCGTTCTCCACGGTGCGCTCGACTGCGGGGTTGATCGCGTCGAGCATCGGCTGTGGGTACAGCCCGAACACGATCAACAGAGCAAGGAGCGGGCCGATCGCCCACTTCTCGCGAACATTGAGGTCCTGCAGACCGGACGTCTTCTCGTTGGTGGGCCCGGTCATGGTGCGTTGGTACATCCACAGGATGTAGAGCGCGGCCAGGACCACACCGAGCACGGCGATGACGGCCGGAACGGGGTGGAAGGCGTAAGCCCCCACCAACACCAGGAACTCGCTGACGAACGGTGCCAGCCCCGGAAGTCCGAGCCCGGCCAGACCGACGACGAGGAAGGCCCCGGCGAGTACGGGCGCGACCTTTTGCACACCTCCGTAGTCTGCGATCAGGTGGCTGTTGCGACGGGCGACGAGGAAACCCACGACCAGGAACAGGGCACCGGTGGCGAACCCGTGGTTGACCATGTAGAGCGCGGCACCGGCCTGCGCCTGTTGGGTCAGGACGAAGATGCCCAGGGTGATGAACCCGAAGTGCGACACCGAGGTGTAGGCGATCAGACGCATCATGTCGCTCTGCCCGATGGCCAGGATCGCCCCGTAGAGGATGCTGATGACGCTGAGCACGGCGACGGGCCACACGAACCAGGACACCGCACCGGGGAACAGCTCCAGGCAGTAGCGGAGCATCCCGTAGGTACCGACCTTGTCGAGCACACCGACGAGCAGGACCGCCGTGCCGGGCCGGGACGACTGCGCGGCGTCGGGCAGCCAGGTGTGTACGGGCCACATCGGCGCCTTGACCGCGAAAGCGATGAAGAAGCCGAGGAAGAGCCAGCGTGCCGCTTCGGGGTCGATCCCCTGCAGCGCGCTGCCTGCCGCGGTCAGGTCCGCCCACAGGAAGGTCCCTCCCAGGACGTACACCCCGATGACGGCGACCAGCATGATGAGGCCACCGGCCAGGCTGTACAGGAGGAACTTCACCGCTGCCCTGGCCCGGTCCCCTCCACGCCCGTACCGGCCGATCATGAAGTAGACCGGGATCAGCATGGCTTCGAAGAAGACGTAGAACAGGAAGACGTCGGTGGCCGCGAAGACACCGATCATCATGGCCTGCAGGATCAGGATGAGCGCGAAGTACCCGGCCCCGCCGTCGGCACGGTCGTCGTGCTCACGCCAGGCGGCGAGCATCACGAGCGGGACCAGGATCGCCGACATCAGGATCAGGACCAGGGCGATGCCGTCGACACCGACGGCGTAGTGGATGCCGAACCGAGGAATCCACTCGTGGGTCTCCTCGAACTGAAGACCGCCCGCGCCCGACAGGTCGAAACGCAAGGCCATCGCCACGAGCAGGGCCAAGGTGGCCAACGAGAAGCCGAAGGCGACCCGCTTGGCCGTTTCGACGTTCGCGGGCGCGGTACCGGCGGCCGGTCGGGTGCGTACGGCGGTGGTGGTACCGCCGGCCGACGCGGCCTCGGCACGATGGGTCTCGGCCGTGGCGGTCGCCGGTTCCTGGACACGTGTGAGTGCCCAGACGACGACCGCACCGATCGCGGGTAGTGCGATCGCAAGAGTGAGCCAGGGGATCATTCAGAACCTCACAACCAGCGTCGCGGCGACGATGACGGCGCCGAAGAGCATGGTGAGCGCGTACGTTCGGGCGTAGCCGGTCTGCGCCCTGCCCAGGCCGGTCGAGGAGTCCTTGACCGTTGCTCCGAGCCCGTTGACCGCTCCGTCGATGACCTTGTCCTCGACCACGACCAGGGCCTTGGTGAGCACCTGTCCGGGCCGCATGAGCAAGCCCTCGTTGATCTCGTTGCCGTACAGCTCCCGGTTGGCGGCGACGGTGACGAAGTTGCCCCGGGGGGCGACCTCGGCGACCGGCTTGCGCAGGTAGATCGCCCAGGCCGCGGCCACGCCGAGGACGAGGACGACCAGTGCCGCAAGACCGTAGGGGGCGGTCAAGGCCTGCCCCACGGTGAAGTGGGGGATCTCCGCCCCGGTGGTCGGGGCCAGGAAGTGCGCGAAACGGTCGACCGTCATGAGGATGCAGCCGTGTCAGTCAGAGCCGATGGCCAGCACGATCATGG
>Ga0079225_10001795_pt1 | contig 12186 bp, 12 predicted proteins | sample Poulit2012_FD_76344 | JGI IMG/M metagenome (GOLD analysis project Ga0079225, IMG submission 76344) | Agricultural soil microbial communities from Georgia to study Nitrogen management - Poultry litter 2012 | ecosystem: Environmental > Terrestrial > Soil > Agricultural land | place: USA: Georgia...
CCCTCGATGCGTGGATCCGCGAGGTCGGCGAGGCGAGCGGCGCCGATCATCGACTCGACGCGGCCATCAAGGACACCCTCGAGGCATTGGCCGACCTCGACGATGCGGAGTACCGGGCGCGGTACGTTGCGGGACGTATGGCCGTCTGCCTGCAGGCCTCGCTGCTCGTCCGTCATGCGCCGGCGGCTGTTGCCGACGCGTTCTGCGCGTCTCGGCTCGCCGGCGAATGGGGCGGCGTGTTCGGTACGCTCCCCCGCGGCGTCGACGCCGCGGCGATCGTCGACCGTGCGACGCCGGAGCTGTCCGCGTGAGCGGCTGATCCCTCGTCACGCCGGGTCCGGGTTTCCTTTGCGGGTGGCGCGGCTGTGCCGGGACCTGGGTTTTACCACGATGTCGTGGGAAAACCCACTTAGCAAGGCTCGCGAGCCTTGCTAAGTGGTGCTTTGCCTTGCTGAGTGGGTGACGACCCACGTACGCGAATGGTGTGACGACAGCCGGCCGGCGGTCAGGAGTCGGCGAGGCGGTCCAGCCACTCGCTCAGCAGTTGTCGCTCGCCGTCACTGAGCGACGTCTGGTCAGGCAAGCTGGCGCGAAGCGCGCGGGCAGCCGCGGACGCTGTCGCTTCGGCCACGGCCGGCTCGTCGGTCGTCACCGCCGCGACCATCGCCTCCCGCAACGTCAGCATCAGCGAACGGTCACGCCGCTCCTCGGGTAGCGACAGCCACGTGAGTACGGCGCCGCGCGCCGTGGCATGGATGATCTGTGCCGCGAGCTCCTCGCCGACGCGCAGCAATCCGCCCGCGGCGAGCCGCCGGATGCGGCCCATCAGAATCTCCATGCCGGCCTTCGCCGCCGGTGACTCTCGCTGCGGCTCGGCGTACATCACGGTGTAGAGAGCCGGGTTCGACAGGCCGAACTCGACCGCGAGATCCCAGCCCGCCCGAAGGTCGTCGATGCGGTCATCCGGGTTCGGGTCGACGTTCTTCGACGCCACGAAACTGGCGAATCCGTACTCGGCCACCGCGTCGAGGAGGCCCTCCTTGTCGCCGAACAGACGGTAGATCGCCGGCGCCTGGACGCCGGCAGCATCGGCCACCGCACGTGTCGTGACCGCATCGCGGCCGTCGCGCGCGAGCAGCTCGATCGCGGCCTCGATCACACGCTGGCGTGTCTGGTCGCGCCCTGCGGGCACGGTGGATGAAGGTGCCATATATCGATGCTATCGCACCCAGGATTTCAATGTTAGTATCATCGATATCAGACTATTACTTTCATTGGAAACAGGAGCTGCCCATGATCATCGTGACGGGAGCGACCGGAGAGCTCGGACGCCGGATCACCGAAAGGCTCGTAGCGCTCGTACCGGCAACCCAGATCGGCGTGAGCGTCCGTGACCCGCAACGGGCGCAGTCATTTGCCGACCGCGGCGTACGGGTGCGCCGCGGCGATTTCACCGAACCCGACAGCCTCGCCCACGCCTTCGAGGGGGCGACCCAGGTACTGATCGTCTCGGTCGACAAACTCGGCGACGAGTCCGTCGCGCAGCACCGCACCGCGATCGACGCCGCCGTCGCCGCGGGAGCCCGCCGGATCCTCTACACCAGCCACATGGGTGCGGATGCCTCATCGCACTTCCAGGCATGCCGCGACCACGCCGCCACCGAGGAGATCCTGGACTCCCGCGGCACGCCGTTCACCGCGCTGCGCAATGGCTTCTACACCGCAAGTGCGTTGCAGTTCTTCGACCGGGCGTGGGAGTCGGGCCGGCTCACACTTCCGGCCGACGGCCCCGTCGCGTGGACGACACATGACGACCTCGCCGATGCCGCCGCCGCGATCCTTACCGACGAAGGCCGGTTCGACGGCCCGACACCACCCCTCGTAGCCGAGGAGGCCCTCACCTTCGACGATGCATGCTACATCGCCGCCGATGCCACCGGCCACACCTGCAGCCGCGCTACCGTCCCGGACGAGGTGTTCCGCGACCGCCTGATCGCCAACGGCGTTCCCGCGGCGTATGCACACCAGCTCCTAGGCATTTTCGCCGCGACTCGAGCGAAGGAGTTCGCCGCCACCCACGCGGCCCTGGCCGACCTGATCGGACGCAAGCCGACACCGCTGAGCACCGCACTGCGCGACCACCTGTCGTCCACGAGCTGACGCGCGCTCACGTACGGCTGTGACCGACCTCGCATGACTGTGCGTATACAGCGCTCTGACCTGGACAAACACAGGAGGACGCAAATTTGCGTCTTACTATTTGAATGCGATGTCCGTATCACGAGACGCTCGGTTGTCAGTGGCCGCCTGAGTCCCGGAGACTTCTTGCCATGCTCGCAGCGGTTTCCACGCACCTGGTGGCTCGACGTCACGTCGACCTCGGCCGTATGCGCAGCATGATGTGTCGCCCGGTCTGACCCGCCCCGCCCGTACTCCCCCGGGCACGCGGTCACCGGGCTGTTGTTTCGTTCAGCGCCGAATGAATCCGTAGCGCCCGTACGCCGCGTGTCCACCATCGCGAAGGACGCGCTCCATGACCACGACCACCGACGCTCCGGTACGCCCCTCACGGCCACGCAAGTCCCCGAAAGGCAACGGACAGTGGGCTCTCGGCTTCCGCGAGCCACTCAACGCCAACGAGCAGCTCAAGAAGGACGATGACGCGCTCAATGTGCGTGCTCGCATCGAGAACATCTATGCGCACGGCGGCTTCGACTCGATCGATCCGGTCGACATGCGCGGCAGGTTCCGCTGGATGGGCCTCTACACCCAACGTCGACCGGGCATCGACGGCGGCAAGACGGCGACGCTCGAGCCCGCAGAGCTCGAGGACCGCTACTTCATGCTGCGCGTACGCATCGACGGCGGTCAGCTCGACCTCGAACAGTTGCGTACGATCGCCGACCTGTCCACGACGTACGGGCGCGACACCGCCGACCTGACCGACCGGCAGAACATCCAGCTGCACTGGGTGCGCATCGAGGACGTCCCGACGATCTGGCGCAGGCTCGAGGCAGTCGGACTCACCACCCAGGAGGCGTGCGGGGACTGCCCACGCGTCATCCTCGGCAGCCCGGTCGCGGGGATCGCAGCCGACGAGATCATCGACGGCACCTGGGCGGTCGAGGAGATCGAGCGTCGCTACATCGGCAGCAAGGAGTTCTCCAATCTGCCGCGCAAGTACAAGACCTCCATCAGCGGCCACCCGAGCCATGACTCGGTGCCCCAGATCAACGATGTCTCGTTCGTCGGTGTCGACCATCCCGACTACGGGCCCGGATTCGACCTGTGGGTCGGCGGCGGACTGTCGACCAACCCGATGCTCGCCCAGCGACTCGGCGTGTGGGTCGCCCTCGAAGACGTTCCCGAGGTCTGGGCCGGCGTCACCGGCATCTTCCGCGACTACGGATACCGCCGGTTACGCGGGCGTGCACGGATGAAGTTCCTCGTGGCCGACTGGGGTACGCAGCGCTTCCGCGACGTCCTCGAGACCGAGTACCTCGGCCGGCCTCTGCCAGACGGACCCGAAGCACCTGCCCCAGAGCGACCCGGCGACCACGTCGGCGTGTACGAGCAGAAGGACGGCCGCTACTACGTCGGCGCCGCCGTCACCCCAGGCCGCGTGTCCGGTTCGTTGCTCTCCGACGTCGCCGATGTCGCCGAGCGGCACGGCAGCGGCCGCGTACGAACGACCGCGCACCAGAAGCTCCTCTTCCTCGACATCGAGGAAGACCGAGTCGAATCACTGATCTCCGCACTCGACGGTCTCGGTCTGCACGTACGCCCGTCGCAGTGGCGACGCAACGCGCTCGCGTGCACGGGCATCGAATACTGCAAGCTGGCGATCGTCAACACCAAGGACCGTGCCGCGGAGCTGATCGACGAGCTCGAACGCCGCGTGCCCGAACTCGACGTGCCGATCAGCGTGACGTTGAACGGCTGCCCCAACTCGTGCGCGCGCATCCAGACCGTCGACATCGGCCTCAAGGGCCAGTTGATGGTCGATGAGAACGGCGAGCAGGTGGCGGGATTCCAGGTGCACCTCGGTGGCGCGCTCGGGCTCGAAGCGGGGCTCGGCCGCAAGCTCCGGGCGCACAAGGTCGCCGCCGTCGACCTCGCCGACTACATCGAACGTCTCGTTCGTCGGTATCTCGACGAGCGTACGAACGGCGAGTCGTTCGCCACCTGGGTCACCCGCGCCGACGAGGAGGTGCTGCGATGACGACCAGGTCGACCCCGTTCCACTGCCCGTACTGCGGCGACGAAGACCTTCGACCGCACGGCGACAAGCACGGCGAATGGGAATGCCGCGCTTGCCAGAGGGCTTTCGCACTTCGTTTCGTCGGCCTGCCAGCGCCGAGCAGCCACCGAGGAGGCGAGACGACATGACGGTCACCGACGTCGACGTCGACCGGCGCAGTGCCGACGAACTACGCGACATCGCCACCGTCGCCGGTGCCGAGCTGGAACTCGCCCCGGCCTCGGTGATCGTCGAATGGGCGGTCGAGACCTTCGGCGCACGATTCTGTGTCACCTCGTCGATGGCCGACGCAGTGCTCATCGACATCGCGTCGAAGGTGGCGCCGGGAATCGACGTCGTCTTCCTCGACACCGGATACCACTTCACCGAGACGATCGGTACACGCGACGCCGTCGCGGCGACGATGCCGATCAACCTGATCACGGTCGAGCCCGAGCAGACAGTCGCCGAACAGGACGCAAGCGAAGGCAAGGACCTCTTCGGCCGCGCCCCCGACCGCTGCTGCTTCCTGCGCAAGGTCGAGCCTCTGCGCAATGCGCTCATCGGCTACGACGCCTGGGCGACCGGTCTCCGTCGTGAAGAGACGCACAACCGCGTCATCACTCCGGTGGTCGGCTGGGACCAGGCCAAGCAGAAGGTCAAGGTCTCGCCACTCGCACGCTGGACCTCGGCCGACGTCGACCGCTACATCCAGGAAAACGGCGTACTCGTCAATCCGCTCCAGTACGACGGCTACCCGTCGATCGGATGCTGGCCGTGCACGCGACAGGTCGAGGAGGGCGCCGACGTACGCAGCGGGCGCTGGGCCGGCTTGTCCAAGACCGAATGCGGGATCCACGCATGAGCACCCGCACACGCATCGCACACATCCCACGCAACCGTCACGGCGATCGCCTGCAAAGGAGGAATGCATCATGACCGCACCGGCATTGGTCGCTCTCGCACACGGGAGCCGTGACCCACACTCGGCCGCAACGATCACAGCACTCACGGACCTGGTCGCGCGCATGCGTCCCGATCTTCGAGTCGAGCCGGCGTTTCTCGAGCTGGCCGAACCACCGGTCGGCGCCGTGATCGACCGCCTGTACGCCGAGGGGCACGACGAGATCGTGATCGTGCCCCTGCTGATCAGCAGCGCGTACCACGCGAACGTCGACATCCCGACCGTGATCGACGCGGCGACGACGCGGCACGCCGACCTGCGCGTCCACGCGACCGATGTGCTCGGGATCGAGCCGGCCCTTTTCGGCGTCCTCGACAAGCGGCTGCGCACGGCGCTCGCCGACGCACGCGTACGCGAGCTCGACGCCCTCGTGCTCGCGGCAGCGGGGTCGAGCAACTCGTTCGCGAACCAGGCGATGCAACGCGCCGCGCGTACGTGGGGGCAGCGGCACAACCTGCCCGCTGTCGCCGCTTTCGCAACCGCCGCTCCCCCGGCGACGGGCGAGGCGGTTCGCGCGTTCCGCGCCGACGGCAAACGCCACATCGCGGTGGGATCGTTGTTCCTCGCGCCTGGCTTCTTGTCCGACCGCGCGGGTGAGCTCGCCCTCGAGGCCGGTGCGGTGGCCGTCTCCAAGCCGCTCGGCGTCGATGAGGAGATCGCCCGCATCGTCCTCGCGAGGTACGCCGTCGGCGCCGTCGACCTGGTGCCCATCCCCGCCCCGTGAGCCCGACGTTCGGGCGCGACACGCCGGGCGTGTTGCGCCCGAACGTCGGGCTCACGGGGGCGGAAGGCCTGGCAGGATGCGGGCATGCCGAACATCTCGCCCGTGCCCGACCGGGACGCACTCGCCGACGCGTACGCCTATCCCGACGGCCGTACGTGGGTGCGTGCGAACTTCGTATCGACCCTCGACGGCGCAGCGACCGGAGCCAACGGCGTCACGGACAGCATCTCGCCCGCCGTCGACCGCACGGTCTTCGCCCTGCTCCGGACTCTGTGCGACGTGATCCTGGTCGGTGCCGGCACGACCAGGCACGAGGGGTACGAGCCGGTGCGTCCGGACGAGGTCGACGGCGATCTGCGCGAAACACTCGGGCTCGCGCCCGTACCCCCGATCGCCGTCGTGTCCGCATCGCTCGAACTACCCGACGCACTCATCGAGCCACCGTCGTACGCACCGCGGACCATCGTCATCACAGCAGAAAGCGCCCCGACCGACCGTCTGGCCGCCGTACGGGAGCGGTGTGACGTCGTCGTCGCCGGCGCTCACACCGTCGACACCGAGCAGATTCGCGGTGCTCTGAGCGAGCGCGGTCTGAACCGCATCCTGTGCGAAGGCGGCCCTTCGCTCTTCGGCGCACTCATCGAAGCGGACGCGATCGACGAGCTCTGCCTGACGCTCGCTCCTCGGCTCGCAGCCGACGGCGCTCCCCGGATCGCCACCGGCACGGTCGCGGTCGACCGAAGGCTGCGACTTGGCCACCTGCTGTACGAAGATGACGTACTGCTGGCCCGCTACGTCCGTGATCGGAACACCCCATGACCCTTCCCGTCGAGCCCCCGCTCAAGCCGATGCTCGCGAAGTCGGCCGCCACGATCCCCACCGGAAACTACGCATACGAACCGAAGTGGGACGGGTTCCGCTGCATCGTCTTCCGCGACGGTGACGACGTCGCGTTGTACGCGCGCTCGACGAAACCACTCACCCGTTACTTCCCCGAGGTGGCGCGCGCCATCGCCGCGTCGCCGCTGCCGAGCCGTTGCGTACTCGACGGCGAGATCGTGATCATCGACGCCGGCCGGCTCCAGTTCGAGCATCTGCTCAACCGCATCCACCCGGCCGAGTCGCGCGTGAACCTGCTCGCCGAGCAGACCCCCGCGTCATTCATCGCCTTCGACCTGCTCGCCGACGGCGACGACGACCTGCTGCCCGTGCCGTACGCCCGACGTCGCGAACGCCTCGCGGAACTCTTCGAGCCGGTCGGTGCTCCGCTCTACCTCACCCCCGTCACCATCGACGCCGACCAAGCACAGGACTGGTTCCGACAGTTCGAAGGCGCCGGACTCGACGGAGTCGTCGCAAAGCTCGTCGACTCCACGTACGCGCCCGGCGACCGCTCGATGATCAAGGTCAAGCACACGCGTACCGCCGACGTCGTCGTCGCAGGCTACCGCCTGCACAAGACATCGACACCGGACAAACCGCTGCTCGGCTCCCTGCTCCTCGGCTTGTACGACGAGCGCGGCGTCCTGCAGCATGTCGGCGTCAGCGCGTCGTTTCGCGCCGACGTTCGCGCCGAGATGGCCGAGCAGCTCGACTCGATCCGCATCCCGATGACGGAACACCCGTGGTCCACCGGAGGCGACGAGGACCGCCGGCCGGGCGCGGAGAGTCGCTGGAACGCCGGCAAGGACCTCTCGTTCGTTCCGCTCGACCCCCGGCTCGTCGCCGAGGTCGCCTACGACCATCTCGAGGGAAGCCGCTTCCGGCACACGACCCAGTTCAAGCGCTGGCGTACCGATCGCGATCCGCACTCGTGCACGTATGACCAGCTCGAGGAGGTGGTTTCGTTCGACTTGTCCGACGTACTCGGTTCTGGGGTCATTACGGGGTAAGGTTCAGATAAGCGAGAAAGGGGCCCGCGATGTACAACGTGGCACTCCTGATAGAGCACCAGCTCACCGCGGTCGACACCAAGCAGGTGGTCGAACTCCACGAAGCGCTCGACGAAACCGTGCGTTACCACCTGTTGATGCCGGTCGAGGATGCCGCCGGCCAGCTCACCACCTCCCTCGGCGCCCTGGGTGGTCCCGAGCTCGTCCCGGTCGTGTCACCGGACTCCAGCGAGGTCGAGATGATCCAGGAGAGCATCGACCACAGCGCGCAGGAGGAGCTCGACGCGAGTATCGCGCTGCTACAGCAGCAGCATCAGCAGACCACCGCGCAGCTCACGCGCGACGACCCGGTACGCGCTCTGGCGGACCTCATCCAGAAGGTCGACGGCCAGGAGGCGATCATTCTGACCGAGCCGCACGTGATTTCGGAGTTCTTCCATCTGGACTGGACGTCACGAGCCCGTCGCAAGCTCGACGTACCCTGCCTTCATCTGCTCGAGCACGAGACGTTCGACGAGCAGGCTTCGGGTACGGGCGAGGGCGTCGACGGTATGTAGCGCGGCTGGTCCGCAGTCGTAGGCTGGAACCATGGCCTACGAGGTGGAGAAGTCCGAAGAACAATGGCGTGCCGAGCTGAGCCCGCAGGAGTACGAGGTGCTCCGCCAGGCCGGCACCGAACGCCCGTTCAGCAGCCCGTACGAAACCGACGAGACCGCGGGCGTGTACGCCTGTCGTGCCTGTGGCGCGGAGCTGTTCTCCAGCAAGACGAAGTTCGATGCCCACTGCGGCTGGCCGTCGTTCTGGACGCCGCTGGCCGAGGATCGCGTCGAGTACCTCGACGACGACTCTCTGGGCATGAGACGTACGGAGGTCCGGTGTGCACGCTGCGGCTCACACCTCGGCCACGTGTTCGAGGGGGAGGGTCACCCGACGCCGACCGACCAGCGCTACTGCATCAACGGCGTAGCGCTGAGGCTCGACCCCTCCAGCGCGTGAGCTGATTCCCGGTCACGGGGCACGAGAGCACCCGGGTCGTGCGGCCACCACGGTGATTGTCCCGGCCTGCCGACCGGTGTTGTCAGGGCAGCGCCTGAACGATCTCCCCGATCGAGCGACGGCGGCCGGTGTAGAACGGGATCTCCACGCGCACATGCCGCCGAGCACGGCTCGCCCGCAGCGCGCGCATGAGGTCGGAGAGCCGGTAGAGCTCATCGGCCTCGAACGCGAGGATCCACTCGTAGTCACCGAGCGCGAACGACGGGACCGTGTTGGCGCGCACGTCGGGGTAGTCGCGGGCCTGCATGCCGTGCTCGCGCAGCATGTCGCGACGCTCGTCGTCGGGTAGTAGGTACCACTCGTAGGACCGTACGAACGGATAGACGCAGACGTATGCTCGTGCCTCTTCGTCGGCCATGAACGCCGGCACGTGGGACTTGTTGAACTCCGCGGGACGATGGACCGCCATCTGCGACCAGACTGGCTCCATGCGCTGCCCGAGCGCGGTCGACCTAAAGCCGCTGTATGCGTCCTGCAGACTGTCGGGCTCCTCGGAGTGCCACCAGATCATCAGGTCGGCGTCGGCACGCAGGCCGCTCACGTCGTACGTGCCGCGCACGGTGACATCCTTGCTCTCGATGGACTCGAAGAGCTGCTCGACCGGCTGCGACAGCCACGACCGATCACCTTCACCGACGTTTTGACGCAGCCGGAAAACCGACCACATCGTGTAGCGGATCTGCTCGTTGATCTCCTTGGCACGCTTGCCGGCGTTCGGTGTGTTGGTCATGGCTTCATTGTCCCTCCCGAATCGGTGTCGTGCGTATGTGGTTGGCCACACGACCGGCCGCGGCCTGGGCCGTCGCGATCACGGCGGGAACGCCGACGCCGGTGTACGCGGCGCCGCACACCTCCAGCCCTTCGACGGCCGCGACGGCCTCGTCGACGCGCCGGACCAAGTCGAGATGGCCCACGGCGTACTGCGGTAACGCGCCGCCCCAGCGTTGGACGTGGAAGTCTGCCAACGCGCCGCGGAGCTCGATCGCTTCGGCGAGCTCGGAGACGACCAGCGAGACCAGCTCCTCGTCGGTACGCTGCAGCAACTCGGTCTCGCCGGCACGCCCGATCGACGCTCGCAGCAAAACGAAGTCATGCGACGACTCGTCGATCCACGGCCACTTGCGCGACGAGATGGTCGCCGCCTTGATCGCATGTCCGTCGACCGGCGGCACCAAGAACCCGGAGGAGTCGACCGACCCGCCGATCGCGTCTCTGGGCACGGCCAACGAGACGATCGCCATGCTCGCGTACTCGATCGAGGCGAGCTCGGTCGCGGCGACGCCGGAGTGCGGCGCGATGAGCTTCGCGGTGGGCGAGGCGGGTGTCGCGAGAATCACCGCATCGGCCTCGATCAGTTCGACGTCGATGGTGGGGCCGACGGTCAGCTGCCACTGGCCGTCCGGCGTGCGTGCCAGCTCGCGGACCGTTGAGCGCAGGCGCAGGTCGACTCGTGCGGCGTCCAGTGTGGCCGGGACCAGGCTGCCGACTCCTCCGCGCAGGCCGGCGAACACCGTCGTGCCCGGTGAGGAGGCCGCAGACCGGGAGCGGGCCGCGGCCTCGACCAGCGAACCATCCGCTTCGGCGAGCGCGGCGATCTGCGGAGCGGCTGCGCGCAATGACAGTGACCGTGCGTGTCCGGCGTACACGCCGCCGAGCAACGGTTCGACGAGCCGGTCGCACACTTCGTCGCCGAGCTGGGCGCTCACGTAATCGCCGACCGAGACATCGTCGACCGGTGGTTCTCGGCGCCGTGGTACCTGAGCCCGCAACATCCCGACCCGAGAGATGACTCCGCTGTCGGCCAACGCATCGAGGTCGACGGGAACGCCCATCACCGTTGGCGGCATCGGACGCAGTGATCCGCGGGTCCACAGCGCCGCCCTCGTGGTCGCGGGGTGCACGACGGCGTCTTGGAGGCCGACGTGCGAGATCAGCGCCAATGCCTCGGGGCGACGGGCCAGAAGCGACTCCGCCCCCGCGTCGATGGTCACCCCGGCGAGGTCGATCCGGTGCAGTTTCCCGCCGACTCGGTCGGCCGCTTCGAGCACGATGATCTCGGCGTCGGGCAGCGCCTCGCGCACGGCGTGAGCAGCCGAAGCCCCGGCGATACCACCGCCGACGATGGCAACCGTCGGCCGGCTCGTATGCGGGTTGGGACTCATCGAGTGCGCTCGCCGCCCGGCTCGTAGGAGTGCACGAAGTCGACGAGTCGAGCGAGGGCGTCCGGATCGGTGTCGGGCAGGACTCCGTGGCCGAGATTGAACACATGGCCCGGGGCCGCCGCGCCGGCATCGAGCACATCGGCCGCGGACGACAGCAACACATCGGTCGGTGCGAACAGCATCGTCGGATCGAGGTTGCCTTGGACGGCGTGCGTCGGCCCGATACGGCGGGTCGCCTCATCGAGCGGCACTCGCCAGTCGACGCCCACGACCTCGGCACCCGACTCTCCCATCGCGCCGAGCAGCTCACCCGTACCCACGCCGAAGTGAATCCGCGGCACGCCGAGGTCGGCGACCGACGCGAGCACGGCAGCGGCATGCGGCTCTGCGTAGGTGCGGTAGTCGGCCGGCGACAGCGCACCCGCCCACGAGTCGAAGAGCTGCACCGCGCTCGCACCCGCTTCGACCTGCACCCGCAAGTACGCTCCGGCGATGCGCGCCAACGTGCCGAGCAGCGCGTGCCACAGCTCGGGCTCGGCGTACATCAGCTCCTTCGTACGCCGGTGGTCGCGTGACGGCCCGCCTTCGATGAGGTACGACGCGAGCGTGAACGGTGCGCCCGCGAACCCGATCAGCGGAGTGCCGCCCAGCTCACCGACCAGCGTGCGGATCGCCTCACGGACGTACGTCACGTCGTCGACGGTGAGGTCACGAAGCTGGTCGAGCCCCGCAGTCGAGCGGATCGGCTCGGCAACGACGGGCCCCGTACCGGGGACGATGTCCAAGTCGACGCCGATCGCCTTGAGCGGCACGACGATGTCGGAGAAGAGGATCGCCGCATCCACGCCGTACCGGCGTACGGGCTGCATCGTGATCTCGACGATCATGTCGGGCCGCGTGCACGCCTCGAGCATCGCCACGCCCGAGCGGAGGGCGCGATACTCCGGCAGCGATCGCCCCGCTTGACGCATGAACCACACCGGGACGTGTGCGGGTTTCTCGCGCCGGCATGCGGCGAGAAACGGGCTATCGACGAGAAGAGAGGGGGCACCTGACGACGACACACTGCAATCCTCCCAGGTGACACGGCGCGTCGAGGCGCCAGGTCCGGGCGAAGAAGCCTAGGCTGCTGTCATGGCTGCCGGTAA
>Ga0079225_10001799_pt1 | contig 12166 bp, 10 predicted proteins | sample Poulit2012_FD_76344 | JGI IMG/M metagenome (GOLD analysis project Ga0079225, IMG submission 76344) | Agricultural soil microbial communities from Georgia to study Nitrogen management - Poultry litter 2012 | ecosystem: Environmental > Terrestrial > Soil > Agricultural land | place: USA: Georgia...
TCGATTTCTTTTTCAATTACTTTGTTTTATCTGAACATAGTGGGATATAAAGTTTGTAAGTTCAATTGCTACTTTTCTAAAACGTTTGTGTTTTATCTGAACATAGTGGGATATAAAGGTTTTCGATTTGTCTAATTTGTGTTTCTGCAAAATAGTTTTATCTGAACATAGTGGGATATAAAGTTTCAAATTATACTTATCTGATATAAATTTCTCTGTGTTTTATCTGAACATAGTGGGATATAAAGTTTAGCGTTTTCGCCTTGCTCGATTGGTGGTGGAGTGTTTTATCTGAACATAGTGGGATATAAAGATGCTTTTTGCGCTATAAACGCTGCAACTTTATCATTGTTTTATCTGAACATAGTGGGATATAAAGTTGTTTTCTTCGTAAACTTCTTGGCGGACTTTTTTAGTTTTATCTGAACATAGTGGGATATAAAGCATGATAAAGTGTGTAATACGCTGTTTTCGTTAGTCCGTTTTATCTGAACATAGTGGGATATAAAGTATTCAGCTACTCCTTTTCGATAAACTCTAATGTTTGTTTTATCTGAACATAGTGGGATATAAAGCAATGCCGACTTGATGACCTTTTTTCACGTGTTGCGGTTTTATCTGAACATAGTGGGATATAAAGCAATTTAAACATGACGGAAAAGAAAAAAGATTGACTGTTTTATCTGAACATAGTGGGATATAAAGGGAAAGGTTGAGTTTGGTCAATTTAGGGAACTATTTGTTTTATCTGAACATAGTGGGATATAAAGACGAAGTGGACGAAGTTTTGTCAGCAGCAAAACAATGTTTTATCTGAACATAGTGGGATATAAAGCGCATTACTTCTCATGACACTTGTCATACGCGTAAACGGTTTTATCTGAACATAGTGGGATATAAAGTTCACGTCTACAACCTCAATAGAACCATCATGATGATGTTTTATCTGAACATAGTGGGATATAAAGTTTTTGAAATTGAATTTACCGGCAACACTAGCAGTTGTTTTATCTGAACATAGTGGGATATAAAGCTTTCTGTAGCGCTGTGGTGACGTGCTATTTTTGTGTTTTATCTGAACATAGTGGGATATAAAGGGTTACGTTTACGAATTACCTGTTAAGGACAAGGTTTTATCTGAACATAGTGGGATATAAAGAGTTTCGGACTTAAAACAGACGTCAAATGTCGTCTTGTTTTATCTGAACATACGTGGTAATAAAATTTTTGTTTTGTCAAAAATATCGATCCTTCTGTTTTACAGAATTGATTTGAATTATAAATGAAAAGTGGTACAATAATTCCTGTGTTATGTGATTTTGGGGTTCAATTTTTGCGACTTTGGTCATGAATCAGGTGTGGTTTTTAAATTCAATAGGCTCATAGGATGAATGTGTAAGTGTAAAATAGAATTCACCCCCCCTTAAAACAAAACGTTTCCACATTACAAATAGATTTAATTAAAATTTAAGATAAGAATGACTGTTTAATAAGTTAAATAATTTTTTTGAAAAGTCACTTCGGAAGCCGAATCGAAGTGTTGATTTTTTGAATAATACTTTACCGAAGTGCTTAATTAGTGTTTTAAAATTGCAAAATAAATTAACTTTATAGAGGGAGGGCTATTATGTTCAATGCTGTTGTCATTAGTGTGCTTGTTATGGTCGTAATTAGTTTGTTACGCATTAATGTTTTATTCGCACTAATCATTGCTGCAATGACAGCAGGATTAATGTCAGGGATGGACTTGACAGAATCTGTTACGACAATGATATCAGGGATGGGAGGTCAATCAGAAACAGCACTTAGCTATATATTATTAGGTATTTTTGCAGTTATGATAGGTCTTTCTGGAATCACATCTGTATTAGTAAACAAAATGTTACATATTTTTTCTGGTAAAAGATTGTTTCTAGTTTTCTCTTTAGCTATCATTGCTTGTTTTTCACAAAATATTGTACCGGTTCATATTGCATTTATTCCAATCTTAATTCCTCCGCTTCTAGTATTATTTGATAAATTAAAACTAGATCGTCGCGCAGTAGCTTCTGCACTGACGTTTGGATTGAAGTTTCCATACATAACTTTTCCTGTCGGGTTTGGACTTATTTTCCAAGGGATTATCCAGGATGAAATGACGAAAAATGGTATTGAAATCACATTGAAAGAAGTAACGAAAGCAATGATATTTCCAGGAATTGCGATGGTAGTAGGGTTATTCATTGCACTTCTAATTACTTATCGAAAAGATCGAGTTTCAAAATCAGTAAAAGACATGAAATTGCAAGATGTCGATATGGCTGAGAGCATTACAGAACAAAGAGATGTTAGTTGGAATCTGTCACATGTATTTACAATCATCGCGATTATTGCTGCCTTAGTTCTCCAAATTGTGACAGAATCATTAGTGTTGGGGGCTTTATCGGGAATAATCATCATGTTTGTTTTCCGTGTTGTTCGGTTGTATCAAGGGGATCGAGTCGTTAATGAAGGGATCGGCATGATGGGGATGATTGCCTTTGTGATGCTTGTGGCATCAGGGTATGCAAATGTTTTAACAGAAACAGGGGCAGTTGATGAATTGGTTGAGAAGACATTAGCATTTACTGGCGATTCACATTTTGTTATTGCATTTTTCCTGTTAATCGTAGGCCTTTTGATTACAATGGGAATTGGAACTTCCTTTGGTACGATTCCAATATTAGCAGCTTTATACGTCCCGGTTATGATTGCAGTTGGGATGTCGCCACTAGCAAGCGCAGCATTAATCGGCACAGCTGCAGCGTTAGGTGATGCGGGTTCTCCAGCTTCAGATTCAACGCTTGGCCCCACGGCTGGATTAAATGCAGATGGCAGACACCACCATATTTGGGATACATGTGTACCGACATTTTTACACTATAATATTCCGTTATTTATTTTTGGTTTAATTGCAGTACTTGTACTATAACGAAAAAAACACCCTTTCTTCATTTATTGGAGAAAGGGTGTTTTTATATTTGCATTGAATAAAATAGTTTAATCACAAAACAATTTCAAGTAATTTTCTATCAATACAAGCCTTATACGGTACAGTATTGTCAATGTACGATGTCATACAAATATATTAGGAACCTAAGAGCAGTACTTTTTTCGACAGAAACGTAAAAATTACTTAGAACGAATTTCTTGTCTCATAAACATTAGATAGGATATGGCAAAACAAATCATTGTTGCTGCAATCAATCCAGTGAGCTGAGGCCAGATTAAAATGATACTTTGTCCAAGTGGAAGTGGTGTTGCTATTGCTCCTGTCATTTGCTCCATCGTTAAAGGACCTAGAGATCGGACAGATGGTGTTAGTAATGTTGATGTCGATTCGCTGAATAAATAATTTGGTGATAATCTTGATAAATTTAAGATGAAATTTTGATAGGACAAAATACTATCTACAGAACTTTGTTCAGACGGCATTGTCGCTTTTTGAATCACTCCGATAATCATGGAATAAAATAGGCTGAAAAATAGCCAAACGGCGATACAAGCAAGTGCAGATGTTGCTGCTTGTCGGAATTTAACTGAAAATAATATGCCAAGATTCAGCCAAAATGCAACATAAGCAATACTAATTATGAGAAAGATAAAGACGCGCCAGAATTCCTCGAATGATGGCGGAATACCGATCATTAAAATTCCCAATCCCATTACTAAAAATCCGAGTGAAAAAAACAAAGCGACATTCACTAATAAAGCGGCAACAAACTTAGCATTTAAAACATAATCCCGCGGAATCGGCTGGGACATTAATCGACTTAATGTCCCTTTGTTTCTTTCTGAATTTATAGCATCGAACCCAAGTGCAATTCCAAGAAGGGGACCTAAAAAAGTAATAAATGTGACGAAAGATGGCAATGTTCCGTCAGATACTGTAAATAGTTTCAAAAATAGAAATGCGTCTTCTGTAATTTCTTGAGCTTCTTCCGCTTCTGATAGCACATCACGGATCGTCGAAACAGCAGTATAAAGTGAACCTAAGCAAGTTAACGCAATAATAAATAGAAGAATAATAATTCGCCAACTCATAAGATAGTCTGTAAATTCTTTACGTACTATAACCCAAAAAACAGAGCGGTTATGCTCTTTTTGATAAACATCTTCTTTATGTGGTAAACGGAGCTTTGCAAAGAAACTTGCTATTTTATTTTTGATCATTTAAACCACTTCCTTCAAAATAACGATGATAAATTTCATCGAGTCCGTAATTTTTTTTGCTTAAATGGTTTAACGACACCCCAGACTGTATGACTGTTTTTGCAATTTGGCTAGAAAGATCCTCATTACAATAAATCTCTAATAGGGTGTCGGACTCATTGATGTTGGTCACTCCGGGTAATTGCTTAATATTCTCACATAATTCATTTGTTATTGGGGTAGCTTCTACGTAAACAACCATCGATTTTTCCAAGAAAAGTTGTGCTGCTAATGAATCAATGTCACCAACAGCAAGCAATTTTCCATCTACAAATAAACCGACTCGATTGCAAATTTGTTGAACTTGATGCAAGTGATGTGAAGAAAGAAGAACGGTTAAATCTTCTTCCTCATTTAATGTCTGAATTAATTGCAATAATTCTCTCACACCCTTAGGGTCAATTCCTAAAGTCGGTTCATCAAGAATAATAATTTCTGGATTTTTGATTAAAACATCAGCAAGTCCTAGACGCTGCCGCATTCCACGAGAATATTTTCCCGCCTTTTTATTAGCTGACTGCAAGAGACCAACTTTTTCAAGCAAGTGCAATGCTTTTTCTGATGCTTCTAATTTTGGAATGCCATTTAATGAAGCGGTATATACTAAATTTTCCAATCCGGTCATCGTATCATAAAAGCCAAGATCATCCGGTAAATACCCGACTCGTTTTTTTACGGATGTCGGCTCTCTTGTTGAATTAATACCACATACGTTTACTGTTCCTGAAGTAGGTTCACTTAGTCCAAGCAACATTAAAATTGTCGTTGATTTTCCAGCTCCATTTGGGCCTAATAGGCCGAATATTTCTCCTTTTTGAATGGTTAGCGATAAGTTATTGACAGCGGTAGTATCATCGTAACGTTTCGTTAACTGTTCAATTTCAATAATCGCTTCCTCCATCGCTTACCGCCTCCCATACTTTCTAAATAGATAATACATACCACCAATTACAGCAAGTATAATGAAGATACCAACAAATCCCCAAAGAATGGATGTTTTAACCGAAATTCTATACGTCATTTCTTCAGAAGCTTCCGACGATTCGGCTGTTAAATTAGCAACATAATCTCCAGCAATTGCATCTTTATCGGCTTTGATTGTTGCTTTTACATTTGCGGATTCTCCAGCTTCGATTTTTTGAATCGTATCTTGTTCAAATGTAATTTCCCAGTTTGGAGGCAATTCTCCTGTTAATTTAATATCTCGCACTGCGGCTGTCCCTGTATTATTTACTTGTAATGTAACGGTCTTTTCACGGCCTGCAGTTATATCTGTACTTAATTTTCCAGAAGGTGTTGTGAACTCTAACGAATATGAACCGGTTATGACTGCTTCTAATTCAGTTGATGCAGAAGTTGAACTTGTCGTCGCTTGAATCGGGATTTTATATGTATCTGCTTTTACATTTTCGGGCGGTGTAACATCAACATGAATGTCTTTTGACGAATTAGCTTCTAATGTTGCCGCTGTGATATCGTTGTCATCTAGTTTGAATTGCACATCCCAACCTTTTGGTGCATCAGAACTTAATGAATAATGTTGCTCATCTGCTGTGCGGTTTTTAAGCGTCACTTGATATGAAAAAGTATCTTCCGCATGCCCTTCCATATTCGGTTGTTCTGATGTAAATTCACTTTTAAAAGTTCCTTCTTCGGTGACATTGATTAAAAATGGCAATGAGGCCGTTCTTCCATTGTCTCCGTTTGCAATCAATTCAAATTTGTATTTACCTTTGTCAATTTTAAGTGGTATTTGTACTTCAAGAGTGAGTTCCTGAGAATCATTTCCGATCACAGATAATTGCTCAATTTCATGTCCTTCCGAGGTAATCGTATACGTCCAGTCTTTTGGTAAATCTTTCATATCAAATGTTGTATTTAAAATGGAACTACTATCATTTATCAATTCAACAGAATAATTGACTGTTTCTCCCGGCGTTGCTGAAATACCAGTAAAAGGTGTATAAAGTGTAGCAGCGTTAGAAATGGATGAAAAAATCAACATGCCTCCTGTTAAGAATATGATTAATAGACTGATCGTTTTTTTCCACATTTGTTTTTCCCCCTTTTTCTTTTCCCCTACTTTATATACGAGTAAAGTCTTGATTTGGATTTATTTTTTTTACGTTTTTTGTACTTTTTTTAAAAACAAGTTATTATATTGTCAAGAAATTGATCTTTATTGTAGATTTTGCTAGCTTTTACTTTTTAACATTAGTATTTGAAAGATAGGTTACTAGAGTTTCGTATTTATGTTTTTATGGTGGTGAAAATAAATGGACGAGCAACTAGAAAAAATAAAACAGGGATCTCGTAAAGATTTCGATGAATTTTACGAACAATATGTCCATTTTGTATTTCGAATTGCAGTATCGATTTTAAAAAACAAGCAGGATGCGGAAGATGTTTGTCAAGAAATTTTTACTGAAGTGTTGCAAAAACCTAACAAATATGATCCGGAAAAAGGCAGTGTTCACGCTTGGCTCGCTGTTAAAACAAAAAGTCGTTGTCTCGATCACCTTAAAAAGAAACAGCCAATTTTAACAGAAAGGCTAGATGATCTCATTGGAAATGTAGAAAGTACAGAACTAAATGTGTTGAACAAGGCGAAGAAGGAAGCTGTTCGACAAGCCGTTAATAAACTTCCTGCTAAACAACAAGATGTGTTATATAGCGTTTATTTTGAAGAGCGAACACATAAAGAAATTGCGCAGAAAATGAAACGTCCACTTGGAACGGTAAAATCTAGAATTCGTTATGGATTAAAGAATTTACGAAAGCAAAGTTCTCTACTTCATTGGGTGAAACCAGGTGGAGGTGGTAAGAAATGAATGGAAAATGTGAATGGAAAGAGGAACAATTATTTGATTTTGTGTACAAAAAGTTACCTGAACAAAAAGCGAAGGAACTTCTTATCCATTTAGAAAGTTGTGAAAAATGTCAAAAAAAAGTTGGCCAATGGCAGGAAATTGTTCAAGATATGGACGAGACGATTGAACCTTCGCCGTTATTAAAGGAACAAATCAATGATCAAATAAAACGAACAATTAAACCAAAACGAAAAAAATGGGTAACTATTCGTACTGTGGCATTGGTAGGTAGTTTGATTGTTTTCTTATCTGTTCTAAGGATATTTCCGTTTCAAAATACACCCGATCATGACGACTATTTGGTAAAACAAAATGAAGAAATTAGCGAAAATACGATTGTGAATGATCCTCAGACAAACCAATTCAATGTAATTCCTTTGGCGAACTTTCATCAAGTTGAAGGTAAGGTTTGGATTAATGATATTACAAATGAAATGTTAATGAAGGTAGATGGGTTAATACCCGTTGTGGAAAAAGATTATCAACTCTGGCTTATAAAAGAAAATGATGAATTAGATGGTGAGTTGTTGCAGACAGAAGATGGTAGAATTTTATTATACTACCGGGGATCGGGATTAAATGAAGTAAGATTTCTCCAAGTTAGTCTAGAACGAAAGGGTGGTAGTCAAAAACCATCAGGTCCTGACACCTTTTATGTTGATTTAAAACGCTAGATGTACGAGGTGCGGCGTCACTTGTAACAACCTTATTTTTATTTTCTATCTTTCCAGTTTATGAACTTGATTTTGGAGGCGCCATTGTTGTCAGTGATTTAGAAGTTTTTGTATTTTATTAGGGAAGAGGTTATTGTCTAATTTTCTCATTATTCTAGCGCTTAACAGTAAATCAACCTACACAAATTCATCTCGCTATTTATAAACTGTATTGACATCTCATAAGGGAGGTATTCCAATCAGGTTTATTAATAAGGGAGATTGGATAATTATCATTGGATGTTTGTTTGCAATGGTTAGTCTTTTATTCATGATGTATAATCAGAATAAAGAAGAACAATCGGAAAATGATGAACAGACTGCAGAGGAAAAGGATAATGGTGAAAAGGATGCTGATCAGCAGAAAGTATATTGGGGCGTTGATGCAGCAGGTGAAGTCGATGAGCAATTATATCAATGTGTGACAGAAAACTTTGGCGATCCAGAAGTATTTGGACGTTATCTTGGTGAAATAGAAGATGTAGCTGTTGCCCTTAATCAAGATGAAGTTTCATTTTTGCATGATCAAGATGTAAAGATTCTAGTTATTTATAATCTGATTCCAGATGCGACCACCTTTGATGCTGGAGTGGAACATGCAGAGAGAGCGATTGAACTTGCAAAAGAATTGGATATCCCTGAAGGAATTACAATTTTTGGCGATATTGAACCAGACTTTCCTGTTGATTCAGCATTTATTGAAGGTTGGCATGAAACACTTGATGATTCACCCTACGTACCAGCATTGTATGGGGTTTTTGATGAAGAAAGCGATCTAGTTACTGCTTACAATGATACAGATGATAAGGTGCAAAAAAGCACGATTGTGTGGACCGCATATCCGCAACGGGACATTTCTTCCAAAGATAATGCCCCGAAATATGAAGCACAAGGTCCCGAGCATGCTAAAATATATGGATGGCAGTATGCAATCGAAGCAGATTCATGTGAAATTGATACAAATTTATTTTTAGAAGAAATGTTGGATTATGTTTGGTAAATTTGCTCATTCTTTGCTCATTTGAAATCACTCCCGATTCCTTGAAAGTAGGGAGTGATTTTTCCATTTATAATTGATCTATAATCTATTTGGCTCTTGCATCCTGGCAAGACTCGTTTTCCGAAACTGGGCTACATAGGGAAGGAAAAAATGAATCACGATACCGGAAAAAAGAGCATTAACCAATGTCCCAATTCCAATTGCACCACCAAAAAGGAAAGCGACGATAACAAGAACAATATTAATTGCTAGACGTGAGTACGTAACACTCCAACCGGTTAAGTTAGCGACAACAAGCATAGAGCGATCCATTGGATTTGGAGCTACCTCGGATTGTAAATAGATAGCAATACCTAATCCCGTTAATATAAGCGATACAATTAAAAAGATCCATTGCCCGATCCATGATTCAGGACCACTAAAAATGTTTAAAACAAATAACCAACTATCAATTCCGATTCCTGTAACAAGGGATGTAATAAGTGCAAAGTATTCAGGTCTTTTCCGTTCCAAGAGGGCATTACCCAAAATCATCGTTAAACCTACGACAATTTCCCAACTTCCGATTGAAAGACCGAATGTTCGAAATAAACCAACGAGGACAGCATCAAAAGGCGAAGTTCCAAGCATTGATTGAATCGCAAAAGCAATTCCAAGCGTTAGAATAATGAGTCCCGTTAAATAAAAATGTACGCCGGCTCTAACTAAACGCATTTTGACACACCCCCCCTTTAGAAAATCCTGTCATCCTTTATATCAAATATATAAAACTCGGTTAATACATTTAAACTTTCCATAATCATTTAAGGTCGTTGATCGTTCAGATAAGATAAGGTACTGGTTCAACCTAAATAATTTTTACAGATAACCTTAAAAATCACGTTTATTCCACATTACCATGAATACCTATATATGTTCAAAAACGGAATACTTTTTATTGTAATTGCAATGAAATTAAATGACCTCTTTTCTTAGAACAATGATGGAGCAAGGTGGGGAGAATTGAGGCTCATTGTGCCCTTCTATGTATGAAGTTTACGATCATACTGGAAACGTGCGTGATAACCGCTCCAAGCCCTGTAACAATCTCGCTAGGTAATAATCGATTATGTAGAACGTATAACAAAAACTCTTACTATATCATCATAATCATGTAGCAATTTATGTTTTTACAAAATAGTATAAAATTCATACGTTTCGGCAACTCAAAAAGCACCTTACAAAAATGAAGGTGCTTTTCTACTCATTTATATTTCAATTATTCATTATTAGATGCTCTGTAATTGTGCTGGCAATTATATCTCCGGCAGTTATTGGAGCGACTTTTCCTGGAAGCCCAAGGGCATGAATTGCGTTAACTCCGTTATTTTCTGCAGCTTCAAAATCCGTTCCGCCGGGAGCAGAGGCTACATCTATAATGAGTGTACTCTTTTTCATGGAACGAATCAGATCTGCAGTAAGTATCGGATATGGAATTGTATTAATGCATATATCACATTCAAGTATAACTTCATGAAGATGATGAATATGAACTGGTCGCATTTGCATTTCCTTAATTCGAGCAAAATCTGCTAGTTTTCTGGCAGCGACAATTACATTAGCTCCCATTTGGAAAAACATGCGTGCCATCGTCATTCCTACCCGTCCAAAACCGGTAATTAAAACAGTTGATCCGTGGATTGTTTTATTCGTTTGTTCCATTGCTATTTGTAAAGTCGCTTCGGCTGTTGGTATGGAGTTGGCTACTGCTACATCATCTCGTTCAAAGAGAATCACTAATTTTCTATCTGTTTTTTCACAAAGTTTTCTTAAATAATCGCTCGCTGTTCCTGTATAAATAATGCAATTGGAAGGTAATTCTGATATCATATCCTTTGTTAATGTTGTTTTACCAATCGGATAATATTGTTTAACTTGCCCTTGTTCATCTATTCCAAGAACAGGAAGAACCAATCCGTTTAATTGAGGAAAAGGAATGTTGTTTACTGTGCAATGTTGAATATTCGAGTGAGCAAATTCCTTCTCTGTAAAACCGTCAATATATAGCGTAGCATTATTGTTGGCAAGATGACGAATCACTTGTACCTATCGTTGATCGCCGCTCAAAACGGCTACTTGTTTTCCTTTTATCATGTTTCAACACCCCACCCATGAAAAGTTTTTTGTAATAAGAAAATCTAGTTATTACTTTATTATCAGGGATGATGAATTAGAACTCAATAGAGATCAAAAATGTACTTATTATGTAATAATTAGAATTAGAATCTAATGAAAATTCGTGTTATAATCATATAGGATATCTTCTATTTTTATTATTTGAAGAGGTGCAGGAAATTGATTACAACGGAGTATGATATGGATAAACAAAGTGTACGTGGATTTTTAACAGATATAAAATTATTAGTTAAAGGGTTTGTATTAATTGCAAATATCCTTCCTATTTTAAGTGGATTTTGGCTTGCTTTATATTTTACAGATACATCCTTTTTTGAATTATGGGACAAGTTTTTATATATGACCATTGGAGGGACGCTCGTGATGGCGGGTGCACTCATCCTAAATAACTGGTATGAAGTTGATTTGGATAGTAAAATGAAACGTACCCAATTACGACCAACAGTATCTGGTAATTTTTCTTTACAATCAGTTCTTGTCCTCGGAATTATTAGTTCAATCATAGGTTTTATCATTTTAGCTTTTACAACGTTAGAGGCAACAGTTTATGGGTTTCTAGGTTGGTTTACGTATGTAGTTCTTTATACATTTTGGACGAAACGCAGGTACACGTTAAATACCGTAATTGGGAGTGTATCAGGAGCTTTTACTCCGCTTATCGGTTGGGCAACTGTGACATCCGCATATCATATTGTGCCGATTGTTTTGTTTATTATGTTATTTATCTGGCAAATACCACACACTTTTGCGATTGCGATGCGCAGATATGAAGAGTATAAGGCTGCTAATGTACCGATGTTGCCAGTTGTGTACGGTTTTAGTATGACGAAAAGACAATCTTTAGTCTATGTTATTTGTTTATTACCATTACCATTATTTTTAATTTCTATTGGTACCGGATTTGTCATTATTACGTCCATATTAAATATTGTTTGGCTCATCATAACTATTCATGGCTTGTTTACGAAAGAAGATATCAAATATGCAAATCGAATGTTTTACTTTTCATTGACATATTTAACGATAGTGTTTGGAATGATGATTCTAACAACGTTACCATTGTTTAATTAAGCTTAAAAAAGGCTCTGAACGGGGCTTTTTTTTGTTGAATGTGTAACTAGTATGTACGAAATTATCAGCAATTGCTAATTGTGACAGTTTAGTAGATAACATTTGAA
>Ga0079225_10001800_pt1 | contig 12165 bp, 10 predicted proteins | sample Poulit2012_FD_76344 | JGI IMG/M metagenome (GOLD analysis project Ga0079225, IMG submission 76344) | Agricultural soil microbial communities from Georgia to study Nitrogen management - Poultry litter 2012 | ecosystem: Environmental > Terrestrial > Soil > Agricultural land | place: USA: Georgia...
CAGCGGCGGATGGACGTCCCTCGCGACGCCGATGTCGTTGAAGCCGGCCACCGAGATCTGGTCTGGCACCGCGATGTCGCGTTCTCGGGCGAAGGCGAGTGCGCCGATCGCCATCTGATCCGCCGATCCGACCAGAGCCGTGATCTCGGGGTGTGCGTCAGTGAGGTGGTCGGCGCCGTCGTGCCCACCGTCGCGACTTGCGGCACCGTAGTGAACGTGGACAGCACCACCGGCATCCTCCACGACGCTGCGCAATCCCCGGACGCGCTCGATGGTGGAATCCACGTTGGACATTCCGGCGAGAATTCCCACGTTTGCGTGACCGAGCCCGACCATATGCTCCGCTAGGCTCCGTGCGCCCGCGGTGTTATCGACCGAGACGTGGCTGACATTGAGAGTGGGGCTCCCGATGGCGACGACGCGGCCGCCGCTTTCCTGGAAGGAGCGTATTCGTGACGTCATGCCGCGCGTGTAGCGTTCGTCCGCCAGCCCAGATCCGGCGATGATGACGGCGCCGGTGCGATGAGCTTGGAGCAGCCGAAAATACTCCAGTTCTCGATCGACGTCCCGGTCAGTGTTGCAAATGGTGACCAACAGGCGTTTGGCGGAGGCTGCATCGTGCACGCCGTTGACGATCTCGGAGAAGTAGGGATCGCCTACGTCGCCCACCAGGATTCCAACGGTGCTGTTCCCGAGCAGCAGGCCCTGTGCTTGGGCATTGGGTACGTAATCCAGCGTGTCGGCTGCCTGCTGGACACGCCTACGCAACTCCGCAGTGACGGGGTAGTCGCTGCCGGATAGCACCCGCGAAGCCGTCGGCACTGAAACTCCCGCCCGGCGCGCGACGTCGCGAAGGCCCACTGGCATAGCCAGAGGTTACGCCAACTGCGGAGGCAACGACGCTCGGGCGGCGACGCGCGCGGCTGGGTCCTGCGAACTGACCTCACGGGGGACTTGACCCGACGTGATGCACGTCATAGGTTACCTCCATCCCATAGATAAGGTTTTCTATCATGGCTAATAGCGACACTGCCGCTCGCGAACGTGTCGGAGGCCGTATCGGTCCGGCGTTCGTCACCGCCGCCCTAGTGTTCGGTCCCGGCAGCATCACAACCGCCAGTTCGCTTGGTGCGGAGTTTGCCTATGACCTGGTGTGGGTACCCGTCATTGCCACGGTCCTCATGCTGTGCTTCGTCGACCTGTCGGTGCGGATCGGTTTGAGCACCGACGTCGGCCCCGTCGCTACAGTCTCTAGGCGGCTTGGTCGGATCGTTGGAGTCCTGGTGGGGCTGGGCGCCTTTGTGGTTGTCACATCGTTCCAGGCTGGGAACTCCGCTGGTACCGGTGCGGCGAGCAACGTGCTCTTCGGCGGAGACGTCGCGGTGTTTGCGACCATCTTCACGGCATTGGCCATCGGGTTTTTGTGGCTGCCAAGCTTCTACAAATACCTTGAACGGGTAATGGTCACCATCATTCTGGCCATGGTGGCCATTTTCCTCGTCACGGCTGTCGTTTCCCAGCCTGATCTGGGTGCCATGGTTGCCGGGCTGGTGCCGACCTTTCCCACGGGCTCCGCCGCGGCAGTCGTCGGACTCGCGGCGACCACCTTCTCGGTGGTTGGGGCGTTCTATCAGATCCAACTCGTGCGAGAGAAGGGATGGGGTCCGCAAGATTATGGCGTCGCGCGCCGTGACGCCGTGCTCGGATCGCTCATTCTCGGCGGCCTGTCGTTACTGATCATGATTGCTGCCGCAGCAGTGCTCAACCCTCGGGGTGTGACGGTCGAGTCCCCAGCCGATATGGCTACGATCCTGGACCCCACAGTGGGCCAGTGGGCGGCAGGACTGTTCGCCGTGGGCCTGTGGGCGGCGGCCTTTTCCTCGCTCGTCGGAAACTCGACGATCGGCGGCAGCATGCTCGCAGGTGTCTTCGGCATCGAGAAGGGCGGACTGCGCTCGACAAGCGTCAAAGCGTGCATCACGATCGTGATGGTTCTCGGTGGCGTGGTGGCCGTCGTGTTCGGTGGCATTCCGGTTCAGCTCATCATCACTGCACAAGCAGTGACCATCTTTGCCGTGCCACTCATCGGACTCGTGATCGTCGTCCTGGCGCGCAGTCGCGACCGGGGGTCTCTCAAGGCACCGACGGCGCAATTCGTGCTCGGCATCGCCGGGCTGCTGTTTCTCGTCATTCTCGCCGGCACCTATATCCGCGGGTTCATGTGAACTCGACAACCGCCACGCCGCACACGTTGCTTCCCGCGAACCCAAAGACGCCAGTACATGCGTGTTGAGAAGGTCGATTCCCCGTAACAGGAGGGTAGAATGACGGAGTCCAACAGTTCCAGGAACAATTCCAGGAACAATTCCAGGAAATGGTCCCGCCGGTCACTGCTCAAGACAGGAGCCACTGGGACGGGTCTCGCCGTGGCTGGTGGCGCCCTGAATGCTGGATCAGCAGCAGCGGATACCGGTGAGGCGCCTTCACGTCCGGACGGACACCCTGGATCGATGATTGGTGTCCCCTTCGACGCGTACGGGGAAGAGGTCCGCGTCGGCATTGTAGGGGTGGGGAGCCGGGGCGTCGTTCTGCTGAACAGCATGCTGCGGCTTCCTGAGGTACGCGTCACCGCCGTGTGCGACATCCAACCTACGCAGGTGGCTAACGCTGTCCGGATCGTCACCGAGGCGGGTCAGCCGGAACCGGCGGCCTACGACGGTCCCGGGGGAAACTGGGAGACACCTGATGAGCATTACGATCTCGCCGTAGCCCACTCGAACCAGGTGCGTCGAACGTCTCGACCCGTGCGGGACCGGTGGGATGACAATGACTACCGGGCGCTGTGTGCCCGAGACGATGTCGACATCGTCATCAACGCTGGCTCGTGGGAGTGGCACCACCCGATATGTGTGACCGCCATGCTCGCCGGCAAACACACCGGGGTCGAAGTTCCGCTGGCCATGGAACTGCCACACCTGTGGGATCTTGTCGATACATCCGAGCGCGCTCGACGCCACTGCATCATGCTCGAACAAGTCCCCTACGGCCAAACCGAATTGCGGTTGCTAAACATGTCAGCGGACGGCGTCTTCGGGGATCTGCTGTGCGGCTATGGCGGATACCAAAACGAGGGACGCCGCGAGGCTTTCGACTCCATCAGCGATCGCGACCCGTTGCGGTACCCGGAAGGCTGGCGCCGTCGCTGGTGGTACCGCCGCGACGGAGACTTCTACAGCATGCACGGCGTGTCCAACATCGCGATGTACATGAACGTGAACCGTGGCGACCGTCTTGACACCATCTACTCCACCAGCACGCCATCGCTCGGGCTCACGCAGTATCGTGCCGAGCATGTGCCGCAAAGCGATCCAGCGTGGGACGACCCCGACTACGTCAAGGGTGACCGAGCGCATTCGCTGATATCGACCGCTCAAGGCCGAACCATCGAAGTTTCCCACGACGAGACCGTCCCGGGGCCGTACAGCACGCTGAACTGGCTCACTGGCGTCAAGGCAAGTTTCAAAGACTACCCGGGGCGCATCTTTATCGATGGCGAGTCCAGCGGTGATTGGGATGACTTTGGGGAGCATTCCGCACCGTATGAACATTGGCTCTGGGGACGAGAGGGCAATGAGAACGATCACATGTTCTTTCGGTTGTTCCAGTGCATGCGCCTCGGACTTGTTCCTGACATCGACGTCTACGATTCCGCTACGTGGACCGCTCCCATTCCACTCAGCACTGAGTCCATTCAACGCGGTGAGCCAGTGAAGGTTCCCGACTTCACACGCGGGCAGTGGGAAGACTACAGAGAATGGTTCGATCGCCCCAACCCGGAATAGACCGCCTCGGATGTCAACGCGGAACGGTCGATACGCCCCATGGCACACGAGTGCTTTCAACGAGTTGATCCTAGGAAGCGGGGTCGAGATGAGCGAACGCAGGCGGCTAAGGCGGGGGCTGGGAGGATTCCTTGCGGCCTCCGTACTGGTGCCCGTGATTTCGAGTGCGGCCGCAGCCGGTGCTACGGGGGAGGATGTCGCATCCGAGAATGCTCGCTCAGGTATTGCGGACTGCGCTGTCGGCGACTCGCGCCTGACCGACCTGAACGACGCTGAGGACTGGGCGCCGGTGACCCGGGAAAAATGGGAGTTTACCGGTGACGAGGTGATACTGGCTGAGGCCGGAGACCCGCGTCCTGGGCCGCGCAGACCATCCGAGTATGCCGTGGTGACGCCTGGCCGGGAGTTCGGTGCGGTACAACTTGACGCCGAGGTTCGAATCGACACTCCGGACTCAACCGATAACCGGGCCGTGATCCTCGTCTTTGGGTTTGAATCAGACACAGAATACTACTATGCGCATCTTTCGCAAGACAACACGATCTATGCGCACAACGGCATCTTCAAGGTGAACAACGCCGACCGTGAACGCATTGACGACCAGTGGGACGGATCGACTGCTGCGCCACCAGCGATCACTGATGAGGAATACCATCACGTGCGGTTGGTTCACTGTCCAGATTCCGGGGAGATGGCTGTGTATATGGATGGTTCCGATGCTCCGTTGATGACCGCGACCGACCGTACATTTGATACCGGTCGAGTCGGCTTCGGCTCCTTCGGCAACATTGGTCGGATCAGGGACCTGACGGTCAGCGGCACGCCGGCTGAAACGTGTTCGGAGGCGGACAACCAGCCCACCGTGATCGTCGGTGATATCGACAGTGGTGTGGATAACCGCGAGGCCGAGGGTGGGTGTTCGATCAATGACCTCATCCTCGACGAGTACACGTGGGACGGTCGTGGAGCGTTCATGCGACATGTCACATCCGTTGTCGCCAGCCTGCGCGAGACCGGTCATCTCCAGGGGCATGAGGTCGGTGCTATTACGGCTGCGGCCGGTCGCTCCGAGATTGGCGATCAGAACGAGCGCGCGAAGTGAATCGGCGTGCCACTGGGTCCAGGTCAGGAAGGTAGGTGGAAAGGTAACGGATGCGCACGGTCGATGAGCTCGAGGAGCGATTGTCGAGTCCGAGTGCTGGCCTGGTTGAGGACCTGCGGGGGCTAGAGGGGGACATCGTCGTCCTCGGTGCGAGCGGGAAGCTAGGGCCGAGTCTGGTGCGCTTAGCGGTCCGCGGCGTGCGGGCTGCTAACACGGGAGCCCGGGTCTACGCGGTGGCGCGCTATAGCGCGCCGGGGTCATTCGAGGAGATGAGTGCGACCGGCGCCGAGGTGATCAAGGCTGACATCGGTGACGACGCCCAGCTTGACCGGCTGCCCGATGCGGCGAATGTGGTGTACCTCGTCGGGGCGAAGTTCGGCACCGCCGGCGGCGAGGCGTTCACGTGGGAAACCAACGCCTACCTTCCGGGTCGGGTCGTACGCCGGTACTCGTCGTCGCGGATGTCCGCGTTGTCGACGGGCAACGTCTACCCGCTGGTGTCGATCCGCGGTGGGGGCTCGACCGAGCGGGATCATCCCGGACCAGTGGGCGAGTACGCCATGTCCTGCCTCGGACGTGAGCGGATTCTCGAGGCGGCCGCGATCGGCGCGGGCACGAAGGTCGCGATGGTCCGGCTGAACTATGCGGTGGAGATGCGTTACGGGGTGCTGGTGGACATCGCCTCGACAATCGCCGCCGGTGAGCCGGTAGATGTCACGACCGGGTTCGCCAACGTCGTCTGGCAGGGGTATGCCAACGAAGTCACGTTGCGCGCGCTGCTGCACGCGGACAGCCCAGCGGTGCCGTTGAATGTGACCGGACCCGAGACCATGTCGATTCGGCAGGCCGCCACGGAAATGGCCGAGGCAATGGGAGCATCGGTGTCCTTCGTCGGTACAGAGGCGGACACGGCGTTGTTGTCGAACGCCGCGCACTGTCATCGCCTCTTCGGCTATCCGCCGGTTCCGTTGGGTGAGCTGGTGCAGGCCACTGCCGACTGGATCAGCCATGGCCTGCCCACGCACGGAAAGCCGACCAAGTTCGAGCAACGGGACGGGCAGTTCTGATGGGCATGAGCGAGTCGGCACGTGAGGTCTTCCGTCGAGGCGGCGTCATCCCGGCACACCCATTGGCTCTGGATGAGCGCCGCTCGTTGGACGAGCGCCACCAACGAGCGCTGAGCCGTTACTACATTGAAGCAGGGGGAACGGGCCTGGCTGTCGCGGTGCACACAACGCAGTTCGCGCTGCACGAGCCTCATCGTGGCCTGCTCAAACCAGTGCTGGAGCTCGCCGCGGCCACGGCCGCCGAGTACCAGGATCGACGCACCGTGCTCATCGCCGGAGCGGTCGGTCCGACCGAGCAGGCCGTCGCCGGCGCGGAGATTGCCGCATCGCTGGGGTACGACTACATCCTGCTCACCCCATACGGCGCGGACACCGCCAGCGAAGACGACCTGCTCCAACGGACCCGCGCCGTGGCCGAGGTGCTGCCCGTGATCGGGTTCTACCTCCAGCCCGCTGTGGGGGGACGGGTGCTCTCGCGCTCGTACTGGCAGCGGCTGGCGGAAATCCCCGCGGTGGTGGGCATCAAGATCGCGCCGTTCGATCGGTACGCCACCTTGGAGGTCGTGCACGGGGTCGCAGCTTCTGGCCGCGCCGGAGAGGTCACGCTCTACACCGGAAACGACGACCACATCGTCATGGATCTGCTCACCGACTTTCCCGCCGTTGACCCGAACGGCGCTGCCGTGCACCAGCAGATGGTGGGCGGGCTGCTAGGCCAGTGGGCGGTGTGGGTGCACAACGCCGTCGAACTCCTCGACGACGCCAGGTTGGCTCGCTCGGGTGACGACCAGGCGCTGAGACGGCTGGTCGAGATCAACCCGAGGCTCACCGACGCCAACGCGGCCCTGTTCGACAGCGTGAACCACTTCCGTGGATCCGTTGCCGGCGTCCATGAAGTGCTACGAAGGCAAGGGCTGCTGGCCGGCGGATGGTTCCTCGACGAGAACGAGGGCCTCTCACCCGGACAGGCCGAGGAGATTGACCGCATCTGGGACGCCTACCCAGAGCTGCGCGACGACGAGTTCATCGCCGAGAACCTCGACCGGTGGCTTAGCTGAGTTGCGTCGTCGGCATCGTCAGGACCCATGCAGCAGCTTTCCGTGGAGGTTCGATCGGCGAGGCGATGTCCCGGTGGCCAGTTTCGTCGTGGACATGGCCAAGGTGTTCGAGGACTTCGTCACCGTAGCGCTGCGGGAGGCAGCAGCCGACCGACCCGGGCGGATACGGTCACAGTTTCCGCTTGGGTTGACGGAGGGCGGGCAGCTGCCGATGTACCCCGACGTCGTCCACCTCGTCGACGGGCGGCCGAGCGCGGTCTTCGACGCCAAGTACAAGATCGAAGGGCCTCGGCGCGAGGTGTCGAATGCCGACATCTACCAGATGCTCGCCTACTGCACCGCACTGCAACTGAGCCGCGGCCACCTCATCTACGCCGAGGGCGAGGGCACGCCTGTGACGCACCGGATCGTCAACACCGACCCGGCCATCGAGATCGAGCAGCATCCACTGGACCTGACGACGACGCCTGCGCAGGTGCTCGCACAGGTGCGCACGCTCGTCGCCCGCACGATGCCCGCCAGACGAACGTCCGGAGCGAAGGCCCTGGCCACGTCGCGGACGCGGTAGCAGTCGTAGTTGAGCCGGGCAATCGCGATGTAGGTGACAATGGAGTCTCAGGAGGAGGTGGACCTCGTGCTTGGACCCTTGAGGACGGATCGTGCGGCCATCGCCGAGCTGTGTAGGAGTCATGGAGTGCGGCGATTGGTCGTGTTCGGCTCCGTGCTGACGGAGCATTTCGACCCAGCTGACAGCGACGTCGACTTCCTGGTGGAGTTCGCCGAGGACGTTCCCAGTAGGTTCGACGCGTATTTCGGGTTGAAGGAGGGACTCGAGGAGCTACTGAACCGTCCGGTCGATCTGGTCACTACTCGCGCATTGGAGAACCCATACTTCGCTGCGTCGGTCGACCGAGGCTCCGAGGAAGTGTATGCAGCCTGACACGCCAGCTCTGCTCTGGGATGCTCATCGTGCCGCAGTGCTGGTCACGGACTTCCTCACCGGCAGGTCGTGGGACGACTATCGTGCCGACCCCATGCTCCGGTCCGCGGTGGAACGACAGATCCAGATCGTCGGCGAGGCCCTGAATCGTGTGAGTCACTTGGACGCCGAGGCCGCAGCGCTCATCCCGGATCTACGACGGATCGTCGCCTTCCGGAACGTGCTCGTGCATGGCTACGCCGTCGTCGACGATGCGATCGTCTGGGACGTTGCGACTACGCGGATCGAGCCGCTCATTGAGACCCTAAATCGCCTCCTGCGTGAGAACGCACAGTGATCCCGGTAGGGACGATCCCGCATCGACGCCTCTCGAGCGGTCGTCGGGCGCACCGGACCCGCCTGGCCAGCGGTCCATGGGCCTCGCAGAATGGAACCAACGCCGACGTCGCACTAAGGGGGATGGGTGACTGACGAAGCGCTTGCCATCGCACCGGGTTCCGTCGTGGTGGTCCGCGACGAGGAATGGCTGGTCACCGGCACCGAGGCCACCGCTGACGGGCGCCGCGTCGACGTCACCGGGCTGTCCGAGCTCGTCCGTGACACCGAAGCCACGTTCCTGGAAGACCTCGAGGAGAACCCCTTCGAGGTCCTCGACCCCCGCGCAGCCACCCTCGTTCCCGACAACTCTGCCCGCTACCGCCGCACCCGGCTCTCGCTCGAGGCCACTCTGCGCCGCACGCCGGTGCCCTTTGGCGACCCCACCCTCGCCGTCTCCCACCGCATGCTCGTCGACCCCCTGCAGTACCAGCGCCGCGCCGTGGCCAAGGCCCTCAGCACAGACAACCTCCGCCCCCGCATCCTGATCGCCGACGCCGTCGGGCTGGGCAAGACGCTCGAGATCGGCATGATCGTCTCCGAGCTCGCCCGCCGCGGCCGCGCCGACCGCGTCCTCGTCGTTACCCCGCGCCACGTCCTCGAACAGATGCAACACGAGCTGTGGACCCGGTTTGCCATCCCGCTCGTTCGCCTCGACTCCGACGGCCTCCAGCGAGTCCGCCAGACGCTGCCCGCCTCGCGAAACCCGTTCACCTACTACAAGCGCGTCATCATCTCCATCGACACCCTCAAGAGCCCCCGCTACCGCTCCTACCTGGAGAACCAGCGCTGGGACGTCGTCGTCATCGACGAGTCGCACAACCTGACCAACCCCGGCACCCTGAACAACGAACTCGCCCGGGTACTGGCGCCCAACACCGAGTCGCTCCTGTTGGCCTCCGCCACCCCGCACAACGGCAAGAAGGAGTCCTTCGCCGAGCTGCTCCGCCTGCTCGACCCCACCGCCGTGGGTCCCGACGGCGAGTACGACGTCCGCGACGCCGGCCGCCTGTTCATCCGTCGCCACCGGCACTCCCCGGAGGTTGGTGCTGAGGTCGGCGCTGAATGGGCGCTGCGCCCCGAACCCACCATCCTGCCGATCGACGCCTCCCCCGCCGAGGACGCCATCGCCGACGAGCTCTCCCATGTTTGGTTGCACCCGGATACCGGCGCCGCGCCCTACTCCGGGCAGACCTCGGCACTGTTCCCCTGGACACTGGCCAAGGCCTTCCTGTCCTCCCCAGCCGCGCTGCACGCCACCGTCACCGAACGACGACGACGCATCGCCCCGGCCACCACACCCGAGGAACAGCGAGAGGACACCGCGCTTGAGCGCCTCCAAGGACTCGCAGACTCCGCGCTCGATACCGACGGCGCTAAGTTGACCGCTCTCGTCAACCACCTCCGCGACATCGGTATCGGCCCGCGCTCGGGGACCCGCGCCGTGCTCTTCGCCGAACGCATCGCCACGCTCGACTGGCTGCGCGACCGCCTCCCAGGCATGCTTGGCCTGAAAGACCACGCCGTCGCCGTGATGCACGGGCAGCTCGCCGACGTCGAGCAGGAACGCATCGTCGACGACTTCAAGAAGGCCTCCTCCCCGGTCCGGCTGCTCATCACCGGAGACGTCGCCAGCGAAGGCGTCAACCTGCACGCCCAGTGCCACCACCTCGTGCACGTCGACATCCCGTGGAGCCTGATCCGCATCGAGCAGCGCAACGGCCGCATCGACCGCTACGGTCAGCAGCACCCACCGCAGATCGCGGCACTGGCGCTCATCCCCACCGACGACGAGTTCAGCGGCGACATCCGCGTCCTGCAACGGCTGCTCGCCAAGGAGCACCAGGCACACACCACACTCGGTGACGCCGCCTCCCTGATGGGCCAGTACTCCGCAGACCTGGAAGAGCGCGACATCAAACAGGCCCTGGCCCGCGGTCGCGACATCGACGACGTCGTCCCCGACGCCCACCCGGTCGACTCCGAGGACCCGTTCGCCCCCTTCGAGGCGTTGTTCGCCGACGCCGGCGAACACGTCCCGCCGGCACCCGCCGTTTCCCAGGGCTACGCCTTCTTCGACACCGACATGGCCTTTCTCGACGCTGCCCTGCACCACGCATATGCCGACCCGGCCCGTCCGCCACGCCAGGACGACGCCCGCGCCGGCGGTGTCGGCTGGTACCGGTACCCGGACCAGGGGCTGGTCGAGCTGGCCCCACCACCCGATCTGCGCACCCGCCTGGACGCCTTGCCCCAGTCCTACATCGTCGAGCGCAAGGTGAAAGAGCGCATGCTGCTGGCTACCTCGCCGGACGTCGCCGATGACCCGCTGCGTGCCGCCCGCAACTCGGTCGCAGGCTCCACCTGGCCGGAGGCGCACTTCCTGTCTCCACTGCACCCGTGCTTGACTGGGCCGCGGACAAGGTCCTCTCCAGCGCTGGCCGAAACGAGGTTCCCGTCGTACGGGGCGGCGTCGATGACCCCCTCCTGCTGGTCCTGGCCACGCTGATGAACGGCCGCGGACAGGTGGTCACTCGGCAGTTCGTGACCGTGCTCTTCCCCGATGGGGACCCGGCAGTGCCGCTGCCCACCGCACAAGATGATCTGAGCTTCCTCGACGCCACTGGCTTGCGCACCGGCGGAATCAACCCCGGCCCGGTCGAGGTCACCGACCGGATGCAGGATCTCGTGCCCGCAGCCGTCGACGCCGCAAAGCGTTCTGTCGAGCTCACCCGAGACAGCCACCTCGCCGAGGTCACCGAACGGATCGCCTCATGGTCCGAGCGCGCCCACAGGTGGCGTGCCCGTTACGAGCAACTCGAGCTAGTCGGTGCCGAGCGAAGCAAGGTGCGCCGACTGTCCGACCGAGTCGCGCTCGAGGAGCAGATCGCCGAGTCGCTGCACCCCGACCAGCAACTTGTCCGTCCCCTTCTGCTCATCGTCCCGACCGTGGAGGAGAACTGATGGCCCGCTTCGACTCGGTCGTCGTCGGCGAGGACTGGATCTCCGAGCACTACCTGGCCAGTGACGCCCGCAGCGGCACGTTCACCGCCCAGGTCCTCGGTCTGCGCAAGACCTGGGAGGAGTTAGAGGCTGCCGACAAGACAACCCCGCGCTCCGGTCTGCGTACCCACGCCACCGAGATGGCCAAGGCGCTGGCCGATCTCGGTGACTCCCGCGATCCAACCGCCGTACGCACGATCCACGCGCTGCAACGCCGGATGCTCGGACTGGACCGCCCGAGCGGGGACTGGGTCGGGGCACGAACAGGTGCCGACATCGTGGTTCCCGACGCCGTGGTGCACCCGACGCCGGAGGGACCGTCGCTGGTCATCCTGGAGGCACAGCCCGTGCCGACGATCGAGGACGCACTCGATGCCTCCGACGACGGCGCCGGCCGGTTGCTCACGCCAGCAACGATCGACGGTAAGTCCCAGCCGGCCACCGCTGAGGTCGTCTCGACGATGTTCCTCGCCGACGAGGCACCACCGTTCGTCCTGATTCAGGCCGGGCGGTGGGCGGTGCTCGCCGAGCGTACGCGCTGGCCGGAAGGACGCTGGCTCGCCGTCGACCTCGGTCTGGTCGCCGAACGGCGGGATGTGAAACGAGCCGGGGAGATCGAGCACGTCGCCGCGCTGCTGGGCCGCGACACCCTGCTGCCCGACGACACCGGAACCGCCCTGTGGACGACGATCCTGGCCGAGTCCGTCCAGCACACCGAGGGGGTGTCGAAGGACCTGCGCGAGGGCATCCGGCTCTCGGTGGAGATCATCGCCAACGA
>Ga0079225_10001801_pt1 | contig 12156 bp, 14 predicted proteins | sample Poulit2012_FD_76344 | JGI IMG/M metagenome (GOLD analysis project Ga0079225, IMG submission 76344) | Agricultural soil microbial communities from Georgia to study Nitrogen management - Poultry litter 2012 | ecosystem: Environmental > Terrestrial > Soil > Agricultural land | place: USA: Georgia...
GGCGAGGGGGCGAATTGGCAAATAAGAAAACTTGCGTTAATCCGCATAAATCCGTGTGCACTCCAACCTACCCTGTCATCCTGGAAAATTCCGACGATAGGAGGAATTTATTCAGGATCTCATCCCTCAAAGTAACAACCATCTACCCTTGCCTGTTTAAATTGAAATTTATAGTTTCCGTTTTGAGTTGGTCACTTTTGAATGTACGGGCTGTAAATCATTTGGAGGTTACAACCTGTTCACCTCCGCTTGTCGGTGATTTTGGTTTTTACTGGTGATATTATGTTGGTCGTCATATACCATTTTTGAAACGTATTGTTAACGTAATTGGATTTGGCTCTTTAAAAGATTTGTTAAATACAGATAAAATTATTTGGTCTGGGTCAAGTTTGATGTTGCAGTTTTATTTTTGGGTGATTGCTAATCCTTTAGATAGACTTATAACAGGTTCGCGCGCCAGCGGGAATGTTTTATGATTAATAAATCGGTTTTTGTTTAAAACTTCTGAAGTTAATAATTCTTATCTCTCTTTCCTTTTCTATGATTTGGTAAACAATATAGTTGTTTTCATCTACTGGTCCTTTGTGTAAACTCAAATCCTTTGAAGTGGCAGGGTAAATCTCAGGAAAAATTTTTATTCTTTGAACGAAAGCAATTATATTTTTTCTCAAACGTAAAATTTCTTTTTCAGTCCAGTTTTCTTTTAAATAGGTTATTGTTCTTTTTAATCCGAATTCTGCCTGTTTCGTCCAAGTAATTTTTATTTCCATTTATCAAAATGTGTCAAAACTTCCTTATGAGATTTCAGCTCTCCCCTATCTGCTTGTTGCAAACCCTTCTCTATTTCCTTCCTTTCCTCTTTATTCAGATTATCCCACCAATCTTTAGATTCATTTTGAAATAAGTGTTTTACTCGTAACAATAAATTTTTATCGTTCGTGTTCAGCAAAAGCCGAATAATCTCCATTTTTGTAACTTCTGTATCCATCTCCCAATCCTTTTTCCAAATTTAAAGAATTATAGCAATAAATAATGTAGTTATTCAATAAAAAAGTTTGGTTGTGTTTTGAAGAGCAACACGAAGGAATCCTCCCAACAGCGAGCTGCGAGGGGGCGAGCTGCGAGGGGGCGACTGGGCGAACTGCGAGGGGGCGAGGGCGCGCGTTGCGAGCGGGCGACTTGGCGAAAGGGCGAGAGCGCGATTTGCGCAAAGCGCAACTCGTAACCCGCAACTGTTCCCCGATTTGTTTAGTCGGTTAGTCGTTTAGTTGTTTAGCAAGGAAGTTTTGAGAGGGTGATTTGGCGAGGGGGCGAACTGCGAGGAGGCGAGCTGTGAGGGGGCGATTGGCGAAGGGGCGAATTGGCGAGGGGGCGAATTGGCAAATAAGAAAACTTGCGTTAATCCGCATAAATCCGTGTGCACTCCAACCTACCCTGTCATCCTGGAAAATTCCGACGATAGGAGGAATTTATTCAGGATCTCGCGAAATCCTTTTCCTCCATACCGGAATTACAAGACATATAGAACTGGAATAATACAACACACGATTTCGAAACAAGTTGAATTGATTCAATTCTTGCGAGAAGGATTCGGTGGAAATAATCACTTTGTTAGTGAAGAAGAGCTCGCGCCAATCGGTGCAAAAGAAAATAGAATTAATACGCTTTTAAAGTGTTTTGATTTTGGGGAAATAGTATTTGCCCAATGGGTTCCGCTTGTTTAATGGAATCTTTGGCAATAAACAAATAAATCTCTTTAAGTTGCTTTTGTGCTGAAGCAGTCCAAATCAGTTTTCTATTATCCATTCTTGGCAAGATTCTCTCATCTCAGTCGTAGTAAAGGTTTTTCCTTACTGAATATCGCGTTCGGCATCAGCAATATCTTGATTGTATTCCTGCAGTGTTTGCGAATGATACTTTTCGCCAGATTTTAAAAGATGCTTAACCAGCGAAATAAGCTCCGGGTCGTCAACTTTTTCCAGCTCTTTCTGAATCCATTTGATGTCCGTCTGTATATCCATTATTGCCTGAACTTTAATTACAAAATACAAACGAAGTCTTATAACGATTCATAAATTATCTGCTCCGTTTTTATCGGCTTTGTAAGTCTTCAATAAAATCTTGTTACACGATGACTATCCTAAATAAAAATAAAGTTTTCCAAAGAATCGTTGTGGCCGGCTTGATTGACGCTGTAAAAAGTGTCAAACTTTCCAGAGATAGTAAAAATATCTTCCCACCGATGATTGTATTTAATTTCCCACATTTCAAATTAAATAAAAAAAACGTATTTTCGTAGTATTCTGTAAAAGTCAAGTTATGCAAAAACAAAGAATATTAACCGTACATCCAAAAACCAAAGAGGAGTTCGACGCGCTGAAAGCTTTTATGAAGGCACTTAAAATAAATTTTGAAGAATCTCATAAAGAAGACGTTTTTGAGCTTTCTGAAGCACAGAAAAAAATATTGGAGGAAAGACTGAAAGCAGACAAAAAAGATTTTATCCCTGCCCAAAAAGCATTGAACAAACTTCGCCAAAAATATGAATTATAAGCTCGTTATTCTGGACAGCGCTCAGGAAGAATTAGAACAAGCCTATGAATATTATGCAGAGATTTCCTCTTCTGTTCTCCAATCTTTCGACTATCAATTGGATCAAGTCTATCAAAGTTTAGAAACAAATCCCTTCTATCAATTCCGATACAAAGGTTTGCCAGCCATACCCTTTAAATCTTTTCCTTATATGCTATTCTTTTCCATTGATAAACAAGAAAAAATAGTTTATATCTATTCCGTTTTCAACACGCATCAAAATCCTGATAAATATCCAAATTCCTGAAAATTTATAGGCTTTCTTCTGAAACAAATGATAGTTCTGAACTTTTTAAAGCCATCATTGACGAATCCGCAACAGCCAACAACTTAAGAAAACAAAAAAAACTCGTCTTTGCACTCTTGAATCCCGTTTCTCACACAAACTAAATTACAAGAGATTTTGTGAAAAGACTCGCAAATATCTCCTACAGTCAGACAAGTTTGTGCGTCAGCGGGATAAGTAGCAATTATATTATGTCTTCATTTTTGATGAGTTTTCACCGTCAACAACCCACTCGGGTAAACAAAACGCTCCAAACGGTCGTTGTGGCCGGCTTGGTTGGCGTTGTAAAAAGCATCTAACCTTCCGGAGAAAATAAAAAGCTCTTCCCACCGATGATTATATTTAATTTTCCATATTTTAAATTAAATAAAAAAACGTATCTTCGTATTATTCTCTGTAAAAGTCAAGTTATGCAAGAACAAAAAACTTTAACCGTACATCCAAAAACCAAAGAGGAGTTCGACGCGCTGAAAGCTTTTATGAAGGCACTTAAAATTAAATTTGAGATTTCTAAAGAAGAAAGTTATGACCCTGATTTTGTTGCTAAAATCGAAAAAAGTCGGCAGGATTTCAAAGAGGGTAAAGGCAAAACAATGACCGTTGAAGAACTAAACAATTTATGGAAATAGTTTTTCTTCCCGATGCGCAACGTGATTTGGATTTTTGGATAAAAACTGGCAACAAGTCCGTCATTAAAAAGATTACTCAACTCATAGAAGCTATCAAAGAACATCCCTTCCTTTAAAGGTATAGGAAAGCCTGAACCCTTAAAACATAGCCTTGCTGGGACTTGGTCTCGCAGGATAAATCGGGAACATCGACTGGTTTATGAAGTGGTTGATTATAAAATACTCATTCATTCCGTCAGAGGGCATTATTGATAGTTGAATATTACTATCAACTCAATACAAATTTTTCAAACGTTGAAGACAAATTCAACTGCTTCTCAAAATAAGTGTAATCTTCTTGCAAGGCCTGTCCGGCTTAATTTAGGGAGTTCTATCAAAAAAGCGCACCAAATGACGAGAGTATTTAATTTTACATATTTTAAATTAAATAAAAAACCGTATCTTCGTAGTATTCTGTAAGAGCCAAATTATGCAAAAACAAAAAACATTAACGGTACATCCAAAAACCAAAGAGGAGTTCGACGCGCTGAAAGCTTTTATGAAAGCGCTCAAAATTAAATTTGAGGTTTCTAAAGAATCACCTTATAATCCTGAATTCGTCGAAAAAATACTACAAGGAAAAAGAGATATTGAAGAAGGAAAAGGTGTCAGTTTCTCTATGGAAGAGATAAAAGAATTATGCAAGTAACTTTTTCCCCACAAGCGAAAAAAGATTTTGATTATTGGGAAAAGACCAATAAAGCTATTTCTAAAAAAATTCTTAGACTTATAGTAGCCATACAACAGGATCCTTTTGAAGGTATAGGTAAACCGGAACCTTTGAAACATCAACTTTCAGAATATTGGTCGCGGAGGATAAACAAAGAACATAGACTTGTATATGAAGTTGCTAAAAATTCCATATTCATTTTTTCTGTAAGAGGGCACTACCAATAGATATAATTCTATTAAAAAAGAGCTAAAATAGGATAGTTAAAAAATAGAATCAACCTACTAAAATAATTACTATATATGCCGAGTGGAACCAATAAGGAGTTTCTGGTTCAGTTTGACCGCCTCCGCATTCAGGATGTTTTTCAAAAGTTGAAGACAAATTCAGCTGCTTTTCAAAATAAGTGTAATCTTCTTGCAAGGCCTATCCGGCTTGATTTACTTTTTGAGTCATTTCGGTGATTTCTGTTTGTGTGGGGAAATCCGAACTGCAAACACGATAACCTATACTGTTTACAGACCCTAAAACACTTGAAATCCGTTCCGCACCGATGTAGTAATGTTTCGTATAAGTAGCGATTTGTTTGAACTGATTGTTCATACTGGGCAACGTTTTCACCGTCAACAACCCACTGGGGTAAATAAAACGCTCCAAACGGTCTGAAAAACCAGCATTATTAGCACTATAAAAAGCGTCTAACCTTCCGGGGACATACCGCACTATGCGCTCGCCGTCGGCGTCGTAGGTGTAATTGGGATTATAAAACACTTTTTGATTCAATTGTTAAATATAAACAAAGTTATTTGGTTTGGCTCAAATTTGATGTTACTGTTTTCTTATGATTAAAAACAACCCTTCAAAAAAACATTGCGGAAAAGAACGCGAAAGGATCCACCACGGCGGACAGGTTCGCGCACCAGCGGGGGCTTTTTGAGTTTATTAAAACTTCCCAAAACTAATATGGATTAATTCCTTAGTATCTGTATCTAAAAAATACATGTCAATCCAAGACATAGTATTATATCCTTTTTCTCCAGGTATTGGATTATGATCTTTATGGGCATATCCCTTTTCTAACGGTGGTGCTTTCTCATTAAAATTAAACATATAAGCCACATAACAGCTGCCATCCTTTATACATTCTAATACTTTTGTTTTTATTCTATCTGCTATTGGTTCATTTTGAAAGAAATCCTCCAAATCTTTAATCTCTTGTTTTGATACTCTATGCCATTTTTTTATTGCTTTGCCTTCAATTTTTTGAAGAGGGTAATTAGCCAAACTATCTTGACTCAATATTCCTGAAACAGAAAATACATTTATTGTAACCATTTCTGTATCCTCATTAGACGCTATCTTTAATACATTTTCTTTCGGCAATAAAAATGCTTGTTGTTTATCCCAGTCTGTTTTACATCCTAACATAGACAACACAATAAATAATGGAAAAATCATTTTTCTACAGTCCATAATATTAGTATTTAGGGCGTTCACCCATTACCTTATACACCTGATTCCAATATTCTTTAACTTCCGCAACTGTCCTTATTTTAGTGTTACACGGTGCACAATAAATGTTAAAATCTGTTGGTGTACCAGGAGATAAAAAGTCGTTAATAGTTTTAAATACTGGATTTTTAAAATCGTGTACATCAAGTAAACCATTTTTACCTCCTAGCCTAACAGCTCCTGTATTCTCATTTAAAAGATTAAGTTTTATCGTACCATAAACTAACCCAGTATTTGGATGTGAGCCTGGGAAGAAGTTTATATAGCCGTCTTTATCTTGTTTCAATTTAGTAACGTTAATTGCATTTAGGTTAATCTTTGTTGCATCAACAAACAGTGGTTCTCCATTCCCTTGATTTGACCATTTCGTTACCTCACTAAATGTTAAATGGCCATCCCAATCAGGCCTATCTTTTAAACCTGCCTTATGTGTAAGTAATTTATCTAAGCCACCTTCATTTAATCCTTTTGCTCCCAAACTATGACTTAAAGCATCTTCATGAGACATACCTTGCGTAAAGTTGTCTTTATTCATTACGATGGCTTTCCCCTGCAAACCTTGGTTATCTGTTCCCAAAAAGTTTCCGTCTTCATCATAGATCGGTGCGTCTAGGGCCCCATCAGAATCGATACGGTTGAGTGGATTATTCTGCACATAATTATACGGCGACATACCAAATCTCTCCTCCGCCATTGGATCCACAGAAAGCCAAATCGAAAATTTAGGGTTGAGGTATCGCGCCCCATAATAATAGTTCCCTGTCTCATCATCCAATTCTTTCGCATTAAACTTATACGGCGAGTTGTTAGAATTCTTATGTTCTTCCACTAAAGTTTCTCCGAACGGGAAATACTCAAGGTGTTGCGAAATTGCTCCGTCCTTATTAGAGATATAACTGGAACTGCCGAGGTGATCAGGATGGAACCAGTAAGTGTTAAGCTCATTTTCGGGATCAGGAACAAGGGAACATCCCAGAACAGAATTGTTATACAATATAGGCGGGGAAAGGTTTAATAATTTTTCGAAATATTGGTAATCCGCGTTTAAAACTTCTCCCGCTTGTGTTGTTTTGCTGTCCATTTCATTTAAATAATCATCCACCCCATAAATTTGAAAATCTTTACAAAATAATCCAAGATCATTTGCTCTCCCTAAACTACTGACAATCCGTTCTGAACCAATATAATAATGTTTGGTATAGGTGGTCAAATTCATTCTTGGGGTCAAGTCAGTTCCCGGTTTCAGCGGTAGTGTTTTCACCGTCAACAACCCACTGGGGTAAATAAAACGCTCCAAACGGTCTGAAAAACCGGCTTGATTGGCGCTGTAAAAGGCGTCTAACCTTCCGGGGACATACCGCACTATGCGCTCGCCGTCGGCGTCGTAGGTGTAGTTGGATATCTCCGGCATTTTCGGGTTATTATCCGGCATTAAATCCACAGCCCGCAAACGGTCTTCCTCGTCCCAACGGTAATGGCGTAAAGTCATTTCTTCTTCCACCAATTGGTTATCGGGATCTTTTATTTTTTGTTTGATCGTCGTCATATTACCATCGGCATCGTAGTTCACTTCTTTAACCTTTGTCTGTATCTCATTGGGATCATTTACTCCAAGCGGCGTTTCAATAATCTTTCGTGGAGCGTGAGGCTGCACATAACTGTAATCGCCTGAAGACATCCCGGCAGTGCCGTAATCTTCATAATTGAGAACATAACTGGTTTTGTTTACCCGTTGTAGTTGGGAAGGAGCGGACAGATTAGAAACTTCCGCCTGCTGATGATTTTGATATTTTCTTGTGATATTATGTTGTTCGTCATATTGCATTCCAAGACTGTATTGCTGCCTTAATAAGGCATGTTGTTCAGTAGGGAAATCATTAGGTCCCACATAAAAACCTCCCGATTCTTTCAATCGATTAAAATCATCATAAGTAAATTCATACTTCATCGGTCCGGCTAATCCACCTGCTTCCGGAGTGCCCAGTAAATTATTGTTGTCTAAAGTAGCGATTTCTTTGATATTACTCAAGGGATCATAGGTATATTTTTTATAAATATCTCCATCGGCCGGAAAAGAATTGGTTAAAATCTTTAATCTTTGGCGATTGTCATATTTATACTGTATTTTGGTATCGTTGCCATATACTACCGTCCTGCGTTGACCATATTCATCATAAGTTAGATTGCTGATCAAGTCCCACAAATTCATATCGGAAGTTACCGCCCTGACTTGCCCGGCTTTGTCATAGTGATAACTCACCTCTTCATTATCGGGATAAGTAATGGTTTTAATCCGGTTCCACGAGTCGTATTCCCATTGGGTTTCGAACCAATAAGCGGTACGTCCCGCCACGGCCACTGCGCGGATATTGGTCTCCACATTGCCCATATCGTCATATTCAAAATATTGCAATCCGGTGGCGTCCTTTTGCAATCTCAGTCGCCCGGTTTGATTTTTATCTTCATCGGCTGTGGTTCCATATTCATATACCACATTGTTTTCCGGATGATTGGGATAGATAATATGGGTCAATCGATCGTAGTGATACTTGTATTCAATACTCCCATTGTTGCCCGGTTGCATTAAGTTGGCGGTTTGTTTTTTAATCAAATGACCGGCTTTGTCATAGGTGAATTCAGTCAACCCACGGTCGGGACTTTTTTCTGCTGTGCGTCTCCCGGCTAAGTCGTATTCATATTTTGTTTGATAGCCATTGGTATTGGTCACTTTAATCAGCTCTCCCACCGTGTTATAATCAAATTCTGTGGTGATCTGGTCGTTTTGAACCGTTTTTCGCTGTTGTCCGCGGATATCGGTATAAGTTTTTAAGGTTTGTCCTTCCTCATTAGTGGTCTCACTCACGGCGCGGTTGCCTTCAATGGAATATTCGATGTCGGTAGAATTATTTTCTCCCGGTTGGGTGATTTTTGTCGGACGGTTTTTTGCATCGTATTTCTTTATTAAAGGTGGTGCTGAAAAATCGCTCGGATTCATATATGACAATGCCGTTGTACTCAAAGCATTGTTTGCGTTATTTTGCAGTTGTGGCAGATAGGTTTTAACAGCTCTTCCTAACACATCTTTCTCTTCAAAACCACTGACCAACCATTTGAGTTGAGAACCACCGACATAATGCGTTTTTTTGAGTTGGATGGGTTGACCCAAACCATCGACGATACTGATGGTCACCAATTCGCCATCCGCGGCGCCTTTGGTGTGGTGCGTGACGGCGTGGTGTTGGTAGTTATCAGAAGTTTTTCGTGACATTTGTTAAATATAAACAAAGTTATTTGGTTTGGGGAAAAAATTGATGTTGTTGTTTTCTTTTGAGAAGTGAGCAAGCTTTTAAAAAGACCTTGGTACAAGGAACGCGAAAGGATCCTCCCGAGGCGGACACGTTCGCGCACCAGCGGGGGGCAACAAAAAAAGGAAAGGATCAATTACGGACAAACAGAAGTTAAGTGGATTGTCATTCTTTGCGATATAGAACCGGTATTTCGAACTCAATTGGTATAACAGAAAAAGCAAATCTAACGGATTTTCGTGAATGTTCTATCTGCGACAATCTGCAGGATCCGTGTCATCTGCGTTCGGTTTTTTATTCTCATCGCTTGCTGAGGTTGATTTTCTGAAAAGATAAAACAAGCTCACAAAAGAATGTTTTTTTAGTAGTTCAAGAAGATATCACCGCTTATCATATCAGTTAAATTAATATTATATTACAGCGATTAAAGTTAATTACTCAAAATAATGACAATAATCATACTTGACAATATATAATCCCTATATTTTCGCATATTAATATCGCCCAAATGGGATTCGAAAAAAATCAAAAACAAACAATATAAACTATGCAAACACCATTTTTAAATTCAATCAAAAATTCAATTAAACACTGGTACATTCCCCTTTTAGTCGGAATCTTATTTATCATTATCAGTATTGTCGTATTCTCCTCTCCCGCAGGATCATTACTCGCCCTATCACTTTTATTTGCCCTCTCCTTTTTATTTGGAGGACTATCAGAGATTAAATTTCGATTATCAACCGCAAACGATTAAATAATTGGGGCTGGTCGCTGGCTTTCGGAATAATTACGTTTATTCTGGGAATTTCACTGGTCTTGTATCCCGACCTTTCCTTAAGGATATTAATTCTCTATATCAGTTTACTTATTCTTTTTAGATCTATCTCTTCCATCAGTTTTGCTTTGGATGTCAAAAAATACGGTAGCAAAAACTGGGGGTGGTTATTAACCTTTGGGATTTTAGGAGCCATCGCTTCTTTTATTCTACTCTGGAATCCCGGTTTGACAGGATTATTCTTAATAATATTAATAGGTATGAACTTCATTTTCGCCGGACTATTTAGCATCACCTTATCTTTTCAATTGAGAAAACTTCATAAAGCTTCCAAGAAAATTTCTGATGAATTGAGAGAGCGCTACGATCAGGTTATCGAAGATATTCGTATAGAACAAGAAGAGCAATGATAAAGATTAGTTATTTACTTATTACCGCAATACTTCTTTTTAGTTGTAAGGAAAACAACAATAAAACCACTTCGTCAACCGAAGAAACCGCTGTCCAATTGTTTTATAACGGCGATATCATAACCATGCAGTCTAAAAGTCCTGAATATGTGGAAGCAGTGGTTGAGCAAGATGGTGAAATTGTCTTCCTCGGAAGTAAAAAAGATGCCGAAGAACAATTTGTTAATGCTAAAATGATTGATCTCGAAGGAAAAACACTCCTACCCGGATTTATTGATCCACACAGTCATTTTGGGATGGTTTCTAACACGATGGGACAAGTAGATTTAAATTCCCCTCCCGTGGGAGATGTCACTGATATTGCTGACATATTACAAAGATTAGAGCAGTATAAAGCCGAGAAAAATATTCCCGATGGGGAATGGATTTTTGGTTGGGGTTATGATGAGAGTCAACTCAAAGAAAAGCGTCACCTCAACAAAATGGAAATAGATGAAGTATTGCCTGACAACCCAGTCTATTTGGCGCACACCAGCGGACATATGGGCGTTGCGAATTCGATGGCATTGGAGAAAATGGAAGTGACCGCGGAAACACCAAGTCCTGAAGGAGGCACCATAGAGCGGCTTCCGGATTCACAAGAACCCTCGGGCTTGGTTCAAGAAACCGCTATGTATCCTTTTGTGGGCAATATGTTGCAAATTTTAGCCACCAAACAAGGAGAATTTTTTGACGGTACGCAGGAATATTATATCAAAAACGGGGTGACGACAGCACAAGACGGAATGACAGACCGCAATGCTATTAAATTCTTTCAATCGCAAGCAGCTGAAGGAAAATTGAAGATTGATTTAATGGCTTTGGGTGGATTTGCTGAATTAGAACAAAATATAGAAGACCCGCAGGTAGATTGGAAAAATTATAAAAATAGGTTTAAAGTGCAAGGCACCAAAATCATAGCCGATGGATCTCCACAAGGAAAGACCGCTTTTTTCACAAAACCATTTTTAACTCCCGTTCCCGGTTGTGAAGAAGATTGCAGAGGATTACCCAGTCTCTCCCAAGAAACGTTGAATAAATTATTTAAAACCGCTTATAAAAATGATGTTCAACTCTTTATCCACGGAAATGGCGATGCCACCATCGATATGATTATCGCTTCGCACGAATACGCCAGTAAGGAATTGAACCAACCCTTGGATAAGGATCGAAGAACCATTGTGATTCACTCGCAGTTTGTTCGCCCAGACCAGTTAGAAACTTATAAGGAATACAATATGGAACCATCTTTCTTTACCAACCACGCCTATTTTTGGGGTGATGTGCATGTAGAGAACTTAGGGGAGAAACGCGCACATTTCTTGAGTCCGATTGCTTCAGCCGAAAAACTTGGCTTAAAGTACACCAATCACTCCGATGATACCGTGACGCCGCTCGATCCGTTGTTTTCAGTTTGGTCTGCGGTAAATCGAGTCTCTCGTTCGGGTGCCGTTATTGGCGAAGATGAAAAAGCTACGCCTTATCAAGCCCTCAAAGCTATTACCAGTCACGCTGCCTATGAGTTTTTTGAAGAGGACAGCAAAGGTAGTTTGGCGGTAGGAAAATTAGCAGATTTCGTGATTTTAGATAAAAATCCACTCAAGGTAGAACCGATGGATATTAAAGATATTCAAGTGGAAGAAACCATAAAAGAAGGTTCTTCTATCTTTGTGCGTGAAGAGTAATTTTTAAATTGCCGGTATTACTTCAGGTGACATGCTATGGCTAACAATAAAGCTTTGTGTGAAAGATTAAAATGAAAAGCTATCAATCTGATTGCCTGATAGCAGCATTCAAATTGGGCTAAAGCCCTAAATAGCGCTGTATAATTAAGCCCGTTGGATAAATCCAACGGTAATAGACATTGTGTGATGAATATATAAAGAAAATTGGAAA
>Ga0079225_10001802_pt1 | contig 12150 bp, 12 predicted proteins | sample Poulit2012_FD_76344 | JGI IMG/M metagenome (GOLD analysis project Ga0079225, IMG submission 76344) | Agricultural soil microbial communities from Georgia to study Nitrogen management - Poultry litter 2012 | ecosystem: Environmental > Terrestrial > Soil > Agricultural land | place: USA: Georgia...
ATAACGTGCGAAATCAGAAGCTGGAATCGTACATCTGAGAGGAAAAGGGCAATAACGTGCGAAATCAGAAGCTGGAATCGTACATCTGAGAGGAAAAGGGCAATAACGTGCGAAATCAGAAGCCGGAATCGTACATCTGAGGGGAAAATCGCAATAATGTGCGAATTCAGAAGCCGGAATCGTACATCTCAGCAGAAAACACCAATATATGCGAATTCCAAACTATTCAAGAAAATAAAATCCTGATAGCAATTAAAAAACGACAGGCGGGCATATGCCCGCCTGTCGTTTGAATTTTTGCAGTTCAACTAATTATCCAGCAGTTTGCGCTGCAGTTTATCTTCTGAAAATACCCATCCCGTATAGCTGTGCTCGACTTTATAAGTTTCCTTATCCAGATGCATGATGCACACGAAGGGGTAATGCCCTTCTTTCAAATATCTCAAATCAATGTAACGGAGTTCGAAAGTATCCATATCCAGCGATGTCAGTTCATAGCGGTAGATGGACGAGAAGAAAGTGAATGCCTTGAAGTTCTTATCATGTTTGATCGCCATGAAAATTTCATTCGGCAGATAATCTTCCCGGTTGAAGCGGTCATAGAATATGATATTGCTCTGAAAGCTCCTGCCGACGTAGTAGGCAGTTTCGGTCACTGCAATGATGCGCCACTGGTTGAAGTGAAGGGTGGGCATGACAAATGTACGCCTGATCTTTTCATTCGGCAGCTGTTTGTGGACTTTCCTGACCAGGAATCGTTGCATAAAATATCTGGTGATATAATATAGTATAAGGAAAGCATACATCGCAAAGAACAATACGACAGGTGAAAAACCTATAAACCACAGTACGAAATAAAGACCGTGAACGATCAATATCGGGATATCCATCGTGTTTATCGTTCCAAGCTGTATCCATGTGTTATCAAGCGGCCGCAGTGCCTGTGTGCCGTACGAATTGAATATATCGACGAACACATGAAGAAATACAGCCAGCTGCACCCATAGATATGTGTTTAGAAATGGCAGGCCGAAAGCGAAATTCGCAATCAGAGTCAGGAGCACAGGCCAAATTAGAAAAGTGAACGGCAAAGAGTGGGTAATGCCGCGGTGGTGGGTGATGTAGACTGCATTATTTTTCATTTTCATTATTGTGTCGACATCCGGCACTAAAGATGCACCGACTGCTGTTGCGATGAATCCTGCTGAAATTGCATCGATATTCGGGTCTATGGTTGCGAGACCGACCAATGTGCCGCCCATTAATGTATGTGTGAGAGTATCCATAGTTTGTGCCTCCACTCTGTGTAATATGGTATATAAAAATTATTTTAAAAAGGAAAGTCAGTATGTTACAGTCTTCAACATTTAATAATAGCTTACTCGAATGGTATCATTCAAATAAAAGGGATCTGCCCTGGAGAAGGACAAGCGATCCTTATAAAATCTGGTTAAGTGAAGTGATGCTGCAACAAACTCAAGTCATTACTGTTATTCCCTATTTTACGAAATTTATAACAAAATATCCCACTTTACAAGATCTGGCCGATGCGGATGAACAGGCACTGCTGAAGGACTGGGAAGGTCTGGGATATTATAACAGAATACGTAATTTCCACAGTGCCGTCAAAGATGTAAAAGAAAATTATAACGCAGAAGTTCCGGGCAAACCGGACGTCTTTTTTGATTTGAAAGGCGTCGGTCCGTATATCGGCGGGGCAGTCCAGAGCATCGCCTTCAATCATCTGCTGGCAGCGGTTGACGGTAACGTTCTCCGGGTAATGTCCCGTTTGAATGAGGACAGCCGGGATATGACAAAAGCAAATGTCCAGAAATCGGTGAAAGAAGATATAGAAAAAATCATCCCGCTTGAGGCGGGGGATTTCAACCAGGCTCTGATGGAACTCGGCGCGACAATCTGTACACCGAGAACACCGAAATGCATCATGTGTCCTGTCCAGGAACACTGTGAGGCGTTCAAAAGCAATACAGTTAACAACTTTCCGATCAAGAAAAAGAAGACAAAGAAGAAAGAAGAATATTATAATGTATATTTCATCGTCAATGATAATCAGGAGATCTTTATTTATAAACAGGAGGGCGACCTGCTGAAAGGCATGTATGAACTTCCTAAATACGATGTGGATACGAATATTGAAAACATCGAAGAGGAACTGGACGTTAAACTCGACGATAAACGCATCTACATAGGCAGTGACAAACATGTCTTCACTCATAAAATCTGGTACATGGAAAGCTATCTGCTGCATACAACTTCCAAAAATGAATATTTCGTGCCGGTGAATGAAGTTCATGAACTGCCGATGAGCACCGCCATGAAGAAGATTTTCAGGAAATTCACTGCAGATGAATTCGATGAACTGTAAATTAGATGTCCCTGTGTTATAATATAAAAGTATTAATTCTCGAGGTGGTGTGGAATATGGGTGTAGAATCCATACCAAAAGAAGGAACCAAGGTAAAGGTTCAAAGTTATAAACACGATGGTTCAATGCATCGTGTATGGTCAGAAACAACAATTTTAAAAGGCACAGACCATGTAATCATCGGCGGGAACAACCGCACGCTGGTAACAGAAAGTGATGGAAGAACCTGGGTGACCAGGGAACCGGCCATTGTATATTTCCATACAGAATATTGGTTCAATGTAATCTGCATGTTCAGGGAAGATGGTGTTTATTATTATTGTAATCTATCTTCGCCGTATGTTTATGACGGGGAAGCCATCAAGTATATAGATTATGATCTGGATATCAAAGTGTACCCGGATGGCAAATACCATCTGCTGGATGAAGATGAATATCAGTTACATAAAAGCCGCATGAACTATTCTGAAGATATCGATGCTATTCTCAGAAGGAATGTCGATATTCTGCAGCAATGGATTGAACACAAAAAAGGGCCGTTTGCACCCGATTTTATAAAAGTCTGGCAGCATCGCTTCAACAGTGACTTTAAGTCGTACTAAACCAATCAACACACTTGTTGATTGGTTTTTCGAATGTATAAGGAGGATTGTCATTTGATAAGAAGGTATTTAAAATTTGTCAGGCCATACATGTGGCTGATATTTCTAACGATTATCATCGGGATACTTAAATTTGGTATTCCGCTATTAACCCCGCTCCTCATCAGATATACAATCGATGATATCATCATGCCGGAGGGGCTGGCTGCGGACGAGAGAATGACAATGCTCGTTCAGATTCTGCTGGTGTTCGCATTTATATTTGTGGTCATCAGACCGCCGGTGGAGTATTTCAGACAGTATCTCGCCCAATGGACGAGCAACAAAATATTATATGATATTCGTAAAAAATTGTACGGGCACCTGCAGATGCTGAGTGCCAAGTATTATTCGGATAACAAGGTAGGGGAAATCATCTCACGTGTCATCAATGACGTAGAGCAGACTAAAGATTTCATAATGACCGGCCTTATGAACATCTGGCTGGATCTTGCCACGATTTTGATTGCTCTCACAATCATGTTCAGTCTGCACGGACAACTGACGATTGTGGCCATGCTCATATTCCCGTTTTACATTTTCGGGGTATGGTATTTCTTCGGCCGTCTGCGCAAGGTGACGCGTAACCGTTCGCAGGCGCTGGCAGAAGTACAAGGATATCTGCATGAGAGAATCCAAGGCATCAATGTCATTAAAAGTTTTGCAGTGGAGAAGGCGGAAGCGGGCCGTTTTAATAAGAGAAACGGTAATTTCCTCAATAAAGCGACCACTCATGCGAAATGGACGGCACGAAGCTTCATGGTCGTCAATACGATTACAGATATAGGACCGCTCCTTGTCATCGGTTTCGGTGCCTATCAGGTAATCCAGGGCAACCTGACAGTCGGTACACTTGCGGCATTCATCGCTTATCTGGATTTATTATACGGACCGTTACGCCGACTGGTTTCATCATCAACGGCACTGACTCAAAGTATTGCGTCAATGGACCGTGTGTTCCAGCTGTTTGATGAAAAGTATGACGTTACAGATAAGGCAGATGCAAAAGAACTTGAAACAACGAACGGCAACCTGGAGTTTGAAAATGTCGGATTCAAATATAATGAGGAGGGGCGCCAGGTTATCAATAATATGAATCTGGAGATCAACAGCGGCGAGACCGTCGCTTTTGTCGGAATGAGCGGCGGCGGAAAATCCACGCTGGTCAATCTGATTCCGAGGTTCTATGACGTGACTGAAGGTAAAATCACTCTGGACGGGACAAACGTTAAAGATGTGACGACTTCCTCACTCAGAAACAAGATAGGTATTGTCATGCAGGAGAATATTCTGTTCTCTGAAACGGTCAGGGAAAATATTCTGCTTGCACGTCCGGATGCCACTGATGAAGAAGTGGTGCAAGCTGCTAAAAATGCGAATGCCCACGAATTCATCATGATGCTGGAAGATGGCTATGATACCGAAGTCGGCGAGCGGGGCGTGAAATTGTCCGGCGGTCAGAAGCAGCGTATCGCAATCGCACGTGTATTCCTGAAGAACCCGCCGATTTTAATATTGGACGAAGCGACAAGTGCATTGGACCTGGAAAGTGAAAGTATTATACAGGATACTCTGCTCGATCTGTCTGCGGAGCGTACTACAGTTATAGTGGCCCACAGATTATCCACGGTGACACATGCAGATAAAATTCACGTCATAAGTGATGGTGAAGTGGTCGAATCGGGTACTCATGAAGAACTGATGCTCAAAAAAGGACAGTATTTCGATCTTTACAGCATTCAAAATTTATAAGGTGATTTTTTATGAATGAGAATTTTCAAACCGATGTAGACATAGAATTTATGAAGCAGGATACTTTAGAAGCGGCGAAAAAGCTTTTGGGTCTTGAAATCATCACAAAAATCGAGGGTCAGCTGACCAGCGGTTTCATCACCGAAGTGGAAGCTTATCTAGGCGTTGAAGATAAAGCAGCGCATACTTTTGGCGGTAAGAAAAATAAGAAGAATGAAATGATGTACAAACCTTACGGCCATATTTATGTCTACAGCATGCATGGACATAACTGCATGAATTTTTTAACGACGGACGGTAAACCGGAAGGAGTCCTGATCCGCGGGCTTGAACCGAATATGGGAATTGATATCATGAAAGAGCGACGCGGACGTGATATCAATCTGACGGACGGCCCCGGCAAACTGACAAAATCTCTCGGCATTACAAGAAATGAACATAACGGCATGGAATTGAACAATGAGACATTGATTGTCAGGCACGGAAGGACACCCCACAATATTTTAGCGACCCCGAGAATCGGTATCGACAATAAAGAAGAAGCTGTCGACTATCCGTATCGTTTTATAGTGGAAGGCAACCCGCATGTCAGCAGATTTAAAGGCAAGGCTGCTTACGGCAATGGCTGGGAATAGTATAAAGAGCGCAGAAACCATCAAGAAATGGTTCCGTGCTCTTTTTTTAATTCATCATTCTGTTTAACTGTCTAGCAGTCTCGCTTTTCAACTGATCAAACCATTTATGGACAAAGGGCTTTTTATTCTTTTTAAGCATGCCGGCATACAGGGGCTGTTTAATATTCAAATGGTTCAGCTTATGAACGATGAAATTTGGATAATTATGTTTCAGAATCCGTGTTTCTTCATAACTGAGTATGGCAACATATCCGTGATGTATGAGCAGATGTTGGATGATTGAAGCATCATTATAATTTTGTATGGTTGCTCTTTTAAAATGTTTTTCGATATCGAGTATCGGTTCCAGAGTAGCTATTGATAAATCTTCCAGTTCATTCAAGGATGCTTTGACCGGCAGATTTACCTTGGAACTCTCCCTGAATATATAGTAGTAGTGCTGGTCGAACAGAAGGGTGCTTTCAATATTTTCATGCTCGAATTTTTTTGTCGAGATTACCAGATCCAGTGTATGGTCGAGCAGTTTATCTTCAAGTGTGGATTCATCGGCAGATTCGATATTGAAATTTACCAAATCGTTCTGATCCAGAAATTGCTGGAAGGACTGGAGCAGTTTTGCCGTCATATCGGATTTTGTAATGTGAATGTTGAACATACGGGCATTGTGGTTTTTATTGTCGGAAATTTTATCTTTGGATTCATCGACAATTTCTAATATTTTAACAGCGTCTTCATAGAAACTTCTGCCTTCATCTGTCAGATGTATATTCCGTCCTTCTCTTTTAAACAGCTTGATACCCAGATCATTTTCAAGCAGACTGATCTGCCGTGACAGGGCGGACTGGGCGACGTTCAACACCAGTGAAGCTTCTGTCATATGCTGCAGCCGTGCAGTTTCCGTAAAATATATCAATTGTTTTATCTCCACATGAACACAACCAATCTAATTTAGATATTAATATTATATCATTGATATATTGATTGTATAGGATGGTATTGGCTAAGATGGACTTATAGAAAGATTCAGAAAGAAGTCACAGTTGAAAAGCTGATTTGAATGATTAAAACAAAAGGAATTTATAGTGCCGCAGCACCTGCCGGCGGAGATTTGGGGAATGTCTGCCGGAACAGGGGCACTGTAAAGGGAGAAGTGAAACTGTATTAATGATTTTGGGATCAGTGATTTAATCTGAATGGACGGCATCATTGCGTTATGACTTCGATCTGGATTGATTCTTTTAAAAAGCTCCATAGTACTTCCTAATAAAATAGATGAAAAACCCTGAGCGCATCACTCAGGGTTTTTCATGTTCTTTTTAAATATCCATCGTTTCATCCTGGATATTGATTTTGTTTTTCTTGGAATGGAATCTGAAGAAACTGTCAGCCAGACGATTGATGCGTTCCAGTGAGTTCGCATATTCATATAATGAAGAAAGTATTTCCATAATGCTTGTATATTGAATACGTTCTTCTTCTGTTTCAGCTTCATTATAATGTCTGATGAAATCATCCATCAAGGAAGTTTCATACAGATCTTCGTGTATGCCTTCATTAGTGACATTCGGTTTTATCTTCTCTGTGAACTTCATAAAAATCTGCTCGTGGAATCCCATTAAATATTCGAGTTCAAAACGGATCCTGTTTTGAAATTCTTCATCCAAATGATTGTAGTTATTTTCAAAACGGTTGAATTTACGGAGCAGTTCGAATGCCCGTCTTGTGGATGAAATCAAATGTTTGAATAATATTTTCCTTCTGGCATCCGCAAAACGTTCTCTTCTGAACAGTGAACGCTCTTCCCTGAACCATAAGTACATGGTTTCCAGTCTGACAACGCGTTCTCTGATTGACTCGATATCTTTTTTAACTATTTGATACTCACTCATGTTGCTCAGTTCCAAACGTATATATTTAAAGATGTCGGTCGTGATATTAAAACAGTTATGATACATTTTCGTTTCATATTTCGGCGGGATAAACACCAGGTTTATCAAGAGTGATGACAATACCCCGATCATGACGAGTGAAAATCTTATTCCTGCTGCCTCAAGGAAGTCGATAGTCGTCGCTCCTGCCTCACTGATTTGAGGCGCATCCATGATGGCAATCATTGTGACGACGGCAAGGGTTGAAACACTCTGCAGGTTGAAAAACAGCAGTGTCGCAAGAACAAGGATAACAGTCAGACCAATAACGATGATATTATTACCGAATAATAAAACCATTATAATCGCGGCTACTGCACCCAGTGCATTGCCCTGGAATTGTTCCCCTGCCCTTACAGCTGAGCGGTGGACGTTAGGCTGTAGGGCAAATACTGCTGCGATGGCTGCGATAAGGCTGGGCTCCAGTCCCAAGAGATGTGTGATGAATAATGTGAGTACAACGGTTAATCCGGTTTTAAATACTCGTGCGCCAAAACGCATGACACCATCCCCTAAAAGTCATATTTAAATACATCCTCTACAATTTGTAACGTGTCTTCAATGTCTTCATCCGTATGCGCGGTGGTGAGGAACCATGCTTCGTATTTGGACGGTGCAATATTGATGCCGCGATTGATCAGTCCTCTGAAAAACTTAGCGAACAATTCACCGTCGGTGTTTTCTGCTGCCTGATAATTCGTCACTTTTTCCATTGTGAAGAAAATGGTCAGGGCGCCAAACAGACGGGAAGTGTTAGCTTGAATCTCATATTTATCTATCAGATCATCAAAACCGTCCTGCAGTTTTTGGCCGAGCCGGTCGAGCTCGGAATAAACGTCCGGCTTTTCCAATATCTCGAGGCATGCGATGCCTGCAGCCATTGATAACGGGTTGCCTGCCATAGTGCCTGCCTGATAGGCCGGTCCAAGCGGTGCAACACTTTCCATGATGTCCTGTCTGCCGCCGTATGCACCGATCGGCGTACCGCCGCCGATGATTTTACCCATGGCGGTAAGATCGGGGTAAATTTTCAGTAGATCCTGGGCGCCGCCATACATGAATCTGAATGCGGTGATCACCTCATCATAGATGACGAGTGAGCCATTATCATGAGCGACTTTGTTGATTTCTTCCAGAAAACCTTCAAATGGTTCGACGATGCCGAAGTTGCCGACAATCGGTTCGACCATTACAGCTGCAACTTCATCTCCGAAGTGTGCGATTGCTTCCTTAAGTGAATCAATGTCATTGAATGGGACGGTTATCATGTCCTGTGCAACACCTTCCGGGACGCCTGCCGAGTCCGGCGAGCCCAGTTGTGCAGGGCCGCTGCCTGCTGCGACAAGTACCAGATCCGAATGGCCGTGATAACAACCTTCAAATTTTATAATCTTATTCCGTCCGGTATATGCTCTTGCCACCCGTATTGTCGTCATTACCGCTTCTGTTCCGGAGTTGACGAAACGGATTTTTTCCAGGGAAGGCATGGCCTCCTGGATTTTATTTGCAAAATCAATTTCCAGCTTCGTCGGTGTACCGTACAATATACCGCGTCCACTCTGTTCTACGATCGCTTCATGGATACGCGGGTGTGCGTGTCCTGTGATAATCGGACCATACGCACTCAGGTAATCAATGTATCTGTTTCCGTCAACATCGTAAAAATATGCGCCTTCTGCACGATCCATCACTACCGGGGCACCGCCGCCGACAGCTTTATATGAGCGTGAAGGGGAGTTGACACCACCAAGTATGATATCGTCAGCGGACTTTTGCAGTGCTTCTGAATTCTTGTGTGTAAACATTGTATTTCATCCTCTAAATTATCAATTTGTTCATTAGATATAATAACACAAACGATGTATGCTTTTAAGTAAATCGGAAGTTCTTGTCGGATTATAATTAGTTTTGTATCATTAATAGTAACTATAATATATGGAGGCATAGATTGTTATGAATAAGTTCCCGAATTTTAAGCTCGAAAACCAGAATGGTGAAACAGTTTCCAATGAAGATTTTAAAGATGTTACGGTCATTTATTTTTATCCGAAAGATAATACGCCGGGCTGTACAACGCAGGCCTGCGATATGAGAGATGCAATGGATGATTTGAAAGATCTGAATGTCACAGTGTATGGTGTGAGCGGAGATTCGAAAAAGAAACATCAGAATTTCATAGCAAAACATGATTTGAATTTCGAGCTGCTGGTGGATGAAGACTTCGGACTGGCGAAGGAATTGGACGTATACAGAATGAAGAAGGCGTTCGGCAAAGAATCCATGGGCATCGTCCGCACGACATTTGTTGTCGATGAAAACAGCAATATTCTCAAGCGTATGGACAATGTAAAGGCGAAGGCGCACGCAGAAGATTTAAAAGCATTTTTACAAGAGGTATAAAACGATGAAGAATATAGTTTCTACCATTAGATTGCCGGATGAAATGATTGCCGGTATAAAAGAGGTTCTGCCTCAAGCGAATTATGAACATGTCCGCTCAAGAGAAATGACTGCAAAAGAACGGGAGCGGGCAGAGATTTTCATAACATACGGTACGGATATGACAGAAGAGCATGTTCCGGAGTTTAAAAACCTTAAATGGATCATGGTTATGAGTGCGGGACTGGAGATGATGCCGCTCGATAAACTGGAAGATGTACTGATCACAAACGCAACCGGCATCCATAAAATTCAGATGACAGAGTACACAGTCGGTCTGATTCTCTCTCATTATAAGGATTTCAATCAGCTTCATGAAGACCAGAAAGCTAAACATTGGAGGAAAAATGCATTCACCACTGAACTTTATGGGAAGACGACACACATCATGGGCACGGGGAGCATAGGAAGCCACCTGGCTAAAGTGCTCCAGGCTTTCGGTGTAAATACGGTGGGTTACAATACAAACGGCAGGGAAGTTGAAGGGTTCGATGAGACTTATCCGCTGGATGACCTGATGGATCATGTCGGCGGGGCGGACATATTGATCAATATACTTCCGAGTACAGAAGCGACTGTCGGTCTCCTCACTGACGGGCATTTTGATGAAATGAAGAATGACAGTGTGTTTGTCAATATCGGCCGTGGTGATATTGCAGCCGATGAAGTACTGCTGAATACACTCGAGCAGCAAAAGATCGGCCGGCTTATACTTGATGTGTTCAATGATGAGCCGCTTACCGAGGGAAGCCCGTTCTATAATTATGATAATGTGACGATCACCCCGCATGCATCTTCCAAGACGAGTGGATATATCGAGCGTGCTTTTGATATATTTGAACACAATTTAAAGCATATCGATGACTGCAGCAAGATGGAAAATGTGATAGACAATAAGAAGGGTTATTAATATTATAAGGAGTCTTGATTGACAAACAATTTTGAAATTCAGTACAATGATACTAATACCAGTAGTTTAGTTAAAGAAAGTGGGTATCATTATGAAGATGATAGATGTGGACAAAATTTATGATGAATCTATTGATGCGCTTAAAGAAACAGGCGTCAGAATTACGCCTCAACGTAAAGCGGTATTGAATTTCATGATTCAGTCGGATGAGCACCCAACTGCTGATGATATTTTTAAAGCTTTATCAAGTGAATATCCTAACATGAGTGTAGCAACTGTTTATAATAATTTAAAATTATTTAAGGAAACAGGGTTGGTAAAGGAGCTGACTTACGGAGATGCTTCCAGCCGCTTTGATTTTGTAACGGATACACATTACCATATCATCTGCAGCGAATGCGGAAAGATCACTGATTTCCATTATCCGGGTTTAAATGAAGTGGAACAACTGGCGGGTGCTGTCACTGAATATGATGTCAGCCATCACCGATTGGAAATTTACGGACTATGTCCGGAATGCAGATAGTATTATAAGGCAAGAAAAAGAAGACCGGTAATTACCGGTCTTCTTTTTGTTTCTTCTCCGCTACAAATTTATCTCTTCTATGTTGAACGTTATAGTCCAGACTGAATTCTTCGCCTTCCAATTCTTTATCTATAGTCAGAGGTTCCTTACAGAAGTAGCAGTAATCGACTCTGCCTAAAATTCTGGTGGGGCGTTCACAGTTAGGGCATTCAACTGTAATCACTCTGGCGCTGATAATGCCGACCCAGAAGTAAATGATCACAGAAAGCACCATAGGTATGAAGCCCAGCAAAATGAACAGGCCGAACAGCCAGGTTATCTCTCTGAAGAATACTCCGAGGTACATTATGATGAGTCCGGCGAACACCATTGCGAGGGCGTAGCCCCTGATACGTTTGATCTTATTGGTTTTTCTTTCCATTATTTCACCTCAAAAATTATTATATACATAATAACATATATATGATAATCTAATAATTACATTCTTAACAAGTTAATGACGTGTTAAGTAATTTACAGGAATTTAATATTTCTTATTGACGGAAATTTAAAACCCTGATATTATATAAAAGTCGCTTATTTGAGCGAACAAAAACAAGCTGACTCAAATGAAAATAGTTTTAAAAAACTGTTGACGAACATTTGAAAGCTTGGTATGATATAAAAGTCGCTGTTTTCAGAGCGGACTTGAATCAAAGACTGCAACGAACAGCAGCCAAAAGAAATAATCGGAAGTGTAAAATTGACACTTGCTTTTATAAAACGGTTCAAGTATAATTGTAAGAGTGATTTAAAAGCGAAACACAAACGAGAACATTGAAAACTGAATGACAATATGTCAACGTTTAATTCCGATAAAAGCTTCTATAATATAGGAGCGCAAAGTTGAGGCGAACAACACAACACGCAAAGATGATACTAATGTATCGATGA
>Ga0079225_10001804_pt1 | contig 12143 bp, 10 predicted proteins | sample Poulit2012_FD_76344 | JGI IMG/M metagenome (GOLD analysis project Ga0079225, IMG submission 76344) | Agricultural soil microbial communities from Georgia to study Nitrogen management - Poultry litter 2012 | ecosystem: Environmental > Terrestrial > Soil > Agricultural land | place: USA: Georgia...
AGGAACCTCTGCCGCTCGGGCCGTTGGACGAACTCTGGTACGAGCTCGCCGAACTCGGGTGCCCCTACTTCAATGACCTGACGATTCCCGCGTTTGCCGATGCCGCTGGAATCACTGAATTCCAAGCCAGCAAATTAATGTACGAGTCGATCATGCTCGTATTCCTCCTTCCGCGCGTGTGGGAGCGGGTTTCACAAGGGCAGCTGGAAGTGTGGCGGGCCCGCAAACTCGCCGAAGCGTGCTGGGGCCTGACCCCGGAGGCCGTCGCCTATATTGACCGGAATATGTCTCTTGCCACGGCTCGGCACACCGAAGGGGGCCGCGAAGGGATTATCGCCGAAGCGAAACTGCGCTACATGCCCGAACAGGCGCAGGAGGAGGAAGAAGCGGCGAAGGAACAGCGCGGCGTGGGAATTTCGTGGGAGGAGCACGGCAAGACCGGGGTCGCTTCCGTATGGGGCACCCTGGACGTGCCCGATGCGCTCGACCTCGAAGCCGCGATCACCGCGGGCGCCGATGCTCTGAAGGAACTCGGCTCTGACGCGCCCCTTCCCGTCCGGCGCTCCTGGGCGCTCGGTGATCTTGCCCGCGCTTCCCAGTTCTTAGACCCGCGGCTGCCAAACCCCGGCGGCGCCTCGCAGTCGCCGCCCGACACAAGCGCTGCTTCTCCAAGCGCTGCTGATGCATTTTTCCATCCCGATTGTGCATGCCGATGGGCAGAACGCCCGAGATGGGACGGATCTGGCACCGGTTCCTCACGAGTGATGATGTACCTCCATCTCACCCCCGAAGCTTTATGCGCTCCACCCGCGAACGAATCTCTCCACGAGCCACCCGATGACAATCCCGTCCCTTTCGGAGATCGCGCTGGCGAGGGCGAGGGGAGAGCTCTGTCCACTTCCGAGGCCGGAGGGGACGGCGAAGCTGAGAACCGTGAGCGCCGCAACGGGTTTGCGCCGATCCGGGTCGAGGGCAGTGGCGTCCCCTCGGGCACCGTGCTCACCCCCGCAACGGTCCAGGCCTGGTTCACCCGCCCGAGGGCGATTCCTGGGCCGAAGGTGATCTTCCGGCCGGTGGTCGATCTCGCTGAGCACCAGCACGTTGACGCATACGAGGTACCCGAACGGATTCAGGAGCACGTTGGGCTTCGTGACGGTGGATGCGTCTTTCCCTGGTGCCACCGAAAGGCTCGCAACACCGACTGCGACCACACGATCCCATGGAAAGAGAACGGCACAGGTGGTCCTACCTGCAGCTGCAACCTCGCGCCCCTGTGCCGCCGGCATCACCGGGCGAAGACGCACGCCGACAACCACGTCGGAAACCGGTACACGTGGTGGCGCTACGAATCCCTCGGTGAGGGCAAGTACTTGTGGAAGGGGCCCGGCGGCTCCCGGCTGCTCCGTACGAACAGCGGTGTTTACGACGTCAGTGATGAACACATCTCCAACGGCCCCCGTACTCCGGATCAACGGCTACGCGCCACGACAATCGCGGACGTCGCCGGTAAGGATTCGGGCCTGGGGGACACCCCGCGAGTGGTGGCGGCAGAGAAGGTCGTCACGAGAATCGTCGTGAAACTGCCCAAGCCAGAAACGCTGATGGAACGGTATCCCGCTCCTGAAGGCGAGGAAGCGTACGTCCCCGAGGTGATACCGAGAGAACGCTCCTGGCGGGAACTTTTCGCCCGTGACTTCAAAGAGGAAAAAACCACGATAGATCAGATCCTGCCGCCGCAGAGCCCCCTCAACGATGCGCTCCGCGACTTCGACACCGAAACCTTCCTATTCGCAACGCAGCAGCAGTTGGAAGCAATGCGGCGGGCCAAGGCGAAGCATGAGAAGGCGAGAGCGGCGCTGAAGAAATACGCGCCCGACCCTCTCGCACCACGAGGTGAAGAGCGTGACGGAATCACGTACTACTCCGGTCGGGATCTCTTCCAGGTCGAAATTGCCCGTCCGCGGGCCTCGTAACCCAGCGCGACATCGTAATCTAGACGCATGCACTTCTCAGCGCCTGCGGAAAGCCCCTACCAGTGATCTTGCCCTGGGCGGCCGCGCTCATCGGCATGCTGGGGTATGGGGTCGGCGCGATCGTGCAGTCCGCGTCCGCCAAGCGCCGCGGCGGCCCCACCGCGATGATCCAACCCCTGTACCTGCTCGGCATCGCCTGCGACGCGCTCGCGTGGATCGGGGCTCTCGTCGCTCTCCAACGTCTACCCCTGTTCACGGTGCAAGCGATCCTTGCCGGATCACTCGGCGTCACCGTGCTCCTTGCGAGGATCTTCCTCGGCGTGCCCCTCGTGCGCCGCGACCTTGCCGCAATCACTATCGCAGCGGTGGGCCTCGTCATCGTTGCCGCGTCCGCCGGAGAGCAATCAATAGCCCATCCGCCCGCGCGGTTCGCGCTGGGAATGCTCATGGGGCTCGCGCTGATCGCGGGCTTGACCCTGTGGGCATACCGCCGGGGCGCCCCGTTACTCCTCGCCGCACTATCGGGGCTCGCATTCGCTGGCGGCGCGCTCGGTGGGAGGGCACTGGGGCTAACCGAGTTCAGCTGGAGCATCGCCGCCAACCCGGTGCTGTGGCTCATGATCGCCTATGCGCTCCTGGCGCTCTTCTCCTTCTCCCGCGCATTGGAACGCGGCGAAGTGGGCCCCGTGATGGCCGAGATGTGGGTGGTGGATGTCATCGTGCCCGGACTTATCGGGGTTGCAGTGCTCGGTGATTCCGTGCGTCCGGGGGCCACGATACCCGCGATCCTCGGCGTCGCGATCAGCGTCATCGGTTGTATCTTCCTTGCTGGCAGCGCAGCGCAACCGACGATCTCGCGCCCCGCCGAAACGAGCGTGCAAACCGCGATACGCTAACGAATGTGTCTGATCAGTCAACGCCAGAGGAGAACCTCGGCGACCTTTCCCCCAAGGCCATAGTTCACGCCACTCCCGACGCGACCGAGCCCGAAGAGGCCTCCGCGATCGATGCTGCCGAGGCCGCGGCGGAGGAAGAGGCGCGGGCGATCTATTCGGAGATCCTCGGGCGCAATCCGGAACACGACTTTGATCCCACGATCGACCGAGTGGTGTCTCTCATGGAGCTCCTCGGCGAACCCCAGCACGCTTTCCGCGCCATCCACATCACCGGCACCAACGGAAAGACCTCCACTGCCCGGATGATCGAATCGCTCCTGCGTGAACTCGGGCTGCGCACCGGCCGCTTCACGTCCCCGCACCTGCACACGGTGCGCGAACGCATCGCCATCGACGGCGAGCCGATCCCCGCGACCAGGTTTGTGGAAGTATGGCGAGATATCGAACCGTACGTAAACATGGTGGATGCGGAGCTGCAGGATCGAGGCGAATCGCGCCTGAGCTTTTTCGAGGTCCTCACCGCACTGGCATATGCTGCCTTCGCGGACACCCCCGTTGACGTCGCGGTGATCGAAGTCGGCATGGGCGGGGAGTGGGACTCGACAAACGTCGTCGATGGCGACGTCGCCGTGTTCTCGCCTATCGCGCGCGACCACGATAAGTGGCTCGGCTCCACCCTCACGGAGATCGCCGGAATCAAGGCGGGGATCATTAAACCCATGGCCGCCGGCCAGGTGGTTGTCACCGCCAGCCAGCCCGAAGAGGTCGAACCGGTGATCGCCGCCAAGGCTCAAGCAGAGGGCGCGCGCGTGGTCGCGGAAGGCTATGACATGGCGGTGGCCGACCGGCAGGTCGCTGTTGGCGGGCAACTGCTCTCCCTCCAAACGCCCGCGGCAACCTACACCGAGATCTTCCTTCCTTTGCTCGGCGCCCACCAGAGCCAACACGCACTGCTCGCACTCGCGGCGGTGGAAGCCTTCCTGGGCGGTGGGTCGCTGCCAGGTGACGTCGTCGAGGCCGGGTTCGGTGCGGTCACCTCGCCTGCCCGCCTCGAGCTCGTTCGCTCCAGCCCGACCGTCATCGTCGACGCCGCGCACAACCCCGCCGGCGCCCACGTGCTCGCAGCAGCGATCGAAGAGACCTTCAATTTCTCCCGGCTCATCGCCGTCGTCGGCGTGATGGACGACAAGGACGCGGACGGGATCTTCGCTGAACTCGAGCCGCTCGTGGATGAAGTGGTGATCGCCCAGTCCGCCTCGATGCGCTCGATGGACCCGGCCGACCTCGCCGACATCGCCCGCGACACCTTCGATCCCGAGGACGTCCACGAAGCCGCCTCCCTCCCCGACGCGATTGCGACCGCCGTCGATCTGGCGGAACAGGGGCAGGCGGATGCGATTGCCTCGGGCACGGGCGTCATCGTTGCGGGGTCCGTCATTCTCGCCGCGGACGTGCGCGCGCTGTTCGGCCTCGGAAACTGACACCCGCCCAAGAACAGGGCCCATTGCGTCGCGGCGAACCGACTCGCACTAGCAAAACTCTCCGCCACAGTCCAAAGTAGGAAGTAACGCAACGTAGGCAACATCACACCCCACCGGGACGAGGAGAAGAAGCATGAAGAAGCTCATCAACGACCCAGCAAACGTCGTAGCGGAATCCGTTGCGGGATTCGTCGCGGCGCATAGCGACCTCGTTCAGCAGGGCCCCGATCCCGAAACGCTCTTCATCTCTCGGGTAGGGGGAGCGGTCAGCGGTAAAGTCGGCCTCGTTTCCGGTGGAGGCAGCGGGCACGAACCGCTCCACGGCGGCTACGTGGGCAAGGGGATGCTCGACGCCGCGGTGCCGGGCGCCGTATTCACCTCGCCCACGCCGGACCCGATCCTCGAAGCAACGAAAGCGGCCGACGGCGGCGCCGGGGTGCTCCACATCGTGAAGAACTACACCGGCGACGTCCTCAACTTCGAAACGGCCGCCGAACTCGCCGAAATGGAAGACATCGAGGTGGCGAGCGTCGTCGTCAACGATGATGTCGCCGTCGAAGATTCCCTGTACACCGCGGGCCGGCGGGGCGTGGGCGGAACAGTTCTCGTGGAGAAGATCGCCGGGGCGGCGGCGGAAGCGGGCGCGGACCTCGCCCGGGTCACGCAGGTCGCGCAACGAGTCGTCGAGAACGTCCGCTCGATGGGGGTGGCCCTCTCGGCGTGCACTGTTCCCCACGCGGGGGAGCCCTCCTTCGAACTCGGCGAAGACGAGATCGAGATCGGCATCGGTATCCACGGCGAACCGGGCCGGCACCGGGTGGCGATGGAACCGGCGAACGAGATCACCGATCGGCTCCTCGACCCGATCCTCTCCGACCTCAACCTCGAGCGCGGCGAGAAGGTGCTGCTCTTCGTCAACGGGATGGGCGGTACGCCGCTCTCAGAACTGTACATCGTCTACGGCCACGCCCGGGCGCGGCTTGAGGAGGCGGGATACGAAGTAGCGCGTACCCTGGTAGGAAACTACATCACAGCACTAGAAATGCAGGGATGCTCCCTCACGGTCCTCCGCCTCGACGAGGAACTCACGGAGCTCTGGGATGCTCCCGTCCACACTCCCGCACTGACTTGGGGTAACTAATGGCTCTTGGAACTGATTGGGCGCTCGCCTGGATCCGCGAGGCGGCGCAGGTGGTCTCTGATAACCGCGCCGCCCTGATCAAACTCGACCGCGAGATCGGCGACGGCGACCATGGCGAGAACATGGACCGCGGCTTCAGCGCTGTGATTAAGAAGCTCGACGACGCCGCTCCCGCCTCGGTCGCAGACGTCCTCAAACTTGTGGCAACCACGCTGATGTCGACCGTGGGCGGCGCCGCCGGCCCGTTGTACGGCACCGCATTCCTGCGGGCATCGAAAGCCGCCGGGCAGGCGGAGAGCCAAAACGGCGCGCTCGACGCGGCGGCGGTGGCGGCCGTCCTCGAAGCAGGCCTGGAAGGGGTCGTCGCCCGCGGGAAGGCCGAGACCGGAGAAAAAACGATGGTCGACGCGTGGGCACCCGCAGTTGCTGCGGCGAAGAACATCGCCGCGACCGGTGGGGACGCCGCTGAGGCGTTGCGGGCTGCTGCGGATGCTGCGCGCACCGGCGCCCGCGCCACCGAGCCTCTCATCGCCCGCAAAGGCCGCGCGTCCTACCTCGGGGAACGCGCGGTCGGCCACCGCGACCCGGGTGCACAATCCTCCGCGCTCATCCTGGACGCTGCTGCACGAATGGCCGCGGCATGACGACGCCGGTCAAGGTCAGCCTTGTCCTCGCCTCCCACTCCGGCAACCTCGCCAAGGGAGTCACCGAAGTTGCCGAGCAGATGGCTCCCAACGTCCAGGTGCTCCCCGCGGGCGGGACCGACGATGATCGGATCGGCACGAGCTACGACCGGATCGAGCAGATGATCAACACGGCCCGGGGCGCGGGGAAGGACGTCCTCGTGCTCGGCGACCTCGGGTCGGCGACGATGACGGCGGAAGCGGTCATCGAGAGTTTCGACGCCGGGGTGCTCCTCGCCCAGGCGCCGTTCGTGGAAGGCGCGGTCGCGGCTGCCGTTGCGGCAGAAGGCGGGGCGGAGCTCGAGGTCGTAGCCGCCGCCGCCCGGGCGGCGATCGAGGAGTTCGCTGGCGCGGAACCCGCGGCGCCCGCGCAGACGGGGGGATCTACGGCGGAAGCCCCTGCGGCGGAGGAGAGCATCACCGAGACGCTCACGCTGAAAAACAAACTCGGCCTGCACGCCCGGCCGGCCGCGATGGTCGCCCGGATCGCTGCCGAACACGATGCGAAGGTGACGATCAACGGCGTCGACGCGGCCTCAGTGCTCGCGCTGATGGGGCTTGCGCTGCCCGGCGGGGCCGAGGTAGAACTCAGCGCAAGCGGGAACGACGCGGAAGCAGTGATGAAGGCTTTGGTCCCGCAGTTTGAAGAAGGATTTGGGGAAGAATAGGAACTGAGTAGCAGTAAGTAGCAGTAGGAATCACCGGCTAAGGAGGTCGTAATGCGTAACAATCCAGAGTCGTGGCGCCGTCCGGACCCGGACGAAGAACCGACGTCGTTACAAGATGAGCTCAAAACGCCCGTGGAGCCGGGGGAGGACTACCAGGCCCGCACCGCGCGCCGAGACCTGCAGGGCGAAGCCTCAGAGGCGGACGTGCTCGATCAGGCCGCCGTTGCGTGGCAGCCGGGAGAGGACGACGAGGACGAGGCCTGAGAATGAACTGGGGTAACCTGCAAGCGTGAATGCTCCTCAGGGTGAGATCAACACCCGTTCGTATCTCCAGCTGTTCAACCGGGCGACGCTCGGGATCGAGATCATCGTCATCTTCATCGCCGGGCTCACCGCCTACGGGCTGAACATGGCCCCCGCCACCCACGTGTGGATCACCACCGGGGTGGTGGGGCTGCTATGTTTCCTCGCGCTCGGGCTCGCCCGCTTCCCCGCCGGGATCGGCGTGGCGGCGGTCGTGCAGGTGCTCCTCGTGCTGTCGGGGATCTTCATTCCCACGATGTGGTTCCTCGGCGGGGTGTTCGCAATCATCTGGATCATCTCGGTAATCCTCGGTAACAAGATCGACCGGGAAAAGCGCCAGTACATGCTCACTCACCCCGAGGAGTACCCGGAAGCGTGCAGTGGCGGCTACCCGATAAGCTAGCCCCCATGACATCTCAACGAACCCTAGTTCTCATCAAGCCTGACGGCGTCCAGCGCAACCTCGTGGGCGAGATCCTCGCCCGCATCGAAGCCAAGGGATACACCCTGGACGCGCTCGAACTGCGCGAGGCCACCCCCGAACTCCTCGCCGAGCACTACGCCGAACACGAGGGGAAGCCCTTCTACGGCCCGCTCGTTGAGTTCATGCTTTCCGGGCCCGTCGTCGCCGCGGTCGTGCGCGGGCACCGGGTGATCGAGGGATTCCGCTCCATCGCCGGCGCCACCGACCCCACGGGCGCGGCCCCCGGATCCATCCGGGGTGACTTCGGCCGCGACTGGGGCCTGCAGGTGCAACAGAACCTCGTGCACGGCTCGGACTCCCCGGAATCGGCCGAACGGGAGATCGGATTGTGGTTCCCGGGGCTGTAAACCTCCCCGCAGAACGCAGGCCAGCCCGCTAGGCTACTGACGTGTACCTCAAGACGTTGACGCTGCGCGGCTTTAAGTCATTCGCGTCTGCAACGACCCTGAATTTCGAGCCCGGCATCACCTGCGTGGTGGGGCCGAACGGATCGGGGAAGTCGAACGTCGTCGACGCGCTCTCCTGGGTGATGGGGGAGCAGGGAGCAAAATCGCTGCGCGGCGGCAACATGGCCGACGTCATCTTCGCGGGGACCTCCTCCCGCCCGCCGCTCGGGCGCGCCGAGGTCTCGCTGACGATTGACAACTCCGACGGCGTGCTGCCGATCGACTACACCGAAGTCACCATCTCGCGCACCCTGTTCCGCAACGGGGGCAGCGAGTACGCGATCAACGGAACCGCCTGCCGGCTCCTGGACATCCAAGAGCTCCTCTCCGATACCGGGATGGGCCGGGAGATGCACGTCATCGTCGGGCAGGGGCAACTCGACTCGGTGTTGTCCGCGACGCCGGAGGAGCGCCGGGCCTTCATCGAGGAGGCCGCGGGCGTGCTCAAACACCGGCGCCGCAAAGAGAAGGCGCTGCGCAAGCTCGAGTCGATGGAAGCCAACGTCGCCCGGCTGAGCGACCTCGTGGGGGAGATCCGCCGCCAACTCGGGCCCCTCGCCCGGCAGGCGGAGGTCGCCCGCAAGGCACACGTTGTGCAATCGGACCTTCGGGACGCCCGCGCCCGCTTGCTCGCCGACGAACTCGTGCAAATGCTCGCCAACCTCGAGGCGGAACAAGCCGATGAGGAAGCGTTGCGGAAGCGTCGGGCGGAGGTGGAGGCGGCCCAGGACGCCGCCCGCGCGAAACTCGCCGAACTCGAAGCCGCCGCGGCAACGGCGGCGCCGGAGATCAACGAAGCCGCAGAGATGTGGTTCCGGCTCTCCTCCGTGCGCGAACGCCTGCGCGGCACCGCCACCCTCGCTGCCGAGCGCACCCGGCTCCTCGGTGCGCCCGAACAGCCTGAACGCTCCGGCCGGGACCCGGACGACCTCGATCAACAAGCCGCGCGCGCCCGGGAGGCCGAGGCGGAGCTGCGCGCTGAGCAACAAACTGCGGCGGACACCCTCGCCGAACTCATCGAGGCCCGCAAGACCAGCGAGGCTGACGCCGCGGAGGCGGAGAAGGAACTCACCCGAGTGCACCGGGGGATCGCCGACCGCCGGGAGGGGCTTGCGAAACTCACCGGGCAGGTGAGCGCGAAGCGCTCCCGCCTCGAGCAGGCAGAAGCAGAGATTCAACGGCTGCAAGACGCCCACACCGCCGCCCTCACCCGCGCGCGGCAAGCGCAGGAGAAATACTCCGAACTCGAGCAACGAGCCGTCGGGGTGGAAACGGGGGAAGAGGAGCTCAAGACGGCGCACGAGGCCGCCCTGGTAGCGCTCGACGAGAAAGAGGTCGAGGTCGCCGCCCTGCGCGAGGCCCAGCGCGAAGCGGAAACCAACGTGGCAACGTGGCGGGCCCGGCGCGAGGCCCTCGAGCTCGCCCTCGCCCGCAAAGACGCCACCGGCGCCCTCCTGGAAGGGGAGGCACCGGGGATCCTCGGCGCGCTCGCCGGCGACATCCAGGTCGAACCCGGGCACGAGAACGCGATCGCCGCGGCGCTCGGGCAATGGGCGGACGCCGCCATCGCGGAATCCGTCGACACGGCCGCCGACGCGCTGCGCCAATCCCGGGAAACGGATGCGGGGATCGCCAACGTCATCATCGCGGGTGCCGCCGAACCTGGCGCCAGCGGGGCCGGCGCGCCGAAGTTCGACACCCCACCCGCGGTGGGAACGTGGGCGCGGAACCTCCTGTCCCTCACCCCACGCATCACCGGAGCCATCGAACGGATGCTTGCGGGCGTCGTCGTCGTCGACACGCTGGCCGAGGCCCGAGAGGCAGCCGCGGCGGGGCTGACCGGGGTGAGCGAGCACGGAGACGTCGTCGCGCCCACCCACGCCCGCGGCGGGTCGACCGAGGGCCCGAGCGCACTGGAACTGCACGCGGCGCGGGATGAGGCGGAGACGAAGATCGCGGAGTTCACGGACGCAGCGGAGGATGTAGCGGGGAAACTGGCGCCGGCCCACGAGGCGCTGCAGCTCGCGCAGACCCAGGTCGAAGGAGCCCTCGCGGCGGTGAACGAGTCCGGTTCCGAGCTCGCGGCCGTCTCCCGGGAACTCGCCGAACTCGGCGCAACCGCCCGTTCGAGCAGCAGCGAGGCTGCGCGGGCGCAGGAAGCTATGGAACGCGCGCGGGACTCCCGGGCCGTGATCGCAGAAGAACTCACCGAACTCACCGACCGGCTCGAAACAGCGCGCGCGGAGCCGGAGGAGGATTCGAACATCGCCGAAGCGACCACCCGGCGCGATGAGCTCGCGCGTGCGGCATCGACGGCCCGGGCGAAGGAGACCGACGCCCGGCTCACCCTGCGCACCACCGAGGAACGCATGCGCGCGATCACCGGCCGTGCCGAATCGTTGGAACGCGCCGCCCGCACCGAACGCCACGCGCGCAAGGCCGCGGCGGAGCGCGCGCAGAAACGGGCGGAACAGGCACGGAAGGCGAGCATCGTCGCCCGCGGGGCGGACCGGGCGCTCACCGCGATCGAATCCTCGCTGCGCATCGCCCAGCAGCGCCGCGACGAACGGGAAGCAGCGCGGGCCGAACGCGATAAGGCGATCGCCGCGGCGCGCACCGAACTCGACGCGCTCGGCAAGGAGTTCACGGAACTCACCGACGTCGTACACAAGGACGAGGTCGCCCGCGCCTCCCAGACGGCGAAGATCGAGCAACTGCAACAGAAATCCGTCGACGAACTCGGCCTCGACCCCGAGGTGCTCGTGGATGAATACGGGCCCCACCTCATGGTTCCGATCGTCGAGGGGGAGGAAACCACGCACGTCCCGTTCGTGCGAGCGGAGCAGGAGAAACGGTTGAAGAAGGCCGAGCGCGCGCTCTCCCTCCTCGGCCGCGTGAACCCGCTCGCGCTGGAAGAGCACAAAGCCCTCGAGGAGCGGCACAAGTTCCTCTCCGACCAGCTCACCGACATCCGCACCACCCGCAGCGAATTGCTCGGGATCGTCCGGGACATCGATGAACGGGTAGAAACGGTGTTCGCCGACGCCTTCGCCGACACCGCGCGGGAATTCGAAGGAGTCTTCGCGCGGTTGTTCCCCGGTGGGGAGGGCCGCCTCACCCTCACCGACCCGGGCGACATGCTCACGACCGGGATCGAGGTCGAGGCCCGCCCGCCGGGCAAGAAGGTGAAACGGCTCTCGCTGCTTTCGGGCGGGGAACGTTCCCTCACCGCGGTCGCGATGCTCATCGCGATCTTCAAGGCCCGGCCCAGCCCGTTCTACGTGATGGACGAGGTCGAGGCGGCGCTCGACGACGTCAACCTCGGGCGCCTCATCGAACTCTTCGCTGAACTGCGCCGCAGTTCCCAGCTCATCATCATCACCCACCAGAAGCGCACGATGGAGATCGCCGACGCCCTGTACGGGGTGACGATGCGCGGGGACGGGGTGACGACGGTCATCAGCCAGCGCATGAACGAAGCGGTGGAATGACTCGCGGAAGGACCTCGGGCGTAACGCTCGTGTCAGAGATCACCCAGAAATACGCTAGAATGCGCGATTCGCGCTTGGGTTTGCTGACGGCGAAACCGATAATAGAAGCATGTTGGCCGCATCGCTCATCGCTATTCTCGCTCTCGCAATCGCCGTCTGCGTCGTGGTTGCTGCCGTCCGGCGCCACCAGACCGAAACCGGTTTTGAAACGACGTGGAGAGATATCAAAGAGGCCTTCACCTCCGATTCGGTGCTGCACGTGCGCGAAGAGACGGCGATGCTCTCCCAGCCTGGTGCCCTGGAATCCGACCTGCGCGTGAGCGACCTCCTCGAGGACTTCGCGGAAGAAGGTTCCGGCTACGTCGAGCCGCGGGACCTGCTTGCGCTGCGCGGTGAGCGCGACTAGCGCAGGCACTTGCCGTAGGAGGTCTGCAGCCGTAGATAAATTGCGGCACAATTGGAGGCGCTATGGATACAGGCCAAATTCTTCTTATCGTCCTCATCGCCGCCATCGTCATCGGGGCCGGCGCGTTCTTCCTCCGCCCGAGCCGTAAACGCGGCGAACTGCCCCCGCAGG
>Ga0079225_10001805_pt1 | contig 12139 bp, 11 predicted proteins | sample Poulit2012_FD_76344 | JGI IMG/M metagenome (GOLD analysis project Ga0079225, IMG submission 76344) | Agricultural soil microbial communities from Georgia to study Nitrogen management - Poultry litter 2012 | ecosystem: Environmental > Terrestrial > Soil > Agricultural land | place: USA: Georgia...
GCAGCAGCATAGCTAAGACCAGTACTTCCACATGCACGACCGATTTCTTCAACGGCAAGTGCATAGGAAACCGTGTCTCCTCCCGCACCACCCCACTCTTCGGAAATTGGAATACCCATTATACCTAGTTCACCCATTTGATCGAAAATATCTTTCGGAAACGATGCTTCTCGATCTATATCAATCGCACGCTGATCGATTACATTTTTCGCGAAGTCACGTACCATTTCACGAATCATTTGTTGTTCTTTCGTTAATTCAAAATTCATTCTTTTCCTCCTTTTTACTTGTTTCATATGTAAGTTCTTCTCATTGCGATTATAGTATTAATTATAAAAAAAGTCATCTTCATTTGAAAAACGAATGAATTAAGTCGTTGAGAAGCTTATAAATTCGATTGCCGTATAGACGACATGAAAAAACTCCAATTCAACCTTATTTCTCATGTGTTGAATCGGAGTATGTTAGCATATTTTCTATTCTTCTATAAACGGTTTTGCATATGGAGCTTGAACGTACGCATCGATGACGGTACCGTCGATATCATCATCGATAATAAAAGAACCGTTACTATTTAAAGCACTTTCTGGTAATGCAAAAGGTGAGACGTGTACTTCTTTTTCTTTAGACGTTTTAATCATTACTTCAGCGTTTTCTTCTATTAATATCGTTGCGATCACTTCATGTTGTTTCTTTTTTAACGGACGTAAGATGCGACTGCCACGTCGAGCACGGCGACTCACTTCAAAAGCGTCAAGTGCCATCCGTTTACATGCACCTCGTTGTGTAACGAGAAACACGTCTTTAGTCAAGTTCGGTGAACAAATAGCCGCACTGACGACTTGATCCCCGTCGTTTAATGATATCGAAATAACCCCTTGTGCACGTAAACCAACGGGACTCACTTCGTCTTCATGAAAACGTAAGCTATATCCTTTTTCTGTAACAAGGAGTACTTCATCCGAACCGTCTGTTGAATAGACAGCAATCACTTCATCTGCTTTTTTCAAATTAAGTGCAATTAAACTTCGTTTATGACGGCTCGTTTCATACAGCGATTGCTCGGTCTTTTTAATCATGCCATCTTTCGTTAAAAAGATGAAATAACGTTTTTTCTCAAATTGGCGTAGCGGGATACATTGGACAATTTTTTCCCCTTGTTCCACTGAAGCAACATTTGAAAAATGGTTGCCACTATCACGCCAACGAATATCTGGTAATTCATATACTGGAACGGTAATATATTTTCCTGAATTCGTAAATAACATGACATAATCTATCGTATCCATTTCAATCAAATGCGTTAAATAGTCGGTCGATTTCATCGTTAAATCATCTACATTAGAAGCGGCGAAAGAACGCATGCTCGTCCGTTTTATATATCCTTCGTTCGTCAATGAAACGACAACCGTCTCACTCGGTACTGTCACTTCAATATTAATATTAATTTCTTCAATTTCCGCTTCAATTTTCGTCCGCCGTTCGTCTTTATACGTCTGTTTAATCCGACGAAGATCGTCTTTAATCGTTTGGAAAAGTACTTTCTCATCCGCTAAAATATTTTTATATGTAGCAATTTTATCACGAAGTTCATCTTTTTCTTTTTGTAACTGTGTAATATCTGTATTCGTTAAGCGATATAATTGTAACGCTAAAATGGCATCCGCCTGTGTCTCAGAAAAAGAATACGCAGCAATGATGTTCTTTTTCGCATCTTGACGGTTTTTCGACTTACGAATCGTTTGAATTAATTCATCAAGTATCGAAATAGCCTTAATTAATCCATCGACGATATGTGCACGTTCTTCAGCTTTATGTAAATCGTACGTCGTCTGGCGTGTAACGACGTCTTTTTGGTGGTCAATATATGCTTGTAACACGTCTTGTAATGACAATAGTTTCGGTGTTTTATCTTGAATGGCGACCATATTGTAATGATACGTCACTTGTAAATCCGTATTTTTATATAAATATTGTAAAATTCCTTCACTATCTGCATCGCGACGCAATTCGATGACGATCCGTAAACCTGTACGATCCGTCTCATCTCGCACTTCTTGAATACCGTCGACTTTTCTCTCTGCATGAAGTTCATCAATTTTACGAACTAAATTTGCTTTATTCACGTCGAACGGTATTTCTTCGATAATAATATGTTCACGATTACGTTGTGCCTTTTCGATACGTGCTTTCCCACGAACGACGATGCGACCTTTTCCAGTTTCAAACGCCTTCCGAATGCCATCTTTTCCTTGGACGATTCCACCTGTTGGAAAGTCAGGTCCTTTTATTTTTTTCATTAACGTATCTAACGTTACATTCGGTCGATCAATTTTTAAAATAATTGCATCGATTACTTCACTTAAATTATGTGGTGGAATGTTCGTCGCATATCCTGCAGAAATTCCCGTTGATCCGTTTACGAGTAAATTCGGTAATTTCGCGGGAAGAACGACAGGCTCTTTATTCGTATCATCGAAGTTCGGAATAAAATCGACGGTATCCTTATCGATATCGACTAACAGTTCTTCTGTAACTTTAGCAAGTCGACCTTCTGTATAACGCATTGCTGCCGGTGGATCACCGTCAATACTTCCGTTATTCCCGTGCATTTCCACAAGTTCATAGCGCATTTTCCAATCTTGACTTAACCGAACCATCGCATCGTAAACGGACGAATCTCCGTGAGGATGGTAATTTCCAATTACAGTTCCGACAGTTTTTGCCGCTTTTCGAAAATTGTTTTCGTGTACATTATTGTCTTCATACATCGCATATAAAATTCGCCGCTGTACCGGCTTTAGTCCATCGCGTACGTCCGGAAGTGCACGATCTTGAATGATATATTTACTATAACGACCGAACCGATCGCCAATTACGTCTTCTAAAGGCATTTCAACGAATTGTTCTGCTTTCGTCATTGTCTAACTCCTTTCTTTCGGCTAAGTTACCCATTCATTAAAATATTATCTTCCTCATCGAGGTCAAACTGAACATTTTCTTCAATCCAAGAACGTCTAGGAGCAACTTTATCCCCCATTAATGTCGTTACACGGCGTTCTGCTTGTGCGACGTTGTCGATTGTCACGCGAATTAACGTGCGTGTTTCTGGGTTCATCGTCGGCTCCCAAAGCTGATCCGCATTCATTTCCCCTAACCCTTTATAACGCTGTATCGTATAACCTGATTTAAACTTTTTAATCGCTCGTTGTAATTCAGTTTCTTCCCAAGCATAAACGATTTGTTCGTTTTTTCCTTTTCCTTTAGAAATTTTATATAACGGTGGAAGGGCGATAAACACTTTTCCAGCTTCTACAAGCGGGCGCATGTAACGGTAGAAAAAAGTAAGCAATAACACTTGTATATGGGCACCGTCTGTATCGGCATCGGTCATAATAATAATTTTGTCGTAGCGGGCATCGTCTAAATGAAAGTCCGCTCCAATTCCAGCACCGATCGTATGAATGATCGTAGCGATTTCTTCATTTTTTAAAATATCTTCTAACTTTGCTTTTTCGGTATTAATAACTTTACCACGTAACGGTAAAATTGCTTGAAAAACTCGATCTCGTCCTTGTTTTGCCGAACCACCTGCAGAATCACCCTCAACTAAGAAAAGTTCGTTCTTTGAAGCATCTCGTGATTGAGCTGGCGTTAATTTACCACTTAAAATCGTTTCTTTTCGCCGCGTTTTTTTGCCTAATCGTGCCTCATCGCGCGCTTTTTGTGCGGCCTCACGAGCTGATTTTGCCTGGATCGCTTTTTCGATTAATTTCATTGCGACATCGCGGTTTTCTTCCAGAAAAAAAGCCATCTTCTCCGATACAATCGCATCCACTGCAGAGCGAGCTTCCGGTGTACCGAGACGCCCTTTCGTCTGACCTTCAAATTGGAGCAGTTTTTCCGGGATGAGAACAGAAACGATCGCAGTAAGTCCTTCGCGAATATCGTTTCCATCTAAGTTTTTATCTTTTTCCTTTAATAAATCGTTACGACGTGCATAATCGTTAAACGTACGAGTAATCGCTGCCCGAGCACCTATTTCATGTGTTCCTCCATCTTTCGTCCGTACATTGTTAACGAACGAATGCATATTTTCAACGTAACTGTCGGTAAACTGAAAAGCAAAAGATACTTCCATATCATCTTGTTCACTAGAAAATGATACGACATCATGTAATGCATCTTTTCCCTCGTTTACATACTGAATGAATGAGATGAGTCCGTCCTCAAACTGATACGTTTCTGTTTTATTATCTCGTTCGTCACGTAACGTAATTTTTAAGTTAGGAAATAAAAACGCCGCTTCTCGCAAACGTTCGGCTAACGTCTCAAATTTAAAGTCTATCGTTGTAAAAATTGTTTCATCTGGCTTAAAATGAATAAACGTACCTGTCCGTTTTGATTCACCCACATATGTGAGCGGTTCAATCGTTACTCCCCCGTCTTTAAACTGTTGTTCATATGTTTTACCGTCTCGTTCAATTGTGACGTATAACCATGATGATAAAGCGTTCACGACTGCTGCACCGACTCCGTGCAGTCCTCCACTCGTTTTGTAGCCCCCTTGGCCAAACTTACCACCGGCGTGTAAAACAGTAAAAATTACTTCAGATGTTGCCTTACCTGATTCATGCTTCCCCGTCGGAATTCCCCGACCATTGTCACGAACGGATAAACTGTTATCTTTATATATCGTGACGTCAATTTCCGTTCCGTATCCGGCTAACGCTTCATCGACCGCATTATCGATTATTTCATAAGCTAAATGATGCAGACCTTTACTGTCCGTCGAACCGATATACATTGCTGGGCGTTTTCGTACCGCTTCTAGTCCTTCTAAAACTTCTATAGATTGTTCAGTATAATTCATCGAAACATCTGTCAATCGATCATCGACTCCTTTAACACGAGTAGCAATCCATTGCTACATTTCGCCAATTGTTAACTAGTTCATATTATACGTAATTAATGCGATAAATCAATCAATGATAAAAAAAGAGATGACATAGGAGTCACCTCTTTCTTACACCAAACTTACTCTTTAGACGAGTACACTATGTGCTACTTTAATGCATAAATCCATAATAACAGTAAATTCTCGTTCTTTTAAATAATTGTATGCTTCTTCATTGACGATCCCTTGTTGTGCCCAAAAGACGTTACAATTAGTTTGTGCAGCTTCTTTTGCAATGTCCGGTAAAAACTCCGGACGCCTGAATACGTTTATAATATCAATTTTTTCTTCAATATCTAATAACGATGCATACGCTTTTTCGCCTAACACAGAGTCGACTGTCGGATTTACTGGAATTATTTTATATCCAGCCTTTTGCATTGCTTCTGAAACTTCATAAGATGTTCGATTAGGTTTGTCCGATAATCCAACGACTGCAATTGTTTTCGCTTCATGTAAAATAGCTTTTACTTCTTCATTTGACGGATTTTGCACAGTCATATAAACAGCCTCCTTTTTATGACACTATGTTCATTTTATCATATATTTCATACATCTAACATATTTTGGCTTCATGGGCTCTTTGAACGTACGTTTTTTGCCATCATTACTTCTATTTTTAAACTAGCTTGTCTATAAAAATGTGATAAAATGAAAAAGGACATGTTAATAACGATGGAAAGTGGGTAGCTCGCCAAATGGAATATATTATTTTTTGTTTGATCGCCTATTTACTCGGGTCAATCCCGTTTGCTTTAATCGTTGGGAAACTGTTTTACCATAAAGATATTCGTCAATATGGGAGTGGAAATTTAGGCGCAACGAATGCTTTTCGTGTACTCGGTACGAAAGCAGGAGCTTTTGTCGTTGTCGCCGATATTTTAAAAGGAACGATCGCTACGTTAATCCCACTCATTGCTAGTTTTTATTTCGATGTCGACGTTTCACGTTTGATCGTCGGTGTATTTGCCGTATTAGGCCATACATATCCATTGTTCGCCAAATTTAAAGGCGGAAAAGCTGTCGCCACATCTGGTGGAATTATTTTAGGAATTAATCCATTACTATTTATCGCGATGGTAGCGACATTTTTACTAACGTTATATTTGTTTAAATACGTATCGTTAGCTTCGATGTTAACTGGAGTTGTTGCAACGATCATTTCCTTTTTCCAAAGCGATCGGCTCTTATTCATATTAATAGTTTGTTTAACAATTTTCGTTCTTATTCGTCATAAAGATAATATTAAACGAATTAAAAATAAAACAGAACCGAAAATAACGTGGATGTAGTAAACGAATTAGTTGAATAACAAAAGACTCTTTTCGTATACTTTGTACTAAATACGTTACATATTTTTGAAAATGGGTATACAATAACTACGTAAAGGGATATATAAATGAAATATTTATTTATTTGGGTCATTCAGTTTTATCGCAAATTTATTAGTCCGATAAAACCACCGTCCTGTCGTTTTTATCCTACATGTTCTGCATATAGTCTCGAGGCATATAAACGATTCGGTGCTTTTAAAGGTACGTTATTAACGGTAAAACGCATTGTGAAATGTCACCCATTTCATCCTGGTGGTGTTGATCTCGTTCCAGAAAGAAACAGACCAGATAAATATACAACCGATGAATAAGACGATCAATTTGGAGGAATGTGCACATGATCATACAAATAACGGAAGAGGCGGCAAATTGGTTTAAAGAAGAATACGATATTGCAGAAGAGGCTTCTCTTCGTTTCTTCGTACGATACGGTGGTGGGATGGCTGGACGTTTACCAGGGTTCTCTTTAGGTGTTGCATTTGAACAACCGGTAAGAGTTCATACCGAAACGACAGTCGCAGGATTGACATTTTTTATTGAAGAAGCAGATGCGTGGTATTTTGAAGATGAAAATTTAATTATTACACTTGATGAAAAAACAAACGAACCACAATTTACGTATGAGGCGTAAGTTGTGGTTCTTTTACAATTGAAATCGTTCTATATGATCGTATAATTTTTCAGCTTTCAAAACCCGCTTTTGTATATCTTCAAATAAATCAAAATGTGGATAACGATGCATATGAATCCATTCGCGTTTTAAACCGTATCTTTTTCCCCATTTAGCTAAAATGTTAATATCGATACAGCCAACTTTCGTAACCGTATGAGCTTTAGGAAACCGTTCATCTTGCCAATAATGGGTTAAAAAAGAAATTTTCCCTGCCATTACATCACGTTTCCACTCGTTTAATTCACTGCGATTAATTCCAAATGCCATTTACAATCCCTCTTCAACTATTCGTTTATACGTATCGTGCATGTCAGGCAACACATTACGTAAACGAACAGGTTTAAACGCTTCTTTTTTTACGATCGTATGGGACGTATTCCCTTTAACGAGCATTTCACTTTTTTCATTACTCACTTCATAATAATACGTCATTCGTATACCGTTATACTCCGCTAATGTTGTCGTGATCGTTACATGATCTCCATACTTTGCAGGTTGTATGTATTGTAAGTTGGCATCGATCACTGGAGCAAGCATACCGTTTTTTTCTAACTCCGCATAATTAAATCCGGTCGCATTCATAAAGTTCGTTCTACCGACTTCAAACCAAACTAAATAATTCGAATGATGTACAACACCCATTTGGTCTGTTTCTGCATAGCGAACGGCAAAAGATGTTTCGTTTTTCATATGCGTCCCCTTTCTTTCAATAAGTCCGAATATACATTGCTATTTTAGCATAATCCGTCAACAAATTAAAAAAATCCAAACCGTTTTAAACGGTTTGGAAAAAGATGTTACCTTTCTTGTTGTGCCCGATGTTCGTCTTTTATTTCATCCCGGAAACCATCAATTGCTTCTTCGCGGCGTTTATTTTTCTTTCTAATTTGTCTTTTTTCCTCATCTGTTGCAAACTCAAGATGATCCTCTGCTTCATGAATGTTTTCGATTGTATCATGAATCATATCTTGTAACTTTTCGACATTGTCACTACGATCATCCGGGTTTGGTCTTCTTTTTTCACGCAATACATCTCTTCCTTTCTTTTTTAGTTTCCTATATTTTTTTACCAAAAGAGACGTATTATACATGAAGCAAATGAAAAACTTCCCTCTAAAAAGTAGAGGGAAGTTTATTGTTGTTTAGTTATTTAGACGTTCGCGTAAAACCATTTGTAAAATTCCGCCATGACGGTAGTAGTCCATTTCAACTTCACTATCGAAACGAACGACGACGTTAAACTTCGTTTCTTTACCGTTTTGATCCGTAGCAACGACTTCTACTTTATCGTTCGGTTTTACATTTTCATCAATTTTAATGTTTAATGATTCTTCTCCCGTTAAGCCGAGTTTTTCAGCGCTTTGTCCTTTTTCAAAGACGAGCGGAAGTACTCCCATCATTACTAAGTTAGAACGGTGAATACGCTCGTAACTTTCAGCGATAACAGCTTTTACTCCTAATAAATTAGAGCCCTTTGCTGCCCAGTCACGTGAAGACCCCATACCGTAATCTTTTCCACCGATGACGACAAGCCCTGTATCATTATCTTTATATTTCATCGCGGCATCGTATATTGACATTATTTCACCAGTTGGCCAGAATGTCGTATAGCCACCTTCTGTCCCTGGAGCGATCTTATTACGGATACGAATGTTAGCAAATGTTCCGCGCATCATTACTTCGTGGTTTCCACGACGTGAACCGTAGGAGTTGAAGTAACGTGGTGTTACCCCGTTATCTTGTAAATATTTTCCTGCAGGTGAATCTATTGCGATTGCACCAGCTGGTGAAATATGGTCTGTCGTAACGGTGTCACCTAAGTACGCAAGCACGCGTAAGTTGTTTAACGGCTTAATTTCATCTGCTTCTTTCGATAAGCCTTCGAAGAAAGGTGGATTTTGAATGTACGTGGACTCATCGGACCATTCGTATAATGGTTCATCAGTCGTTTCAATTTGATTCCACTTTTCGTTTGATTCGAATAAGTTATCGTATTCTGCACGGAAAATTTCCGGATTAACAACCTCTTCGACTGTCGCTTTAATTTCATCCATAGACGGCCAAATATCTTTTAAGTAAACATCGTTACCATCTTTATCTTTGCTAATCGGGTCGTTATTTAAGTCGATATCGACTGTTCCTGCTAATGCGTATGCAACTACTAACGGAGGAGATGCTAGGTAGTTTGCTTTTGTTAGCGGGTGAATTCGTCCTTCAAAGTTACGGTTTCCGGATAAAACGGATGTAACGAATAAGTCTGAATCGATGATTGCTTTTTCAATTTCTGGTTTAAGTGGTCCAGAGTTTCCGATACACGTTGTACAACCGTAACCGACATTGTTAAAGCCTAGTTTGTCTAAATAGTCCGTTAAACCAGCATCATTTAAATAACGAGTTACGACTGTAGAACCTGGTGCTAAAGATGTTTTTACGTAAGCTGGAACTTCCAAACCTTTTTCAACAGCTTTTTTCGCTAATAATCCAGCACCTAACATAACGTGTGGGTTGGACGTGTTCGTACATGATGTAATAGCAGCGATCGCAACTGCACCAGTCTTCATAACAACTTCGTTACCATTTTCGTCTTTATATGTTGTTTGTTTATCGAACTCAGATTCGTCTAAGCCGAATCCTTGAACTCCCTCAGGAGCTGTAACAGATTTACGGAATTCTTTTTTCATATCTGTTAACGCAATTCTATCCTGTGGACGCTTCGGTCCTGCGAGGTTCGGTACGAGTTCAGATAAATTAATTTCAACCGTTTCTGTATATTCAGGATCAGGTTGATTTGCATCATACCATAAGTTGTTTTCTTTACAATATTGTTCAACGATCGCAATTTGTTCTTCAGAACGCCCTGTTAATCGTAAGTAGTTTAACGTTTCTTCATCGACAGGGAAAAATCCACACGTTGCACCATATTCTGGCGCCATATTAGAAATTGTCGCACGGTCTGCAAGTGGCATATCAGCTAAACCAGGACCGTAATATTCTACAAATTTACCGACAACGTTTTTCTCACGTAACAGTTGTGTAACAGTTAACGCTAAGTCTGTCGCAGTCGTTCCCTCAGGGAAACTACCTGTAAACTTCACTCCGATAACCTCTGGCGCTGGGAAGTAAGATGGTTGTCCAAGCATACCTGCTTCCGCTTCAATACCACCAACACCCCATCCGAGTACACCTAAACCGTTAACCATCGGTGTATGTGAGTCTGTTCCAACTAACGTATCTGGGAACGTATCGTATGATCCATCTTCATTTTCTAATGCGTGTACAACGTTCGCTAAGTACTCTATATTTACTTGGTGTACAATTCCAGTTGCCGGTGGCACAGCACGATAGTTTTCAAACGCTTTTTGTGCCCAGTGTAGAAATTCATAACGTTCTTTATTTCGTTCAAATTCAAGTTCCATATTCGCTTCTAACGCATTCGGGACACCGTAATGATCGACTTGAACAGAGTGGTCGATAACTAAATCGACTGGAACTTCAGGGTTAATATTTTCCGGATCTCCACCCATATCGACCATCGCTTTACGGAGAGAAGCTAAATCTACAACAGCCGGAACTCCTGTAAAATCTTGTAAAATAACGCGTGAAGGTTTAAATGGCACGTCACTTTTTACATCTTTTTTCGTACCCCACTTCGCCAAACCTTCGACGTGTTCATCTTTAATTACTCTACCATCATATTGACGGATAACTGATTCTAAAAGAATTCGAATAGAATAAGGCAAGCGGCTTACAGTACCTAAGTTCGCATCTTCAATTGCTTTTAGATCAAAATAGTTATACGTCTTACCATTTTGTTCAAACGTTTTCTTTGAACGAAATGCATTCTTGTTACTCATCTGCATTTATGCCCCTTTCATAAGTCTTCCAAAACAAATAATAAATGAATCAATAGCATAATACAAGGATATAATACAATCCTTACGATTAATAGTTTATATGAAACACCTTGAGAAGACAAATGTTAAGAAACATGTCGTATTCTGATATAAACTTTATCCATCATTTTCTTTGTCTCGCGGAAAAATAATCGAAAAGGTCGTACCAATATTTTCCGTCGACTGTACCGTTAACTTTCCATTATGAATTTCAACTAGATGGTTCGTTACAAGTAAACCTAAACCAGTTCCATCATCTTTCGTTGAAAAGAATGGTTCGTGTAACTGGCTTACATCTTTGGCAGCGATCCCTTTCCCTTCATCCGTAATATGTATTTCAATTAATTTGTCACTTTTCTTCAGCGAGATGGAAATCGTTCCTTTTTTATGCATCGCTTCAGCGCCATTTTTAATAATGTTCATTAAAATTTGTTTTATTTGTAAAGCATTACACGTAAAAAATACGTCTTCTTCCATATTTAGTTTAAATTCAATGTTATGAAAATCAGCTTGTACTTGAAATAAAAAAATAACGTCACGAATTAAATCGGCGATATTTTCCCGTTGCTTCGATCGTTTTAGGGGTTTACCTAATTGAAGTAGTTCCGTCGTTATATGTTCAAGTTTTTCTATTTCATTTAAAATAACACGATAGTATTGTTCTTTTTGTCTTACACCTGCTTGTATGAGTTGTAAAAATCCTTTTAAGGATGTCAGAGGATTCCGTATTTCATGAACGAGACCAGCAGATAACTGATTCGTTAACATAATTCGTTCCATATCTTGGAGCAAATGTTCCAATCCTTTTATATAAGAGTAATCTTGTAACAAACAAATGTAATGTTCGTTTTCATCAAGGTGGATGCGGTCTATTGTAAGGTCATACGTACTATTTGTTTCATTGACACAGTCCACTGAGACACTTTTTATAAGAAGTTGCTCTTTCGACTGTTCAAAATGGCTGTTAACTTTGTAGACAATTTCCGTAGAAAACAATTGCGTCCAATTCATGTATAATTGTCGCTCATTATGTTTTTGAAACATTTTTTCAGCAATTGGAGATAAATAAACAACTTGATCTTCACTATTCCATATAACGACTGATGTTTGTAATGGATCTAGAGAACTATTTGCAGTTTCAAACTTATTTTTATGAAATTTATGTTTCATGTTTAAATTATTTAAATATATCATTTAACGACCCTCTCCTTGCTACAATTGCTTTAATCGTTAAAAAAGAAACGGGTAACATAATGAATTGTTTGTCTATGGGCTTTAATAC
>Ga0079225_10001806_pt1 | contig 12139 bp, 8 predicted proteins | sample Poulit2012_FD_76344 | JGI IMG/M metagenome (GOLD analysis project Ga0079225, IMG submission 76344) | Agricultural soil microbial communities from Georgia to study Nitrogen management - Poultry litter 2012 | ecosystem: Environmental > Terrestrial > Soil > Agricultural land | place: USA: Georgia...
CCTTGCATCCCGATGATACGGCTTTTGACGCCGCCCTGGTCATGGCCCAGCATTATATTGGCCATGTTGTGCTGATCCAGGATGGGCAGCTGGCTGGCGTGGTGTCTGAGCGCGATTTATTCACTTTGCAGCGGGTAGATTTGGTGCACCTGGCACGGGCATTGCGCACTGCTGAGTCGATCAGAGCATTGCAACAGCTCACCCCTGAACGCCAGCGTTTGGTTGCTCAGATGCTGGTCTACGGGGCCAATGCGCAGCAAATTACCCAGGTCATTACCCAACTTAACGACCATATCACTGCCCGCTGCATTGAATTGGTACTTAAGGAACAGGGGGACCCTGGCATTGCCTTTAACTGGGTTGCTTTTGGCAGCGAAGCCCGCCAAGAACAAGGCTTATACACCGATCAAGATAATGCATTGCTGTTTATGGCCCGAGACCCAGAACACCCAGAGCAAGACCGACAACGGTTATTACCTCTGGCCCAGGCTATCAATGACGCCCTGGATGCCTGCGGCATTCCCCTTTGCCCGGGCCACATCATGGCCAGCAACCCCAAGCTTTGCTTGTCAATCGAAGAATGGCAGCGCCGCTTCGAAGACATTATTCACGACCCCGATCCCAAGCACGTGTTAGCAGCCTCTATTTATTTTGATCACCGCTTGCTGTGGGGACCAGAGCTGGGGATTAGGGATCTGGAACGGCATGTTTTCCATCTGATTGCCGAGCATCCCGCGTTTTTGCGTACCTTGGCACAGGCTGCACTCAATTACCCGCCCCCGCCCAACCAGTTGCGCACCTGGCTAGCCCAAAATGTGGGCTCGGTCAAAGCCGAATTAAACCTCAAAAAACATCTGCTGGCCCCTATGGTCGACGGGGTGCGGGTGTTAAGCCTGGCCGCGCAAATTCCTGCGGCTTCGACTTACCAGCGCATTGAGGCACTGGCCAAACGACAAATTATCAGCAGCGCAGACGCTGAGCAATGGATAGCAGCCTATCGCCATATCCACTTGCTACGTTTGCAACAGCACCAACGCCAGGCTGAAGCGGGCCAACCCCTGACTAATACCCTTGCCCTGAATGCACTCAACCCCCTTGAGCAACGCCTGTTACGCGAGGCATTGCGCCAAACGCGACATATACAAGCCTTGCTTCGGTTTCGTTATCGCCTATGAGACAGCCTTCATTTTTTCAACAGCTTTGGCGCCAATGGCAACACCATACATCAGCCCCTGACCAACCGCTTGCCCCCCAGGGACTACATCAGAGCCTGGCCAATACCACTGTGGTGGTCTTTGATCAGGAAACCACCGGCCTGAACCAAAACAGGGATGAGATACTGTCCATTGGGGCCGTCAAAATCCTGCCCCAGGGGCTGAGTTACCAAGATCAATTCTACGTCGTACTCAATAGGCCCCTGGGCGCAAAACAACGGGATAGCCAGCTTATTCATGGCTTAACCCAACACGAATTGGCCCAGGGCCAACCCCCTGAGGTGGCGTTGCAAGCTTTTTTGGATTATCGGCAAGACCATCTGTGCTTTGCCTTTCATGCGCCCTTTGACCAGGCCTTGCTTAATAAATCTGTGCACCGCCACCTGGGCCTGACAGAACAGCCAAAGATATTTGATATCGCTGAAATTGCCCAGGCCCTGTACCCCGATTATCCCCGTTATCAGCAGCTGGATGACTGGCTACAGCATTTTGGCCTGACCACTACAGCCCGGCATCAAGCCTTGGGGGATGCAGTGGTTAGTGCAGAATTATTATTGATTTTACGTAAACAGGCCTTGCTGTCCGGCCACCGGACCTGGGCTGATGTGATGGCTGCCTGTGACCAACATAAAAAATGGAGCCAACGCCAGCAGGCCGCCGCCTTTACGTTCTGATATCAGTTCCCGGCTGCTTTGGGCTTTTGAAAATATTCCTTGTGAAAGATCCAGCCCGCCGCAAAACCAAACAAGCCGGTACTAAACAAGCCAATGGGCAAGGTGGTGGCCATAATCAATCCTGAGAGCATCAAGGGGCCCAATATTTGCCCCCCGTCGCTCATCAACCGCCATACGCCCAGAAACTCGATGCGCCCTTTTAACGGAGCATTGTCAGCGCCCAAGGTCATGACAATCCCCGAGCTGATGCCATTGCCAAACCCCATCAAGGAGGCAGCCAAAACAAAACCTACGACACTGCTGCCCAAAGCCATGAAAATGAAGGAAAGCCCCAATAGCACAACAGAGGGCACGGCAACCCAGCCACGGCCGTATTCATCCATGATTTTGCCGGCTGGATAAAATGCCGCAATATCAATGGCAGAAGAAAAACTGAAGATCAGGGCCATGACGGCGGGGCTTACCCCCAGGTGCTCTCCCCACAGCGGCAAGGCAATGGGGCGTATGGCACGTAGTGCCGTTAAAAACATGACCGCGATGCCCACGGTCAACAGCACCCGCCGGTAGTTTTTGGCATGGGCATACATGCTGCCCAGACTGGACCACAAACCAGCCCCCTTGCGGGCCGGGGCAGGGTCAGAGGAAGGATCGGAGTCCGTTTTGGCCCCAGAACGGGAATCATGAGCAGCACCAGGGGCAGAATCGATTGCAGAATCTGTCTTTTGCCGACTGCCGTCCATGACCGGCAGCTCGGGGGTGAGTGCACACAAGGCAATGGTGGCCACCATGGCAATCAAACCAATGTAATAAGCCCCCTCAAGACCAAAAAAATGCATGGTGGGCGCCGCGATAAAAGGGCCGACAAAAAACCCAACCCGATGTACCCCACCCATGATGGAAAAGGCCCGCGCCCGCACCCGATAGGGCACCGATTGCAGCAAATAGGCCTGTCGGGCCAGATTGAAGACGGACAGACTCATGCCCTGCATGAGTACCCCCAGGCTTAACACCCACAAATTGGGGGCGAATAAGCAAAAACTGATGCCAATTGCGCTAAAAATGGAAGCAGCGATCAACGCTGCGCGTTCCCCAATCGCCGAAGTCAGTACCGTGGCTGGCACATTGCCCAAAAACAAACCCACCCCTATCAGGGTGACAATCAAACCAGCCAACCCGTAGGAGGCACCCAGCTCGTGCGCCGTCAGGGCAATGACCGTCACAATGGCCCCCTGGCCCTGCCCAAACAGCAAAGAGGGGCCATACAGTGAAAGCAGGACCGGGCGCCAGCTAAAAGGTTGTTCAGGGGTGACTTCTTTGGGGGTGGCGCTGGTCTTCATAGTAAAAACAGTTCCAATAATATATAATTATCTTAAATGATTTGATTTGTCTGCAAGGAGGCAAAAATGAAAAAGAATGTCGGCCATCTGGATAAAACCCTACGCATCATCGTCGGGCTGGTGCTGATTATTTTGACCGTGACCGGCACCATCGGTCTTTGGGGCTGGATCGGCATTTTGCCGCTGGTCACCGGGTTTATCGGCAATTGCCCAGTATATAGCTTACTGGGCATCAATACCTGCAACCTGGTCAAATAACCTGCCAGCCCCCATCTGTCAGCCTCTTGCCGCCTCTTTAACTGGGGCGGCCAAAACCACCACCGCCGGGGGTGTGGATGACAAAAACATCACCCGGCTGCATGTCCACTGAGCCAGTGGCTGATAATTCCACCCGGCTACCATCGCGGCGCAGCACATAATTTTTGCCCGCCTGCCCCGGCTGCCCCCCTTCGAGACCAAAGGGCGGGAAGCGCCGCCTGTTGGCCAAAATGGAGGCCGTCATGGGCTCAAGGAAACGCATTTTGCGCGTGGCCCCATCCCCACCTCGGGCCTGGCCAGCGCCCCCGCTACCCGCCCGAATGGAAAACTCTTCGAGCACCACCGGGAAACGCCATTCCAGAACCTCGGGGTCAGTCAGTCGCGAATTGGTCATATGGGTCTGCACCACATCAGCGCCATTGAAGTACCGCTTTTGCCCTTCGGCATCATAATCAAAACCAGCCCCGGAACCACCGGCAATGGTTTCATAATATTGGTAGGTCTGATTGCCAAAGGTAAAGTTGTTCATGGTGCCCTGGGCTGCTGCCATCACCCCCAAGGCGCCGTATAAGGCGTCGGTGATGCATTGCGAGGTTTCAACATTACCCGCCACCGTGGCTGCCGGATAGCGGGGTCGCAACATGGAGCCCTCGGGGATAATAACGCGCAATGGCTTCAGGCAGCCTTCATTCATGGGAATATCATCGGGTACCAAGGTGCGGAAAACATAAAGCACGGCCGCCATGCAGACCGCGGCCGGGGCATTGAAATTATCCCCCAACTGCGCGGTGGTACCGGTGAAGTCCACTTCAGCACTGCGGTTTTGGTGATCGACCCGAACCGCAACCTGAATATGCGCGCCGTTATCCAGCTCATAACAAAACTGCCCATCCTTGAGGACACCAATGACCTGCCGGACAGCTTCTTCGGCATTGTCCTGCACATGCTGCATATATGCATGAACCACATCCAAACCATAGGTACGCACCATGCGGCGCAGTTCCTGTACCCCTTTTTCATTGGCGGCCAGCTGCGCCCGGATATCCGCAATGTTTTGCTCGGGGTTGCGCGCCGGATAAGGGCCCTCTTGCAGCAATTGGCGAAAGGCTTCCTCACGCATGCGTCCGCCTTCGACCAGCTTGAAATTATCGATGAGCGCCCCTTCTTCGATAACCGTTGTGCTCATGGGCGGCATGGAACCGGGCGTAATTCCCCCGACATCAGCGTGATGGCCCCGCGATGCCACATAGAACAGGATTTCCTGCCCAGCATCATCGAACACGGGGGTAACCACGGTAATGTCTGGCAAATGGGTACCGCCGTTGTAGGGATCATTCAGCACATAGCTATCGCCCGGCCGCATCTGGCCCTGATTGCGCTGCATAACGGTACGAATGCTTTCCCCCATCGAGCCCAGATGCACGGGCATGTGGGGGGCATTGGCAATCAAATGGCCGTATTGGTCAAAAAGGGCGCAGGAAAAATCCAGCCGCTCTTTGATGTTGACCGAAAAGGCCGTATTGCCCAAGGTGGCCCCCATTTGCTCAGCAATGGCCATGAACAGGTTGTTGAAAATTTCGAGCATGACCGGATCCACTTCGGTGCCCAGGGCAAACTGTTGGGCCTTGGGCACGGCTCGTGAAAGCAGGAACTCGCCAGCAGGCAGTACTTGCAGCTGCCACTCGGGCTCGATCACCGTGGTGCCATTGGCATCACAAATAATGGCTGGTCCGCGGATTTCCATGCCCGGCTCTAGCTCGTGACGCTGATACACCGGGGCCTGATGATGCGCCCCTTGAGAAAACAGGCTGACCTCGGCCACGGGCTCGATGGTGGTGACCGGGGCTGCCAACTGGCTGAGATCGTGCTTGGGAATTTGTTCGCCGCTTTGGCCGATGGCCTCGATGGAGACCGCTTCGATAACCAGCGGTTTTTCTGGCATCAAGAAGCTGTAGCGCTGTAGATATTCTTCTTCGAAGGCCGTTTTGATGGCCTGCACCGTACCATAGGGCACGATTAAGGCAGAGTCTGTGCCCTGATAACGAACATGGGCCCGTCGCAACACACCAATATGCTCGGGCCGCACCCCTTGGGCGGTCAGCTCGGCTTCGACCTCTGCCTGCAGTCGGGTCAGCACCTCGTCACAATGGGGCACGCTGGCATCAGCCAGCGGCTGCTCGATACTGTGCTCTCGCATGGCGGTGATATCCGCCAAACCCATGCCATAGGCGGATAGCACGCCGGCAAAAGGATGAATCAAGGCCTGGGAAATACCCAGGGCATCGGCCACCAGGCAGGCATGTTGGCCACCGGCCCCGCCAAAAGACACCAAGGTATAGCGGCTGACGTCGTAGCCCCGCTCGATGGAAATTTTTTTGATGGCATTGGCCATGTTGGCCACAGCAATCTGTATAAAACCTTCGGCCACCTCGTAAGGATCATGGGCACGACCCGTTGCAGCCTGAATTTCCTTGCTTAGCTGGGCAAATTGCTGTTGAACGGTGTCCCTGTCCAGGGGTTGATCGGCATTAGGGCCAAAAATTTTGGGGAAAAACCCAGGCTGTACCTTGCCCAACATGACATTGCAGTCTGTCACCGTCAGTGGCCCCCCATTGCGGTAGGCAGCAGGCCCAGGATAAGCCCCCGCGGAATCAGGGCCTACCCGCATTCGGGCGCCATCAAAAAAGACAATGGAACCCCCACCGGCCGCGACCGTATGAATATTCATCATGGGCGCATGCAAGCGAACACCGGCCACCTGGGTGTCAAACACCCGCTCGAAAGCTCCGGAATAATGTGATACGTCCGTCGAGGTGCCCCCCATGTCGAAACCGATCAACTGGTGTTGATCCAAGGCCTCGGCTGTGCGAGCCATGCCCACGATGCCCCCAGCCGGACCGGACAGGACGGCGTCCTTGCCCTGAAATTGTTCCGCCCCGGTCAACCCGCCATTGGACTGCATGAACATCAGGCGCACTCCATCTAGCTCGCTGGCTACCTGCCGAACATAGCGGCGCAAAATGGGCGATAAATAGGCATCCACCACGGTGGTGTCCCCCCGCCCTACCAGACGCATCAGGGGGCTGACCCGGTGTGAGGTAGAAATTTGCTCAAAGCCCTGCTCGCGGGCCCATTGGGCGATTTGTGCCTCGTGCTGGGTGTAACGATAGCCATGCATGAGCACAATGGCAATGGACTCGTAGCCTGCTTCGCGGGCAGCTGCCAATTGTGCCCGCACGGCTGTCTCATCCAATGGAATTTCAACCTGTCCATTGGCCAAAATCCGCTCGTGTACCTCTTCTACCCGGGTGTACAAAGCCTCGGCCAGGCGAATCTCCCGGGCAAAAATGTCAGGCCGCTCTTGATAGCCAATGCGCAATGCGTCCTTGAACCCCTGGGTGACAAACAGCACTGTAGGCGCCCCTTTACGCTCCAGCAATGCGTTGGTGGCCACCGTCGTTCCCATTTTCACGACCTCGAGCTGCTCTGCCGGAATGGGGTCTTCGGGGGCAAGGCCCAAAATGTGGCGTATGCCAGCCAAGGCGGCATCAGGGTATTGGCTGGGATTATCGGAAAGCAATTTATGGGTCAGCAGACGGCCATCAGGGGCACGTGCTACGATATCGGTAAAGGTACCACCACGATCAATCCAAAACTGCCATTTTGATGCACTGTTATGCAGCGCTGAGGTCGTTTGTTTAGTCATGCTTGTCCTATCAATCAGCCAAATGAATGCCAAATGAATACCAAAAGAGCCAAATTTGGGTGGCCCACCAGCTGTCAAAGCCGTCTGCGGCTTGCATAGTGAGCTGATCATAACCAAAATAAATCATATGGGCGCAAAAACAAGCAGAACCAGCCCAAAAATAAAATGACAATGAAATTTTTTACATGCACTCAAAGGATGGCCATGCGGTATCAGGCAGTATTTTTCGACTGTGACGGGGTGCTGGTGGACAGCGAACCCATTAGCTTACAGGTGTTGCGCCAGATGTTGGCCAAGCGGGGCTGGGAACTATCAGCCTTGGCTTGCAAAGAACTTTTCCTGGGCCGGGCAGCCAGCGACTGGCCCGAGATCATCAAAACCCATGGACCTTTTGAGGTGGAAGCCGAATGGCTAACGGCCTATAGACTAAAGCGTCAGCAAGCCTTAAAGCAGCAAATCAAGGCAGTGCCCGGCATTCACGAGGCATTAAAGCAGATATCAAAACACTGGCCACGCCGGCTGGCCTGTGTTTCTGCGGCCCGGCGCGAGAAAATCATGGTGCAGCTGGACACCCTTGGGCTCACCCACTTTTTCGCCCCCCATATTTTCAGCGGTGCTGATGTGGCCCGCAACAAACCCTACCCAGACGTCTATTGGGCGGCTTGCGAGGGTTTCGGGCTGACCGGGGCAGAGTGCGCCGTTATTGAAGACAGCCTAACCGGCATACGGGCTGCCGTCGAAGCCGGCACCATCGTCTATGCCTATACGCGTTATATTCATGCTGCCGAAGCCCTGGCCGAAGGGGCCAGTTATGCCTTTGACGACATGCAGCGATTGCCCGAGCTACTGCTGAACACGCGGGCCCGGGTCTGAGGACACCGTTTCCGCCCTGCCCTCGGCGGACGTCTCTTCAAAACCCTCGTCCAGGTGTAAGGCATGCAATACCCGGTGCGCCACGGGTGCCAGCACAATGCCCACGGATGCCGCAAAGCTAAGCCCCACAAAAATGCCGTACAAGGCATAGAACAATTTTCCTTGTGGGTTTTCAGGCATTTGTACGATACCCAGGCCGCCCATGACAAAGGCTGAATTCAAAATGGCATCGTGCAGGTTTTGATCGCCCCACACCAAATGCCCCACTACACCCACCGCCAGGGTCAGCATAATGATGATCAGGGCCAACGCCAGATGCCACAGCAAACGATGAAAAAAACGTCGGCGGTTAAGCAGACCCTGGGTTTTATGCTCATACATGAAGGTTTGTACCTCTTGTCACTGAGTTGCCTTACCGGCCGCCCGTCAACATAAGCAGACCGGAACACAGCCCACCGTTAGGGGAATACAGGCAGTTGGGCACTGCATCCCCATGAAAAGCATGATGGGTTCCAAACAGCATTTATAGTAGAGTATAAGCCTTGATTGATTTTTCAAGGCAGTCCTTATGTTCGAGCCTGCTTGGGTCGCCCTGACCATTCTCGCCCTGACGGTGGCCTTGTTCCTGTATGGCCGCTGGCGCCATGATGTGGTTGCCATTGCCGCGCTCTTGGCTTGTACGGCCACGGGGCTAGTGCCCGGTGCCGACGCCTTTATCGGTTTTAGCCATCCTGCCGTGGTCACGGTGGTTGGGGTGCTGATCCTAAGCTATGCTCTCGAGCGCACCGGCATTGTCGATGTCATCGCCGAACGCGCGCTCCCCAAGACCTCGTCAATCACCCTGGCCATATTATCAGTCACTGCACTGGGGGCGTTTTTTTCCGCCTTCATGAATAATGTTGGGGCCTTGGCCTTGCTCATGCCCATTGCTTTGCAAACCGCCCAGCGCCTTAATATCCCGCCGGGACAAATCCTGATGCCTTTGGCTTTTGGCACCATACTGGGGGGCATGACCACACTCATCGGTACTCCTTCCAACCTGATTGTTTCCAGCTTTAGGGCCCAGGCTTCTGACAGCCACAGCGGGTTTGCCATGTTTGATTTCACCCCGGTTGGCGGCGTGATCGCCGTCGTCGGCGTGCTTTTTGTCTCCCTGGTGGGCATCCGGCTGATCCCCAAGCGACTGCAAGCCGAGTCCAACAGCTATGATCTGGCCAACTATTTGACGGAAACCCGGGTCCTGCCCGATACCAAGGCAGTAGGCATGCGCATTGCCGAGCTCGAAGCACAGCTACACGAGGCTGATGCCAAAATCGTCGGCTTCTTGCGCCAAAACCTGCGCATCAATGCCCCGCACCGCACCCTCAAACTACGGCCCCACGATGTGCTCATGCTCGAAGCCGACCCCAAAAAACTTACCAAACTGCTAAGCACCCTGGGGCTGGTATTCAATGAAGCCAAACCCAAAGGCAGTCAATCTGCCAAAGAAGAAGAGCACCAAACCGAGGCGGCCACCCACAGCGACTTGCCCGAAGATCTGTCAGCGTCTGATTCCGACGCCTCTCAAGCTGTTCCACTCAAGCCCACCAAGCCTGCAGGACTGCCAGCGGATGAGGCCCAGCCATCCCGCCAACTGCGCTACGCAACCCTTGATGAACAAAGCGCGTTAGTTCACCTCAACCCCAATCATGACCAGGGTCACACCACAACGGAAGAAACACAGCCGCAGACCTCAACCGATTCACAAAAGCCCGCCAGCCGAGACAGCAACAAAGAAAAAGCGCCAACCAAAGAAGAGCAAAGAAAAAAGGACAAAAAAGAAGAGCGCAAAGGGAACAGAAAAGAAGAGAAAAAAGAGGATCGAAAAGGGGAAAAAAATGGCGGAGAAAGGGCCAGAGAACGCGATAGCAGTGAAGACAGCAATACCGAGCTGGTTGAATTAGTCATTTTGCCGGGTTCCATGCTTATTGGCCGCAGCGCCACTGATTTGCGCCTGCGCAGCCATTACCAGATCAATTTGTTGGCCATTTCGCGCCAGGGCAAAAGATTGCGTGCCCGCCCCCGACGCACCCCATTGCGCACCGGCGATGTCCTGCTGCTACAAGGCCCGGTAGACAATATTACCGAGTTCGCCCAAAGCAGCGGCTGCGCGCCGCTGGAAGCGCGCGAATTACGGGTACCCAATCGGCGCAACATGGCCTTTGCCAGTGCCATCATGATCTTTGCCGTAGGTAGTGCCGCACTGGGTTGGTGGTCGGCCGCCCTGAGTTTTGTCCTGGGTATTCTGTTGTTGATCTTGACCAATGTCATCGCGCCCCGCAATCTGTACCGGGCAGTGGATTGGTCTGTGGTGGTTTTGCTGGCCGCCCTGATTCCGGTGGCCCAGGCCATCGAACAAACGGGTGCTGCCAGCCTGATTGCTGAATTTGTGCTGCACCAGCTGGCCCAGGGCCACACCCTGTGGGCATTGGGCCTATTGATGCTAACCACCATGTTTTTGTCTGATCTGATGAATAATGCAGCCACCGCTGCCATCATGAGCCCCATAGCCATCAAGACCGCCCAACAGCTTGAAGTCAGCACCGATACCTTTTTGATGGCCGTCGCCATTGGTGCATCCTGCGCCTTCCTGACCCCCATCGGGCACCAAAACAATACCCTGATATTGGGGCCGGGCGGCTTCAAGTTCACTGATTACTGGCGTCTGGGCCTGCCCCTGGACATATTGATTATCAGCATTACCCTGCCGCTTTTATTGTATTTTTGGCCGCTCTAGGCGCCGCAGCCCCTGCCAGCATTGCCGCCTGCGCCACTATCGCTGCTGCTGCCGCTGCCACTGCCAACATGAGTGCCCTTGCCCTCGCCGATAGCATGACCGCCCTCGTCCACACCGCCAGCAAGCAAGGGAATTTTTGCCAGCGGATCATAAGCACTACCCTGTGCAGTGGGCCGCGACTCTATCAAATAACAGGCCTGGTTATGCCACCCAAAAGGGGCAAAGGAAGGCAAGTTGCGAATATCAGAACGCACTGCCCGTCGCAGTAGGGACACATGGGGCACAAAGGGCCGATTTTCCGCGCTAAAGCCCAAAGGACGCAGATAATGCCACAGCGCGGTAAAGCATTGTTTCATGGCTTGTAGTGATGCAGAATCGCGACTACCCACCCACACGATGCCCGTGCCGGGAAAGCTGCCATAACTGTCGAGAAGAAAAGGGGCATCGGGCAGCTGCCACTGGGGCGCCTGTGCCCTGAGTTGCTGCACCCGAGTTTCAGATACCGCACCCAGGAAGGCAAGGGTAATATGCCACTGCTCGGCCTTCAGGGCACGCCCACCGCAATGGCCCACCGCCTGCGCAGACAGCGGCTGCAGGGCCCTTTGGGTGGCGGCCTTTGGCCACAGCCCGATAAACAGGCGCCGCATCCCTGAGGTGGATGGGGCGGATGAGCCAGACGAGGTAGATGTGGCTGGTGCGGTTGATGAAGCTGATAGGCCAGATGAAGTTGATGAGGCTGGTGAAATTGATGAAGCTGATGGCATTTCCGTACCCAATATGACCCCTGAAACTGATAAACAATGACCCCAAGCCCTGCTTTTTAGCCCCACTTGGGTTAATTTAAGGCCCAAAAGGATTTAAGCACCCCGACTGATTGAACAAGGGATATAACAAGGAGCACCATAATGCGCCCTGAAAGCCAAGAACAACTGGAACGACTGATTGGTTTTGAGACGGTCTCCAGCCAATCCAATCTCGAACTTATTCATTATATTCGAGATTATTTGCAGCAACATGGAATAGACAGCGAGCTAATTCCCAACCAACAGGGGGATAAAGCCAGTTTGCTCGCCTGCATTGGTCCACGCGTGGCTGGTGGGGTGGTGTTATCCGGTCATACCGATGTCGTGCCGACTGCGGGCCAGCCGTGGTCTACCGACCCTTTTGTGCTCACTGAAAAAGACGGGCACTGGTACGGACGCGGCACGGCCGATATGAAAAGCTTTATCGCCCTGGCGCTGGCCGCTGTACCCGCCTGGGCCAAGGCGCCACTTCAGCGACCAGTGTATTTGGCCCTTAGC
>Ga0079225_10001807_pt1 | contig 12138 bp, 12 predicted proteins | sample Poulit2012_FD_76344 | JGI IMG/M metagenome (GOLD analysis project Ga0079225, IMG submission 76344) | Agricultural soil microbial communities from Georgia to study Nitrogen management - Poultry litter 2012 | ecosystem: Environmental > Terrestrial > Soil > Agricultural land | place: USA: Georgia...
CTTCAGCGTTGGTCCGGACCGTAACCAGACAAACTTATTAAAAGACTTCTGGGCATGATCTTGATTTGATGAAACCGCCACAACTTTCGGGTTGAGGCGGTTTTTTTGGATGGTGAAAGGTGCGGTGACACGAAGTGCCTGGAAAACCGAGTTTCATGTCAATTCGAAAGGTGCGGTGACACGAAGTGACTGGAAAATCGAGTTTCATGCCAATTCGAAGGGTGCGGTGACACGAAGTGCCTGGAAAACCGAGTTTCATGCCAATTCGAAGGGTGCATTGACACGAAGTGACTGGAAAATCGAGTTTCATGTCAATTCGAAGCCAGCCCAGACAAGAACTTATCAAATAAAGACCATTCGCGCCGGCCATCCCTGCAAAAAAATCATGCACGACAAAAATTTTTCATAAATTAGTTGAAATTAAAATCGTTCTCATGGTATACTGTATCTCGTGCCATATAATATACGGCCCGTTGGTCAAGCGGTTAAGACACCGCCCTTTCACGGCGGTAACACGGGTTCGAGTCCCGTACGGGTCACTTTTTCTTTTTAAATTTTTAACATCATATAAATCTGGTCCTGTGGTGTAGCGGTTAACATGCCTGCCTGTCACGCAGGAGATCGCGGGTTCAATTCCCGTCAGGACCGTCTTCTAAAAGTCATCAGCATCTTTGTTGGTGACTTTTTTGTACTTCCTGAATTATAGGATAATGGATAATTTGGCTTAAAAATGATACATTAAGTTTGGGTTATTATATAGTTTGATTATAAATATGGACGAAAATTATACAGAATTGACGAGAAAAGTGAGGGAAGATAATGGCTAAGAAAATTGTAGTAGTCGATGATGAACGACCGATTGCAGATATATTGGAATTTAACCTGGAAAAAGAAGGTTATGAAGTTCACAGTGCTTATGATGGCAATGATGCTTTGGAACTCATACTGGAAGTTGTGCCTGATATAGTGCTGCTGGATATCATGCTGCCGGGAATGGACGGCATGGAAGTCTGCCGTGAAGTCAGAAAGAAGCATGACATGCCTATCATCATGCTCACAGCCAAAGATTCAGAAATCGATAAGGTGCTCGGACTTGAACTGGGTGCGGACGACTATGTCACGAAACCATTTTCAACGAGAGAACTGATTGCGAGAGTAAAGGCGAATCTGCGCCGCAACACTGCCCAGGCTAAACAGGAGGAAGAACCTGAAAACAATAATATACAAATAAAAAACATCACGATCTTACCGGATTCCTATGCGATTAAAAAGAATGGTGAAAGCATAGATCTCACCCATAGGGAATTTGAACTATTTCATTATTTGACCAAACATATTTCACAGGTGATGACGCGTGAGCATCTGCTTGAAACAGTTTGGGGTTATGACTATTTCGGCGATGTGCGTACTGTAGATGTGACTGTACGGCGCCTTAGGGAGAAGATAGAAGATGATCCTTCTCATCCCGAGTATTTAATGACACGTCGAGGTGTGGGGTATTTCATCCAGGGCGACGAATAAAGGGGCATTTTATATATGAGGCAGTTTTTAAGAAATCTGCAATCCTTGCATATTAAATTAGTAATTATATATGTGCTCCTGATTGTCATTGGGATGCAGATTATTGGTTTATATTTCACAAACACGCTTGAGCGTGAACTGACAGAGAACTTTCAGGATAATATCGAAACCCAGGTTGATCTGATCGACACCAGGATTAATGAGCTACATACAGATTACGCCGACGATCAGGAAGGCATGAATGAGGAAGTTCAAAGCTTATTGACAGAGTTCGGAAACCGTCCGGAAATTGAAGAGATACGCTTTGTGAACACCGATAATATTCTGATCGGAACGAGCCGTATTTCCAACGAACCGAGTATCGGTTCACGCATCAACCAGCCTCTGACTGAGGAAGCGATCACGACGGGTTCGAGGAATGAAGAAATATTCGTCAATGTAAATCAGGATAATCAGCGTACGTGGCTGCTCAATCACCCGGTAATCGATGAAGAACAAGTACTGGGTGCTATTTATGTTGCTTCGAATATTGAAACGGTCTATCAGCAGCTTGAAGCCATCAACAACACATTCATCATAGCGACGATCATTTCGCTGATCATCACCAGCATCCTCGGGATTTTTATTGCAAGGACAATCACCAAACCGATTACGGATATGAGGAACCAGGCACTCCAGATGTCTGAAGGTGACTATACTTCCAGGGTTAAAATCTACAGCAATGATGAAATCGGTGAGCTTGCGGGCTCATTCAATATTTTATCGAAACGTGTTCAGGAAGCTCAGGCAAACACCGAGAGTGAGAGAAAACGTCTGGATTCGGTCATTACGAACATGTCTGAAGGTGTCATCGCGACGGACCGTAAAGGCCGCATCACTGTTGTGAACGATATGGCGCTTGATATGCTGGGCATTTCAAAAGATACGAATATACACGGCAAGAACATGCTTGAAATACTTAAACTTGATGGCGAGATGACCTTGGAGGATATTCAGGAAATCAACGAGAGTCAGCTGCTCTTTACGGATGCCGACTACGAAGCTGCCATCCACGTGAACTTCTCGACGATATTCAAAGATACAGGATTTATGAACGGTTATATCGCGGTGCTCCATGATGTAACGGAGCAGGAGAAGATTGACAGCGAACGTCGTGAATTCGTTGCGAATGTATCGCATGAACTGCGTACGCCTCTCACTTCGATGCGCAGCTATTTAGAGGCACTGCAGGAAGGTGCATGGGAAGATACGGCACTCGCACCGCGTTTCCTCAGTGTGACACGGGACGAGACCGACCGGATGATCCGTCTGGTTGAAGACTTGCTGCAGCTCTCAAGAATGGATAATGCAGCCGAGGAGATAAATAAAGAGATTGTCGATTTCAATATGTTTCTAAACAAGATTATCGATCGCTTTGAAATGACGCACAAAGACGAAGTGGAATTTATCAGAAACATACCTGAAACCCCAATATTTTCCGAAATCGGCATGGATAAGATGAGCCAGGTGCTCGTTAATATCATTTCAAATGCGATCAAATATTCCAACAGAGACCATAAACGAGTTGAATTCCATGTGAAACAGAACTCACTTTATAACCGCATGACCATCCGCATCAAGGACAACGGCATGGGTATACCGGGCAACAAAGTCGACCGTATATTCGAACGTTTCTACCGTGTGGATAAGGCCCGTGCGCGTAAAAAAGGAGGTACGGGTCTTGGACTTGCGATCTCCAAAGAAATTGTCGAGGCACATAACGGCCGTATATGGGCAAACAGCTTAGAAGGAGAAGGAACGACAGTATTCATCAACCTGCCTTGTGAAACGCTCGGGGAGGATGATTGGGATGAATAAAGAAAATATCAAATCAGTCGCCCTCTTCTTTCTTGTAGTGACGAGTGCGGTGCTGACGATAATGGTCTGGAGCTATCAGCCGGAATTCTCGGAAATAGATACTAATGTTGAAAGAACATCGAATATCGGTCCCGGAGAGCCTGTATCTTTCAGCTCGATCATGCGGGCGTACCAGCTCGTCTGGGTCGATGATACGGACATACAGGGAACAATTGAGGAAGAGGCCGTCGTCGGCATACGTGAATATATAGACGGTACGGAAATTACGGATATCAATGTCTATAACAGTATAAGCAGACTGACGCCGAGCATCGATGATGATGATGGTGAAGAATTTCTGATCGTTGATTATGCTTCCGATATGCCGACCAAGTCGCTCTTCAAAATGCTGGATTTCAACTATGAAGGCGACTATCCGGATTACAGCTATAATCGCATTATCGTCGACCTCGTCGATGAGCATGTGACTTTTTATTTGATCAATGAAGATCTGGACAGAGTGGCGGTTGCAGAGACGAATCTGGAAAGTTCATATTTAAAATCACTGTTGTCTGCACATGACCATCTGTTTGAAGAATATTCCGGCGTCATTACAAATCAGCAGACTTCAAACAATAAGACGGCGATTTATGGTCCGACGGATCCGGGCGACATGCCGGTGGAAAGTTTTCTATATAACGTGTTCAGTCCGGACGCAGTGAATAATATGCTGTTCCTGAATGACAGTTTTGAAACGGAAGTGAGCGAAGAGACGTATGTGTATGAAGGTGAAGCGAATATTGCGACCTACAACAGTGAAACTTATGCCTACTCCTACAACAATCTGCAGGAGTCACTGACCGGCAACAGCACTCCGCACCAGACGATACAAAGCAGTTTCCATTTTCTGAACTCACATATCGGACTGGATCAGACGCATGTATTATTCGATTACTTTCCTGATGAAAACAACTCGGTATTTCGTTCGTCGATGAACGGTTATTTTGTATTCAGTGAACAGATACCGACGACAATGTCTGTGAAATACGGTCAGAATTCCGTCTATGAATACAACAGACCTTTGATCCGGGTCACTGCCCGTGTACCGGGCGGAGACGATCAGACGTTGCCACCGCTTGAAAATGTCAGGTATGAAATCGCATTGAATGACAACTATGACCTTCAGGATATCACTAAAATAACAATCGGCTATAATATGTCCTTTTCTACAGATCAAAACGAGATAAATGTCGTACAGTATACACCGTCATGGTATATCAAATACGACGGTGAATGGATGCGTTTCGACGAAGGAGGTCTTGAGTAATGGATTGGAAACTGACGAAATCCTTATACATCATTGTCTTCCTCCTGATGAATGTTGCGCTCATCTATATATATTTGAATGAACGGCAGGAATCCGTCGAAGAAATTCAGGAATCGCCGGATGTTTTGAGTATGACAAATATAGATATGAGTAATATCGAAGAGTACGAACCTGTCGAAATGAACGTATTGACCGGTGCCATCCATGATTTTTCAGAAGATGACAACCGGAATTCCGAGGTCGATGAGAATAATGTATCAGGAACAAAAATTACAGAGGAATTTGAAGATGACGGTCCGGAAATGATGGAACAGGGGCTTCAGGACTATATAGACGAGAATGTTTACAGAGGTCATGATTACCAGTATGATAATGTAATGAGCACATCGGACCAGGTGATTTTTAACCAGTTATACGAGAACTTTCCAATCTTCAATCATGAATCTGCAAGAATCATATTCCATGGTGAAGGAAGACAGGCGGATGTCATGGAGCAGACAAGACTGAGGGATTTGGAAGAAAATGAATACACACTGAGTCTGACGGCGAAATCACCGAGAGAAATCGTCGAAGAACTGTATGAACGTGAAAGAATTTCCTCAACAGCGGTAATCGATGAAGCAAGACTTGGTTACTACATCATACTGACGGAAGAAAATAGTGCCCTCCTGAGACCGAAATGGGAGATACATGTGACAGATCAGGATATATCCAAAACGATTTATGTAGAGGCGACAACAGATTCAGGTGAAATAATTGAAAGTGAGTGAGTAGCATGAGAATGAGCGTGTTGGCCAGCGGATCTTCGGGCAACAGTACTTATATTGAAACAGAAAAAGGCAGCCTGCTCATCGATGTAGGGCTTACGTGCAAAAGAATAGAAGAAGGGTTGAGCCATATAGGAACATCCTTGAAAAATATTGATGCGATCTTGATCACCCATGAACATTCAGATCATATAAAAGGATTGAAAGTCATTGCCAAACGATATGACATTCCGATATTTGCAAATGTGCAGACGTGGCAGCAGCTGGACAGAAAAAATATAGAAGTGCCTTCAGAGCAGCGGTTCCACTTCAACCCCCTGGAGACGAAAGAAATCGTCGGCATGGACATCCAGTCATTCAACGTATCGCATGATGCGATCGACCCGCAGTTCTATACCCTTATGAGAGACAATAAAAAGCTCTCCATCATTACAGATACGGGTTATGTGTCCGATCAGATGAAAGGCACTATAAAAGAAAGTGACTGCTTCATCTTTGAAAGCAACCATGATGTGGACATGCTCCGGATGGGCAGATACCCATGGGTGACGAAACAGCGCATACTTTCCGATGTCGGCCACGTTTCCAACGAAGATGCCGCACATGCAATGCGTGATGTGATCACCGACAATACAAAACGTATCTATCTGAGCCATCTCAGTCTGGATAACAATATAAAAGAGCTGGCGAAAATGAGTGTGGAACAGGTATTGAATCAATACGATATCGATACGAAAAATGAAATACAGCTTTTTCACACAGATAAAGAGACACCGACAGAAATATATACAATCTAAGTTATACACACCTGTGGATAAGTCGTATTGGTCATTGTGGAAAACATTATACAAAAAATGAGCTGCATCTTAATTAAGATGCAGCTCATTTTTATATTGAATAATTTTTGTGGTGATGTGCGCTATAAGTGTGATGTTTTCAGACGAGTTATAACGTTTTGAAGCGATCAGCGCGATAACCGTAAGCTTTCCATGCGACTTACAGCGTCAGACGCCCTGAGCGCGCTCTCATCCTCGCCTACTTCACAATAATGACTGTAATATCAGATCTTTTAGCGACTTTATGGCTGACGCTGCCGAGCACCATCTCCTGCAGGCTGTTCAGGCCGCGGGTGCCCAGAATGACCGCATCATAGTCACCGGAGTTGGAAATTTTTACGACTGTTTCATTGGCCACACCGCGCTCCAGTCTCACTTCATAATCAATGCCTTCTTCATCATAAAGATCAGTAATTCTCGAAAGTTTCTCTTTCTTTTTTGACAACAGGCTCTCGGAAGCGGAACTGTGTAGGATTTCCCTTTTCGATTCCTCGGGATCGAGGACGTTCAAAATGGTCACCTTCCCCGCTTTGTCAATAACTTTCAGGCTTTCTTCGGCAGCTCTGTAACTGTTATCGGAACCGTCGGCTGCGAGCAAAATAGATTTATACAAAATAATCCTCCTGACATATTAAGAAGTTAAATGCTGTTTATTCAAAGTACTGAGTTCTTTGATGATTTTACGGCTGTCTGCATTTAAGCGGTCGACTTTTACTTCAATCCCCCGCTCTTCGAACTTGCGTACAATCGTATCAATCGCATCCACTGCGGAGTCATCCCACAGATGGGCTTCGGAAAAATTAAGTTCGACTAATTTGGTGTCTTCATTGAAATCAATCTGATCCATCATCGAGTCGATGGAGACGAAGAATATCTGGCCGGTGATATAGTATATGATTTTATTATCCGAGACATCTTTTTTAACGTCAACTTTTGAAATTTTAGTCGCAAAGAATATTGCACTGAATGCAACACCAGCGATAACACCGACAGCTAAATTATTTGTAATTAAAACCAGTATAACCGTGATCAGCATGACGAGCGCATCAGTTTTCGGGGCTTTCTGCAAGAACCTGAATGAACCCCAGTCGAACGTCGTAAGTGATACCATCACCATGATTCCGGCAAGTATCGGCATTGGAATCTGAACGACCCAGTTGCCAAGTGCGATGATCATGAATATTAAGACGGTGCCGGCTGTAAATGTGGACAGACGTGTTGTTGCACCGGCTCTGACGTTGATGATTGACTGCCCGATCATCGCACAGCCGCCCATTCCGCCGAAGAAGCCGGTGATGAAGTTGGCAATCCCCTGACCGCGGGACTCACGGTTCTTGCTGCTGAATGTATCCGTCGCATTATCGACGATTCTGGAGGTGAGGAGGCTTTCGACGAGACCTACGATTGCCATTGAAACGGAATACGGCAGAATCACGCGCAGCGTTTCAAGATTAAACGGCACGTCCGGTATGAAGAAGCTCGGCAGTGACCGTTCTATCGTGCCCAGGTCCCCTATTGTCCGGACGTTTGCGCCGGTAGTGACATATAAAGCGGTTAACAGTAAAATAACGACCAGCGGTGCCGGTATCTTTTTAAATAAATCTATCTTCGGCATGATATAGAGAATAGCCATGGTGACTAAAAGATATATGTAAGTATCAATGGATATTCCGAAAATATGTTCAAGCTGGGACATGAAAATCATGATGGCAAGTGCGTTCACAAACCCGATCATGACCGAGTTCGGGATGAACTTCATTAAACTTCCGACCTTGAGCAGGCCGAGTATGATCTGAATGACACCCATCAGAATGGTTGCAGCGAGCAGGTAGTCCACACCATATTCGCTCACCAGCGGTGTGACGAGCAGCGCGATGGCCCCGGTTGCAGCTGAAATCATCGCAGGTCGTCCGCCGACAATTGAAATGATGACGGCAATCAGAAACGATGCATATAATCCGACCATCGGATCGACACCCGCGATGATTGAGAATGCGATGGCTTCAGGTATTAAAGCCAGGGCAACAACAATACCCGCGAGTATGTTCGTCCCCGGATTGGTCAGCCATTCTCTTTTAAACTTTTCCCACATTCATATACACTCCTATATTTATACACTGTATAATATTATAACAAAATCAATACATGAATGAATAGTTATCCACACTTTAAAATATATTTTGTGGATAACATGTATTTCTTGTGTATAATTTGGTAAAATTGTGGATAAGTACTGTTGTTTTTATAATATTATAATAAATACTGGAGGAAATTTTTAAATGACGACATTACCAAATTGTCCAAATTGTAATTCAGAATATACTTATGAGGACAGCGGGCTGCTGATCTGTCCGATGTGTGCCCATGAATGGACGAAAGCGTCAGAGCTTGAAGAACAGGAAGCCGCTCTCGTCAAAGATGTGAACGGCAATGTTTTGAATGACGGCGATAACGTCGCGATTGTGAAAGATTTGAAAATAAAGGGCTCTTCGAACGTCATCAAGCAGGGAACGAAAGTGAAAGGAATCCGCATCGTTGACCCTGAAGATGGTCATGATTTAGATTGTAAAGTGCCCGGGTTTGGAAAGATGGCGTTAAAGTCATCAGTAGTGAAAAAAATCGACTGATCAATACTAAAATTATGGAGTGGAAATATGACTAAAATATTAGTTGCGGATGACGATCCGAATATCTTAAAATTCATTACAATCAATTTGACTGACGCAGGCTACGATGTCGTGGGCGCGACAGACGGCAGGGATGCGCTCAGAAAGCTTGAAAATGAAGCGTGCCGGCTTGCGGTCGTGGATATCATGATGCCTTATATGGACGGATTGTCATTGATTAAAGAGATGCGTAAAACATTGGATATTCCGATTATCATATTGACTGCCAAAGGACAGATCGATGATAAGGAAAAAGGATTTGAAGCGGGCACTGATGATTATTTAGTCAAACCATTTGAAGCGAAAGAACTTTTATTCAGAATCGAAGCACTGCTCAGACGTTATAACATTGACACGGACAAGCAGGTGATACAAGTCGGAGATGTCCATATAGATATTGATAAATATGTGGTGACGGTGAATAAAAAAACACTGAAGCTGCCGTTAAAGGAATTTGAATTATTGCAGACGCTTGCCAATCATCCGGATCAGGTGTTTACACGTGAACAGCTGATAGACAACATCTGGGGTATCGACTTTGAAGGAGACAACCGAACTGTGGATGTTCACATCAAACGGCTCCGCACACGTTTCAACAATCTGACCGATGCGATTAAATTTACGACTGTCAGAGGCGTCGGTTATACATTGGAAACGGTGGACGCATGAGGATAAGATCTTTGTATGCAAAATTTGCTGCGACCACCATCGGCATTATGATTGTGAGTTTCCTGTTGGCGTTTTTCATATCCAATACTTATTACCAGCACTATTTGAAGCCGGACAACGATGCTAAAAATACAGAAATTGCACAAAATATATCAATTTTCATAGAAGCAAATCCGCAGATGGACATCGGAGATTACCTGGATAACGTGGCTGATGTGGGTTATCAATTCTATTTGGCGGACAGTGATTCAGAAGGCAGCTTCTACGGTGCGGAGTTCAGGGAAACCTCCCTGTCCGGCAGTACGGTTGAAAGCGTCCAGGACGGCAATGTGTACCACGGCATGCTGGAATTCCCGAGAGAGACCTTTGTGACAGGCTTTTTTGCGAATGAGCTGGAAAATACAATCGGGGTGCCGGTGGAGACCGGAGACGGCGCCTATGCCCTCTTCATGCGGCCGGACATCTCGATGCTGTTCAATGAAATGCATCTCTTGTTCGGATGGCTGCTGATACTGACAATCATCATCAGCATCATCCTCGTTCTGATCGGCACCAAATATCTGGTGAACCCGGTGACGAGACTGAACCGGGCAACCGATACACTTGCAAAAGGCGATTATAATGTCAGTGATCTGAACACGACGAGGAATGATGAAATCGGCCAGCTGTCGAACAGCTTTGTGCATATGGCTGAAAAAATCGAACAGAATGAAGAGATGCGGAAGGACTTCATTTCCAACATCTCCCACGACATCCAGTCTCCCCTGTCCAACATCAAAGGCTATAATGAACTGCTGAAAAAGACTGAACTGAGTCCGGAAGATGAGACGGAGTACTACAATATCATCGACCAGGAAGTGACAAGAATCAGTACGATGACGAACCAGCTTTTAATGCTGTCATCACTGGACCGGGAAGCGCATGCTTTGAATATTTCAGAATATCCATTGAATAAACAGATTGAGCAGCTGGTTCATTCATATGAATGGAAGATCAACGAAAATGAAATGATGCTGTCCTATGATCTGCCGGAAGTGATTATTTCTGCAGATGAAACGATGCTCAACATGGTGTGGGACAATTTAATTTCAAATGCGGTCAAATATAACAGCGAAGCGGGCAATATTGACATTTCTTTATCCGAAGACAACGACCTGATCACCGTAAAAATTTCAGATACAGGCATTGGGCTGACCGAAGAGGAAAACAAACATATATTTGACCGGTTTTACAGAGTGGACTCATCCAGAACATCCAGTGTTAAAGGTTCGGGCCTGGGGCTGTCCATCGTCCATGAAATCATCCAGCGGCATGACGGTACGGTCAGAGCGGAGTCCGAAATTGGAACGGGAACGACTTTCATCGTTGAAATACCAAAACATCATAAATAAATTTAAAAAATCCTCCTTGTTCATCCTGCGTTCATATTCGAAGTATAGAGTATGTATTGCAGATGAAAACAGGGAGGATTTTTTAAATGAATAAACCAGTTAAAATATTATTGGTTTTTGCAGGAATATACGGATTGCTCGGTACGATCATGGGGGCGCACATGGCAGGGTCGGGTTCATACGCACTCAGACCGATACACGCCCACGTACTTGTCGTTGGATGGCTCAGTTTATTTTCATGGTCGGTATTTTATCAGGTGTTCGATGTGAAATATAATGCACTGTCGAAGTTTCATGTATGGACGGCGATCATCGGTACAACGGGATTGATAATGGGGATGTTCATCAATAATGTGGCATCACTCGGACTGCCGGAGGTCGTAACATTGGTCGCGTATATCGGCGGCGGTGTCATATTATTACTCAGCTTTGCGGCATTCTTTGTACAGACATTATTGTATAAATCTGATAAATAAAGGACGGTGTGACCATTGAAAATGGCATGGAAAGAAATGATGAAGTACAAGACGAGATATTTGATACTTGGCTCGATTATATTTCTCATCAGTTTTTTAACATTGATTATTTCAGGACTTGCGAACGGATTGTCCTATGATAATGCATCATTGGTAAAAAATATGCCGGAAGGCACTTATTATATGGAAAGTGAAGCTGAAGAGCAGTATAACTTTTCAGAGATCAGTGACAGTCAGCGTGAAGCAATAGAAAACAGTCACAATGACGCAGTATTCCTGTCCATCCAGATGGGAGAACTGGAAGACGGTGATGACCAGAAGCACGGTATCACGTATGTCGCAGCTACAGAAAATGATATTTTTCCTGATGTTGAAAAAGGAGAAGTCATTTTGGATGAATCGATAAAAGAAGACGGGATAGAATCAGGAGATGAACTGTCCACGAAATTATACGATGGGACTTTTACCGTGACAGGCTTTGCAGAACAGGAGAAGTTCAGCCACTCTCCTGTCGCATTCGTCCACCCGGATGATTTCATGACTATGTACCAGTCAGACGGCTATCAGCTCGCATATACTGAAGACGAAGAAGAAGACATCGATGAGATGGCTGCATTCAACCAGGGCCAGTTCCTGAATACGGTCCCGA
>Ga0079225_10001808_pt1 | contig 12129 bp, 11 predicted proteins | sample Poulit2012_FD_76344 | JGI IMG/M metagenome (GOLD analysis project Ga0079225, IMG submission 76344) | Agricultural soil microbial communities from Georgia to study Nitrogen management - Poultry litter 2012 | ecosystem: Environmental > Terrestrial > Soil > Agricultural land | place: USA: Georgia...
CTGAAATTAAAAAGTTCTTCTTTTCTAAAGTTCCCATATGCTTTTGAAGTAGAAAAACATATCTGGAAATTTCACTTCTATTCAGAGGCTGAATTTCTTCGTTTAACTTGAAATAGTAAGCCAACTGAATCGCTTCTTGAAATAAATTTTGTAAAATATGTCCACAGGTATTTAACATTTCAGCATAATGAACCGCATTTTCTACTGACTCCAAACTATCAAAAGAACCCATCGGGTCAGAGAGGTATCCACTGCTAATCTCAAATAAGTGACGCAATACATCTTCGTTAAATTTGCTGTAGGTTTCCAAAATAATTTCTTGTAAGTTTTTATCTGTTTTTTCAGCTAGATAGCGTAAAAAGTCACCGTGGCTAAAAGTTGTTTCATTGACATATAAATAATATTCATTTCTGAAATCATTCGTTAAGACAACAATTTCCTCTACACCTTGAAGTTTGTTGATGTCGTTCATCTGTACTTTTTTCTCAGGTTCAGATAAACGGTATTTCACCACATCTTCTTTCATAATGGTTTCTTTGTTTACACCATACATTAATAGTTTCATGTTTTTTCAATCCCTAAATCCATTAGAATTTTATTCCATACGTCTTCTTTACCTTCCCCAGTCTCTGCTGAGAATGGAATAACTGCATCGCCTTCTACAACATTCAAGGCACTAAACACTTGATTCAGATGACGGTTTCTAACACCACGTTTTACCTTATCTGCTTTTGTCGCTACGATGAGGACTGGAATATTCAAGTACTTTAGATATTCATACATCTGGGCATCTTGTTGCGTCGGCTTGTGTCTTAAATCAACGATGAGTATGGCTTTTTCTAAAGTTTCTCGGCTAGAAAAATAGTTTTCCATCATATAGCCCCATTTTTCCAATTCATCTTTTGAAACTTTTGCATAGCCATAACCAGGGACATCCACAAACACTAATTCATCTTCAATATTGAAAAAATTAATTGTTCGTGTTCGACCTGGTTTACTTGAAGTACGTGCTAGTTTTTTTCGGTTCAACAAAGTGTTAATCAGAGACGACTTTCCTACATTCGATCGGCCTGCAATTGCTACTTCTGGCAACCCAGTTTCTGGGTATTGTTCTTCTCTTACGGCGCTTATAATAATATCTGCATTTTGAATCGGAAATTTCAACTCGTCACCCACTTTTGTAAATTCATTGTAAATTTATCATTCATAGTCATTCTTAAAAACTGTTAAACCTTAAAAAAAGGTCTCTATCAAGAGTTTTTGGTTACCATAAGATAATAACATATATTACAGTTATATTTCAAACATATTCAAAAAATCTTAAAGGTCAGTATTATTTGAAACATTCTTTTTTGAATGGTAGTAAAAAACCATTGGTCGAAATGCGATAAAGCATTTAACCAATGGTGGTTAACTCTTGAATAAAATTTAACTTACCAGTTGTCCTTCTTCATCATAGAACAATGGGTCATGATTTTGTTCAGCTGCATCTTTCGTAATCACAACTTTATAAACATCTTCACGACTTGGAATTTCAAACATGACATTTAACATAATCTCTTCTATTATGGTACGTAAACCACGTGCACCGGTTCCTTGATCAATTGCCCGTCGTCCAATAACTCTTAAAGCTTCTTCTTCAAATTCCAATTCAACATTATCTAATTCTAATAAGACTTCATATTGTCGCACTAATGAATTCTTTGGCTTAGTCAGAATTTCAATTAAATCGGATTCGTCTAGCTCGTTTAATACAGCAACTACGGGTAATCGTCCTATAAATTCTGGAATCAATCCAAATTTTTGGAGATCATCTGGAAGCACTTCTTGCATAATATTTTCAGTATCTTCTGACACTTGATTGTCTGTAGATGTGCCAAAACCAATGAGTCCTTCTCCTACTCGATTTTTAATGATTTCTTCTAGTCCAGCAAAAGCTCCTCCAACAATAAATAGTATATTCGTTGTATCAATTTGAATCATCTCTTGTTGAGGGTGTTTACGACCACCTTTTGGCGGTACACTCGCAGTGGATCCTTCTAATATTTTTAATAAAGATTGTTGTACACCTTCACCACTTACGTCTCGAGTGATGGATACGTTCTCTGATTTTTTAGCAATCTTATCAATTTCATCAATATAAACGATACCATATTCTGCACGTTCAACATCAAAATCAGCTGCTTGAAGTAAGCTTAGCAGTATATTTTCTACGTCTTCTCCAACATAACCTGCTTCTGTTAAGTTCGTCGCATCCGCTATAGCGAATGGAACATCTAATATTCTCGCCATCGTTTGTGCGAGATAGGTCTTTCCAGAACCTGTCGGACCAACTAACAGGATATTGCTTTTTTGCAGTTGAATGTCATCTTTTGAATTAGCCTGTAAAACATGATTTACTCTCTTATAATGATTATAAACGGCTACTGATAATGTGCGTTTAGCTGCTTCTTGTCCGATGACATAATCATTTAAAACCTGATAAATTTCTTGAGGTTTTGGGATATCATCAAATTCAGCCGATCGCTGAGTGACATATTCATTATCAATAATTTCTTTACTTAAATTAATACATTCGTCACAAATATAAACCCCTGGTCCAGCAATAATTTTGTTCACTTGGTCTTGGGATTTGCCGCAAAAAGAACAAGATATATTCGTATTTTCGTCGTTATTATACATATATTTGTGTTCACCTCTATCTGATTCTTTTGACGCCTAACTATAATAACATAGCTATTTAAATACTACCAACATTTGCTATGTCTTAGACTTTCTTCATCAAACACTACAAAAAAAGGTCTGCAGCCTATTGCGCAGACCATATTTTTTAGTGTTCATTTATTTTACTCTTCTGAAGAGTCTTCTTCAACTTGTTCGACTTCAACATCGTCTTCTGGTTCTAAAACTTCTTTTGCAGTTGAGCTGACTAAATCTACAGCTTTCTTCATCGCAATATCACGCGTTAACAATTCTGGTGATAAAACTTCTTCAACTTGTTCGACGGATAAGTTGTATTGTTCTGCAAGTTCTTTAATTTCTGCTTCTTGCTCTTCTTCCGTTGCACTTAAATCTTCAGCTTCAACAATAGCTTCGATGACTAAGTTTGTTCGAACACTATCTTCTGCTCCAACTTCAAACTGATCATGTAAGTCTGCTTCTGTCGTTTGTGTGATGTTGAAGTACATTTCTGGAGTCATACCTTGTTGTTGTAAGTTGTTGTAGAACATGTCCATTTGACGGTGGATTTCTTCATGTGTCATGTCATATGGAATTTCAGGAATTTCTGCATTTTCTACAGCTTTACGGATAGCTTCTTCATCGCGAGCTTCATCTGCGTATTGATTACGAGTCGATTGTAGTTCTTCACGAATTTTCTCACGAAGTTCATCGATAGTTTCTACTTCATCATCCACATCTTTAGCAAACTCATCATCGAGTTCTGGAAGCTCTTTTGTTTTTATTTCGTGGACAGTTACATTAAAGACTGCTTCTTTTCCAGCTAAATCATCAGCATGGTAATCTTCTGGGAAGGTAACGTTGACTTCAACTTCTGATCCTGATTCTGCTCCCACAAGCTGCTCTTCAAAACCAGGAATAAAGGAATCCGAACCTAATTCTAGTGAATAGTTTGTAGCAGATCCACCTTCAAAGACTTCTCCATCAACTGAACCTTCATAGTCAATGACTACTGTATCGCCTTCTGCTGCTGGTTCATCTTCTTTAATAATAAGCTCAGCAAACTGTGTACGGCGGTTTTCCAGACTTTCTTCTACGTCTTCTTCAGTGACTTCACGGTCATATTTCGTAACTTCAAGATCTTTGTACTGTCCTAATTTAACTTCAGGTTTTAATGAAACTTCGACTTCTAGTTCCCATTCTTCTCCTGGTTCCCATGAAATATCTTTAATGGATGGTTGTCCAACCACTTCTTCTTCCACTTCTTCTAAAGCTTCAGCATAAGCAGATGGGAAAATGTCATTTAGCGTATCTTCATATAAAGATTCTTCACCATACATTTGATTAAAGAGTTTACGTGGAACGCGGCCTTTTCTAAAACCTGGAACTTGTAGCGATCCTTTTACTTGGTTAAACGTTTTAGTTAACCCTTTTTCTATCGTTTCACGGTCAATAGTAAACTTTAATTCACCTGTGACGGGACCTGTTTTTTCAAAATTCACTGTCATTTGTTATTGCCTCCGATATTAAATATTGATTTTTTCATAAAAAGCCTTCTCAAGACTTTGCATACTTTGTAAGGATACTATATTTAACAAGAATTGTAAACGAATATCCCAGAATTCTAGGTTTAAAATAGTTCTTCTGCATTCAATAATCAACAAAATAAGCATCCTAACTTCTTTGAGCGATTTGATTTAAATATTCTACCCATTCTTTTAGTTGTTCTTGCTCTTGGTTTTGCGGGATACACGCCTGCTCAATTTCTTGGTTACTGGTGAACTGTACGATATATAGATTGATCCAATAATCTATATCTGTAATAGTTTCTTCAACAAAAGGATATAATAATAATAAATCGTTGATGATTTCATTTTTTATGCCTTCGATTAAGGTGGGCATTTTATGTAACTTGTTCTCCAATATCTCCATTAATTGTTTAACCGTTGGCAGTTCATAAAAAGTTGTGATTTCTGTTGGACAAACTTCTAGATATTGATTAAACCATGGGAACATATAGCGGTTATCATCCCCCATTTCAACTAAAATCTCTAAAAAAGCCCTTTGTGTTTGTCCGGAAACGAAAGGTTCACTAAATATTTTTGAAGCCACTTCCTGAAGATCAGTTAAAGACAGCATATGCGCATCTTCCAAGATTTGCGTTTGTTCTATCAAAGAAAAAGTGTTTATTTTATATAGCTTTTGTTTTACATCTTTTCTTTGCCTGTCGAGCTCATAACTCAGTAACTCTCGTTCTAAGTTTAGTTCTCTTTCGAGATTTTCCCATTCTTGTGGAAAAGTTGAAAAAGGATCTGTCGTATGTTTTTGAATCAATAATTCCGCTTCTATAAATTGGTGATTCTTAATTAATAACATCGTATACATAAGAATATGGCGTTGATTGTTTATATAAGTACTTTTGTACACATTGGCAATTTCTAAAGCTTCTTCATATTTTTCTAAAGTATATAAGATTAAAGTGTAAAAATAGTTTACAGAATAAGATTTATCGGTTTCGTATACTTTTTCAATATAGGTCAGAGCCTTTACGTAATCATTTTTCTCAATTTGCTGAACGGCTTGTTTCAAAAAAATTTCATTGTTGTAGGGAAATTCAATTTTATCGCCCAACCCTTCCACCTCCATCAGTGCTGACTATTAAGAAAACTCGCTATTTATAAATCACAGCGAATTTTTCAAATATAAACAATGTACTTCGATACGCTTATCCATTTTTGGAAAGTCAGCTAAGCGCTAAGAGATTATCTCCTAACTCCTTATTCATTAAAAAAGAAAACCTGCGCAGTAAATCAAAGAGACTGCGGCAGGTCATTCATTATTATTCTTCTGAATCTTCAACGGCTTCTTGATTCATATCAAATTTTTTAAGAAACGCATCGATATCTTTAAAATTGACAACTGTTTTTTCTTCCATAAGATCATATAAGTGCTTTGGAGAATTATCCCAGTCAATGACAACAATTGCACTATTTGTCAATAGCTTTTCAATTGTTCCTTCCATATGCTCCCCGCGAAACTTAAAAGCAATATGCTCGCCAACTTCCGGACGAATTTTTTCCTTAATGGCATCAATAATTTCTACAGCTTCTTTGTACGGCAAGTCCAATAAATTTGCGATACGTGAATTGCTTGCACCTTTACGCAGTTCTGTCTCAACGAGTTCTTGTATCTCTGGAGTTATTTTTGCATCTGCCAATACTATCAACCTCTTCATCTTTTTGTCGACCTACATTATAACAAAATTCTGTTTCAAATGCGATTTTATCTGCTTATACTTCTATCTCATCAAATAAATCAACCGCTCGGTAACCGACTGTTTTTAAATATTCACCTAAATCATATAATTCATCGTCAGAAAGTCCTTCAAATAACTGCCTGATAATCTCTGTATGTTGTGGAAAAACATCTTCCATCAAATCATTTCCTTGTTTTGTCAATCGAACTAAAGTAACTCGACGGTCTTCTTCATTTTGTATCCGTTCAACCATACCTTTTTTCTCTAGCTGATCAATGACATAAGTAATACTGCTGGAAGCCAGTAAAACCTTATTTCCAATAATTTGAGTAGGCTGTTCGCCTAAATTATAAAGAACTTCCAATACTGTAAATTCTGTTGGATTTACACCATAACTTCGCATATCTTTCTTTAACATATTAGAAACACTGCCTGAAGCACGCAATAAAATCGTTAAAACTCTTAGAGCTTCTTGTTCTCTACTCATTTTTTGTTCATCCATTCTCTTTTCTTTCGTAATAATTTGTTTCTTTGTTTGTTTTTTTAAATTTGACAAAGAACCAACGACCGTAGCCAATTAAACTGAGCAATTGAAACAGTGTATTTATATGAATAATGACTAAACTAATGCCACGATCTAATTGTGGTAAAGCAACTAAAATGAACATGCTCAAATAAAAAACAGTAGTTGCTATTTTCCCAAACCACTTTGCGCCATCCATAAATACATCTTTTTTAAACAAAATGAGGTTACTGATTAATAAATATAACTCTTTAACAATAAATAAAATGAGTAATGGCAGGACATATGGCTTCTCAACCAACATAGCCCCTACAACAGCTATTTGAGTGAGTTTATCAGCCAATGGATCTAACACTTTTCCTAAATCAGTAATTTGACCGCTTTTTCGGGCGATAACTCCATCTAAAGAATCTGTTATACCGGATAAAACTAAGATGCCAGCAGCACTATAGTATTCTCTAGTGGTCTCAGCTTGTATATATAAATAAACATATAGAGGAATCATTAAAATTCGAATATAAGACAATATATTGGGTAATGTAAACCAATCTTCTTTTTTAATCAAAATACTTCCCACTCTCAAGTACAAGTTCAAATAACTACTTCACATTTTATTACACTATCGAAGTATTTTCAATATAGTTAACAAATTAGGCGCTACAAGCTTATTGTAACATACATGATACTTTCTTTTGTTCTTTTCTAAGTAAGATTGTACCGATACATTTTACAAGAGGCATCAACCAAAATGACCCATACAGCTAAGTATGGGTCATTGCATAATTAATATAAATTTTAAAACGTACCTGGAGGGATTCGAACCCCCGACCGTTCGCTTAGAAGGCGAATGCTCTATCCTGCTGAGCTACAGGTACAATATCGCAACAAAAATTATTATACATAGGAACTTTCAAAATGTCAATAATAGAATTGAAAATTACATAAAATCAATAATTTATTCTTCGTTCTATCTGATTCAATCAATCTTTTGGCTTATTAAAGATGAAAACCGACTGCATCTATATAACTAGAAACAGTCGGCTATCTCGCAATAAATGATTGCGTATGTTTATTAAAAAATACAGCTTAATTAGTTTTTAACTGCGTCTTTTAATCCTTTACCAGCTTTGAATGCTGGAACTTTTGTTGCAGGAATCTCAATTTCTTCCCCAGTTTGAGGATTACGTCCTTTACGGGCAGCACGATCACGTACTTCAAAGCTACCGAAACCGATAACTTGTACACGTTCACCATCTGCTAAAGTTTCTGTTACGACGTCAAAAAGAGCTTCAACTGCTGCAGTTGCATCTTTTTTAGTTAAATCTGTTTTAGAAGCAACTCCTTCGATTAAATCTGCTTTATTTGCCATAATTCTACACCTCCCTAAAAAGCATATACCAGGTAAATCCTAGTAGCAACTTTTTATAATCCCATTATTGAGAATAAATAGGTGAAATAGTCTAATATTTCGACATTTCATTTTAAAAGATAACATATAAGCCTTATAACTGCAATCTTTTTGAGAAAAAATACTGAAATATTTATCCGTTAAGTCTCTTGGCTTTACGTCCTTTTACGCGCAATAATTCGAATAGGCGTTCCCTGGAAATCAAAGTTTTCACGCAATTGATTCTCAAGGAAGCGACGATAAGAGAAATGAAGCAGTTCGGTATCATTCACAAAAACGATAAAAGTCGGTGGACCAACGGCTACTTGAGTCATATAAAAGATCTTCAAGCGTTTATTATTCACTGTTGGCGTAGGATTCATTGCGAGTGCATCCATTAAAACATCATTGAGGATAGACGACTGTACCCTCTGCATACGACTCTCATAAACGTTTTTAATCAAGTCAGGCAGGCGTTGTAATCTTTCACCTGTTTCTGCCGACACAAATAACACAGGTGCGTAATCCAAAAACTTAAAGCGTGTTTTTATATTCAACTCAAACTCACGCATCGTGTTGGTGTCTTTTTCAACGGTATCCCATTTATTGACAAGGATAATTATACTCTTGCCTTCATCATGGGCGTGGCTGAAAACGCGCGAATCTTGCTCTCTAATGCCCTCTTCGGCATTAATGACACATAAGACAACATCCGACCGTTCAATGGCACTCATCGCCCTTAAAACACTGTACTTTTCGGTATTTTCATATATTTTACCGCTTTTTCGAATTCCTGCCGTATCAATAATTACAAATTCTTGGCCCTCTTCATCTACAAAAGGGGTGTCCACTGCATCACGTGTAGTTCCTTCTACATCTGACACAATGACACGATTTTCACCCAATATTTTATTGACTAAACTAGATTTCCCAACGTTCGGACGACCAATCAAGCTAAACTTTATCACTGAATCATCATAGACATCTAGTGAATCCTCTTTAAAATTCGAAACGACCTCATCTAATAAATCACCTAGTCCTAGGCCGTGAGCTCCAGAAATTGGAAAAGGCTCACCTAGACCTAAAGCGTAAAACTCATAGAAAAGTTCTCGTTGTTCTGGATTATCTGCTTTATTTAAGGCCAATACAATTGGTTTCTCTGATCGATAAAGCATTTTAGCGATATTCTCATCTAAAGCCGTAATCCCACTTCGGATATCAACCATAAAAATGATGACATCTGCTTCATCAATTGCAATTTCTGCTTGACTTTTAATCGCGACATCCAAAGGATATTCTTCTAAAGTAATTCCACCAGTATCGATGATAGAAAATTCTTTCCCTAGCCACTCAGCTTGTCCATAAATACGATCCCTCGTTACACCAGGCTCATCTTCGACAATTGAAACTCTTTCACCAACAATTCGATTAAAAATGGTAGACTTTCCAACATTTGGACGGCCGACAATGGCTACTGTAGGTTTTGTCATTTTTTCACCAACTTTCATATTATAGTTTACTGTAAATATTTGTTTCCAAACAATAATATACACCCAACTTTTTGGTTCTTCCAATAAGTTGGGTGTTTTATATTTTTATTTGTAAAAGATTACAAGAACTTACTCGTTGTCTTCATCGTCTCCGAATAAACCTTTTAATTGGTTACCTAATTGGTCTCCAATTGTAAATGCAGATTCATCATCTTCATCTCTTAATGAAGGTTGACGAACTTCAGGACGAGAGTCTCTTTCTGGTGTTTCGTTTTGAACTGGTCTCTCAGGTGCTTCTTCTAGTTCTTTAATACTTAAAGATACACGCTGTTCGTCTTGATCAACGCTTAATACTTTAACTTCAACTTCCTCATTTTCACTGACAATTTCATGTGGTGTTTCAACATGACGGTGTGCCATTTCAGAAATGTGAACTAATCCTTCAACACCAGGTTTTAACTCAACAAACGCACCAAAGTCAACGATACGTTTTACTGTACCTGTTGTAGCCGATCCAGCTGGGAATTCTTCATCAACTGTGTCCCATGGTCCAGGCTGTAGCTCTTTAAGCGATAGTGACACGCGTTCGCGATCTTCATCTACACTTAAAACTTTAACTTCGATTTCATCGCCGACAGATAGACGGTCTTCTGGATGGTCGATATGTTCATGAGCAATCTCAGAAATATGTACTAATCCATCAATACCACCTAAATCAACAAATGCACCAAAGTTTGTTAAACGGACAACCGTACCTGTTACAGTACTACCTTCTTCAAGGTTTTCTAAAGCTTCTGCACGTTTTTCTTCCTCTTCGGCTTCTAATAATTCACGACGTGATAAAATCAGTTGACGATTTTGAGGATCAATTTCGATAATCTTAAATTCATAAGTATTACCTTCAAATTGTGATAAGTCACGTACAAAACGAGTATCTAGTTGAGATGCTGGTACGAAACCTCGTACACCTAAATCAACAGTTACTCCTCCTTTAACAACGCGATTGACTTCAGCTTCTACTGTTTCATCGTTGTCAAATTTTTCTTGTAATTCATTCCAGACTTCACGTTGATCTACGCGTTTTTTAGATAAAATGAAACTTCCTTGTTCTTTATCGCTAACAACACGTAAAACAGTTACACGAATTCTGTCATCTACTTCAACTTCTTCAGAAGGATCGCTGACACGGTTTGTAGATAGTTCACGTAATGGAATATAACCTTCGTGACCTGTATCTAAACCAACAACGACGTTTTTGTCTTCATCAAAAGCTAAAACAACACCTTCAACAATGTCACCAGGTTTAATTTCCACTGATGAATCTAAAGCTTCAGACATACTCTCTACTTCTCTGGCTTCTTCAGCTTCTTCCAATGGAGCTTCTTCACCACTGGTTTCTTCTGAAAATTCCTCTGTAGTATCTTCTACAGTCTCTTCTGCCTCTGCGCTTTCCGGTGTTTCTTCAACCTCTACAGTTTCTTCTGCATCCGTTGAAGTTTCTTCTGAAGAAACCTCTTCTGTTGTTTCTTCCACTTCACCATTTACTTCTAGTTCTTTGTTTTCTTTTTCTGACATATTTACTGTGCCTCCCAATACCAATCAATATATAAACCTTAACATATTGTACTATAGATTTCATGTAAAAACTACTATTTCTATGAATAATCATAGACATTATTGTACTTTTTGTCGTTTTAACGTCAAAATAGCAAAATATTTAGGCATATATATTGCTTATTTCATTTTTTTATTAATTATTTCTTTACTTTTTTCTACAACTTCTAAAATCGATAAACTCGTCGTATCTAAACGAACAGCATCTTCTGCTTGTTTTAAAGGGGAAACTGCTCGATTAGAATCGTATTGATCACGATCGATGATTTCTTGTTTAAGGCGATTAAAATCCGAGTCAATCCCTTTTTCTTTATTTTCAAGGTAACGACGTTCAGCTCGTTCTTCAACGCTTGCAACTAGATAAATCTTGACATCTGCATTTGGTAACACAACTGTACCGATGTCTCGCCCATCCATGACGACTCCTGATTGTTCTGCTATTTCTTGTTGTCTTCTGACGAGTTCTCGCCGTACTTTTGCAAAGGATGAAACAACGGATACATTATTTGTTACATCGTGTGTTCGAATTGCTGTTGTGACATCTTCCTCATTAGCAAAAACGAGTTGACCATCCTCTGTTCGTTTAAATGTAATTTTTGTTTCTTTCAATAATTCAACCAGTCTTTCCTCATCATTTACATCAACACCGTTTTTTAGCGCTAAATATGTAAGTGTTCGGTACATAGCTCCAGTATCTACATAAACTAGTTGGTATTCATCCGCTAATAATTTAGCAATCGTGCTTTTCCCAGAAGATGCTGGACCATCAATCGCAATTTTCATGTTTTTATTCTTCACTTTTTTTCCTCATTCTATCAACTGATTATTCTACACGAAGGACCTGACCGACATAAACTGTTTCTTCTGTAAGATTATTTAAATCCATTAATTCTTGGGTAGTCATGCCGTGATTTAAAGCAATGCGATACATGTTGTCACCCGCTTGAACAGTGTATGTTGACCCACCGTCTGCTGGAGTAGTTTCTACTTCTGGTTCTGAAGCTGGCTCTGTTGCAGGCTCTGGATCTGGTTCTGGTTCGGATGCAGGCTCTGGTTCAGTTTCCGGCTCTGGCTCTGGTTCAGGCTCTGATTCCGGTTCAGGTTCAGGTTCTGGCTCCGGCTCAGACTCCGTATCAGAATCTTCTTCAGATGCCACATCTGTTTCTTGTTCTGATTCTGA
>Ga0079225_10001809_pt1 | contig 12128 bp, 14 predicted proteins | sample Poulit2012_FD_76344 | JGI IMG/M metagenome (GOLD analysis project Ga0079225, IMG submission 76344) | Agricultural soil microbial communities from Georgia to study Nitrogen management - Poultry litter 2012 | ecosystem: Environmental > Terrestrial > Soil > Agricultural land | place: USA: Georgia...
ACCATTTTACGAAAGTCGTCATTATATCGTTTGCCATTTTTCTTATGTTTCATTAGACACACCCTCTTGAATTTTATTGTAAGGACTTAACTAAGATGAGCCCATGAAACTATACTAGCATCATTCACATATAAATGGATGACTAACACAAAGAAAACCATTAAGATAAGCAAGAAAATCTTCACATATAAGGGTAAATCAAATGTTAGCATCTCCTCTTTCCCACGAGTAAAAGTGGTAATCAAGCTAGTGATTCCTCCTGTTTCCAGTACAACCGTAATCTGATCGAACGACTAGCTTTCTGGAGTTTGAATTCGCTCAATCGTCTCTTTATCTTCCACTTTATAGACGGGAAATGAAGAAAACCAATATACAAATGGGAATAACGTTTTTCAAAAGTTTCTTCGATATCTTCTCTTACTTCTTGTAAATAATGACTTGTAAGGATAGCGCTTTCATTATTATCCACTTCGGCTTCAGTTGATGAGAAAATCATCGATCATGAAGCAATATTTATTGATGGAACAAAAGCTGTCTTGTTTCATCAATTAAAAGATTATCAAAATTAAGAGAGCGGAATTCAAATTTCATTTATTTCATGCCTCCCCACTCGAAAACGGATTTAAATTCCCATCATTATCAAAGTTAAAACTGTCAAAACGAGTTTTACAATATAAAATAACTAATTGTTCGGGTAAGACAAATAACATCGTGTAAAAAAGTAGAGGTCCTAATAGAATAAGCATCATTGTATTTCCATCAAAACTTATCATGTTTTTAAAAATATACTGAAGTAATAAAGAAATTCCTGTTCCAGCAATAATTGCAAAAGGCACTAAAGATTTGGCTTCAAATCTTGTTCTTAATTGTGCTTTTTTGGAACCTAGACGGTATTCTCCTTTACTTAATAGTTTATAGAATCGAATAAAAGTTACGATGAATATTAGTATTCCAAGACCAAACATTATAAATACTGTCTGAATTAATCTGGATTGTTCAATAGTAAATAACCTATCCGAGCCAATTAAAAATAAGGAACTGATAAAGAACATCATACCAAAGTTTTGTGAAACTAATATTGAAATTAAATATTGAGTTTTCTGCCTTTTATTATAAAGGAACGGAATAGAATATAAGATTGAAAATAAAATTAATATCGCTGTCCCTACAAGATGTATATAAAACAAGATATCTTTAAAAGGAAATTTTGTATTATCCGCTGCAACTACATAGGTTAAAAAAAATAAAAGGATCTGTAAAAACACCGATAATATAAGAATTCCCCCAAGAGACTTTGGGCCTTGCCTTCCTGATTCCAAAGGTCCTCGTAATACAGCAAAATCTTGTTCATCCAATTTGTTTAATTGACGATAAATCATTATAAAAATTCTCCTTTAGTTAAATCTAGTTTTAAATTTGCGAAAACTATCTTTTACCCTATCCATTACCGACTTTTTAGTTTTACCCAATTATACCATTCAACAACCCATTCACAAACATTCCAGAACGAATACACCCACTGCGGTTCCAACACCGGGTATCAGAATCAATTCTATTTTCAAAAGTATAAAAATCATAAAAAGAAATAATCCTAGCGATAAGCTAGAGGCTTCTTTTAAAGCTTAATCAACGATGTAATTTAAATCTGTCAACAGGAAGTCTGCATAATAATATGACAAAAATGATTAATAAAAAATGGAATGAAATTTTTCAACTGCTTCTTACCCTTATACTTATACTTGTAAATATTGGTTCCCCTTCCTAACTAAAAATTGAACCTAGATTACCATAGTGAAGAAGTACCCAATATTTCACTTGTGACTGTTCTTCAAACTCTTTCGATATACGGGTCATTATCATTAGGCTTCCATTAACAGTATTCCTTCTTGCAAGTCTTCTCTTAGTTGTCTTATTTGATAAACTAATAGCTTAGTAAGCTTTTAATGAGCGTATTTCAAATTTCACTTCGAATAACCCCCCTCTTTCCAGTAAGCAGATATAACACTAGACTATGTCCCATTTTTTTCGATCTCCACTACCTCATGGCTGTAAATTTCCTTCTTTATCGAATTTAAAACTGGAGAAGCGTTTTTTATAGTATATGGATATCACGGAATAAGCAAATCAATACATACCCATGAAAAACGCCGCGAAAAACAGGATAACAAAAATCATGTTCTCTTTATTACCTGATAGAAATCCTAGAATAAAAACAAAACATGTTGCAGCTATTATAAATTCTGGTGCTTTGAAAATGTAGAACGCTCTCTCTTTAATACTTTTTCATAATTATATTTTCTAGATGCCCTACTAAAGTCACCATTTGCCAACGAACGTTGTAATCGAACGATTATGTCTATTAAAAAGGCAATCCCTAATAGTAAAATACCTATATCCAAAATAAAAAATGCCTTCTCAGAAAGAGAAACCATACGGACTAACATAAATAATGCAGCAAAATAAGGAAATATACTGATAAAATTTAATAGCATCAGACTCGCTACGATTAGCTGACCAGTTCGATAGTTACGATAAACAGCCGGTACAGAAAAAATAATTGAACATATGATTAAGATAAAAGTTAATATGTATTGTATAGCTAAAAGAATTGCTTTGTTGTATTCGGGATGCATAATTTTGTCAGCAGCTGACCAAATACTCCTACTATAAGTATATTCCTTATATTGTCAGGAGTTTGTCTTCCAGAATTAAATAATGTTCGAAAAAGTGCAAAGTCACTTTCTTCCAGTTTGTCTAGTCTTTTGAACAACACTACTATTCCTCCCTAAGAAAACCAATCTTTTATTTTACGAAATCCTTTTTTTACACCATCTTTTACCCCATCTTTAAATAATCTTTCTGTATTTTTGGCTATTTCCCTAATTAAACATTATCAAAGAAACGAAAAATCTCTACTCATTTCTATGCTCAATATGAATCCCTTTACATCAATATCTTCATTCATGTAAAATGAATAAGTAAGGACTTTAATAGACCCTACTTCTTTTGATTTACATCTTACTTATTTTAATCTGCAATCAATATACTTCTTAATGGCCAGAAATTAGGACTTCGTTATTCTTTTATCAGCTTTGCCTATTACACATCTATGATCTTCATTTTTTCCGTATGGAATGCGTATTGAAAATCAACACTACTTTGTGTTTCTTCAACATCATTCTACTTTTCATTTTCTCTATCTTCTTCAATTGCTTTCCCTATATATACAAAAGAAATATCGTCATAAATTTCCAATTACTAAGCCCAAAAGCTTTGAATATCTCATTTCCCTTATCAGTGCCTGACCCACAATTTGAGCAAAACTCACTTATTTAGTTAATCATACACAACTTTTATAACTTCTTCTAAAGTAACTACACCTGTTGTATATTCTCCTCCGTACCATCCTGTCATATCTACTTCCCCCTTACTTTTCCATAAAAATAAACATGATCACGATTAGAAATACCTTCTAATTCCTCTATATTGAAATCGTCATCAAACAAAACGTCTATCTGTCCATCATAACCTTTCCAATGTCCCGATTCCTCTCACGAAAGAACTGCCGGTTCTCTTTCATCGATGCTACGTCCTAACTTCTTTTTATTTCGGGCTCTTAGTTTTGTCTTCATCGGTAAATCGATATTTTGAATAGAAAGAACGCCTTGATCGATTAGTTTGTACACAGTCTTTGTGCACAGGATACGTTCGTCGGAATGTTTTCTTTGATACGTATGAACGAATGTACCAACACTACTATGAAGTCGGGGTTGTTTATCGTTCATTACAATCGCTTTTTCAAGTTCTTTGAAAAAGGTTTTCGAATACTTTCGATGGTCTTTAGGACGTGAGTGCTTTCTATTTTCATGATAAACACGAACACCAACATCAGCTAAATAGACATGATAAAACGCTCCTTCTTTTGCCAAGATTTCTAGTTTCCCACGTTGTGTATCTGATAAATGGGAAAAAGCTCTTTTAGTTGTGTTATAATCGGAATTAGTCATGTAAATACTCCTTACTTATTGGTTTAGACACTTTTAGGTATATCGCATATTTACATGGCCTTTTTTATCTTTATTATCTTATGCATTTCATTTTACAACGAACCCAAGAAAAATAAGTCTAAATGCGCTCGTAAAAGGATTGTGTATCATAGGGTGCAAAAGATGAGCAAAGGATGGAGACACTTGGATGTTATTATCAATCGTAAGAGAAGGCTTATTTCATGCAATATTCGTACACATTACAGAAGGTTTCCGGAAGGTGAAATTAATTAACAATTATTACCAATGGAGAATAAAAGAAAATCTAACGGCCACTAAGTTAGTCAACATCAAAAAAGATATGTACCATAATATTCAGGTATCATATCTTTTTTGAAAATACTTTTATAAAGAATCTTCATTTAGTTCCCCATCTGTATGTGTTTTCTTCATTTTTAGCTTCACTTTTATCCATCATTATTTGGTCCAAGGACCCTTGATCATTCATTCTGGATTCAATTACTAATCCGTTTTTTTCATTAATTTTTCACGGTAATCGAAAAACTTATCATACTTCTTTTTTAAATCATCATTCGCTTCAAATAATTCGTCACCATCAGCTTCACCGCTATAATAAGCTGTTCCTTTGTCCTGCAATGTCTTATAGGCGAATTCATCTGCTTCAATGAGTAATTGATGCAATTTTTTTACCGATTTCATCTTCTAATTCAATCGCTTTTTCTTCAGCAAGAAATTCTTTTAAACCAGGTAATACTACTTCTTCCAAATATTCTCCACTTGCTTGTTTACCTTCGATGGTCTCGATGAAAATTAAAGGTTCTTGTTTATCATTAAGCGCCTTTTTTCGCTTATCTGAAAGTTCTGTCCAATCTTCATTATGATAACGTATCAATTCTTCCGCTGTCTCTTCATTTTTTCCACAACGCCCGTCGATTGGCGTTAGAAGAGCATCTATCGTCGTCCATGCAGCGCATTCGTCGGCGATAGGAAGACTATATAAAGCTATAAGATAAAACAAAATATTGGCTGTATATCCTGTGTTGGTTTGTGTTTTTAAATCAACACAGGATATACAGGAAAGCAAGCATAAGTGCGGTAGCCTAAAGAGCGTACAAAAATAGAAAGCCGTATCTATTGATAAGATAACACTGTCGAGTAAAAGTTTACATATACAGTTTATGAAGTGTATCAATGATACTTTCTAATTTTTCACGGGCACGATTAAGTAGTCCAACGTCTGTTGGATACGTTATATTCGCTGGTATACAGGTCGCATCAATGAGTAATTTCCCTTGATGAGTCCCTTGAGTCTATTCTCTATTGGTTGATTTTGAATCTTCTTGATTCATAGACGTACCGGATCGATCATCATCGTCATCATCTGATGAATCTTTCTTTGTTTCAGTTTTAGCTGTCGACTCCTTTTGTCGTTGGATCATACGCTCATTGAGTTTGTTGATCATGTCAGCATCAAAACGTTTCCTAAAATGCGTCATAGAAGAGGCATCAAACGGCGCCTCTAATTGAAGCGCATCTAGGCCGATGAAGTATTTTAAGTATGGATTTTCAGTAATTGCTTCAACTGTTCCTTTATCGCTTAATCCTAACTTTTCTTTAATAATCAATGAACCAAGTGCAAGGCGGGCTGGATAGGCTCGTTCACCTTGTTGCCGATCACCTAAGCGTTTCACATAGGATTGTTCAATCTCAGCCCAAGGTATTTCAGAAGCTAGGACAACCCAGCGGTTACGTGCATTTAGGAGTCCTTAAAAGAGCAAGAAAAATTCATCTGGCATGGTTAATTGATTCTCATTGTGATCGTACATGTCATGACCTCCAGCAGTTTTTATATGTTATTTCTACTCTAGAATACTTTGCACTTTATTTCGACTAAAGAGATGATAAATGCCATAATATCAAAGAGTTGTTAATTGTTCAGTAGACCCTAAATAAGAAAAAGCGACCGCAAGAAATTGCAATCTCTTTTATCATTACGGGTTATTTTCCTTTGGAAAAAAAAATGTAAAGATCGTACCTTTATTTAATTCACTTTGGACGACAATTTTACCTTTATGGGCTTCAACAATGTGTTTGACAATCGAAAGACCCAAGCCCGTTCCACCTGAATCTCTACTCCTATCTTCGTCTACCCGGTAAAATCTTTCAAAAATTCTTGGAATCTTATCTTCCGGAATTCCAATGCCCGTATCTTCAATCATCAAGCTAATGTATTCTTCTCTATCCCTACAAACAAGTTGAATTCTTCCACCTGGGGAAGTATAAATAATCGCATTCATCATGACGTTTACAATAACTTGAGTTAAAGCTTGGCGATCTGCTTGTAATTGAAGTTGATCATCTATAAGTATGTTTACTTGAATGTTTTTCTCCTTTGCAAATTTGATAAATAGTGGTTCTATTTCCTGAATAAACTCCACCATGTCTATATTTGTTAATTCTAATTCAGGATTTTCCCGTTCCATTTTTGATAATAGTAATAATTGCTCTATTAATTGTTGCATTCTCTCACTTTCTGACAAAATTATTTGCAAAAAATGCTTTTGAGCTTCGTAATCTTCAGGTGCGCTTGTTAACAAGGTTTCCGCAAAACCCTTGATTGAAGTTATTGGTGTTTTTAGTTCATGAGAGACATTAGCCACAAAATCTCTCCGCATCGTATCGAGTTGTTTAAATTGCGTGACATCATAAACAGCAAGAACAGTTCCTCTTATCAGCTGTTCCTTAGAAAGAATTGGCACTGCAATAATGTTTAAATGAAGATGACTGATCATCGTCTGACCTTCAATAATATCCTCTTCAAAAAAGGTTCGTTTAATAATCCTTTGTATATCTTTAGAATCTAGGGCATCGTAGTAACGTTTTCCCTTATAATCACCTTGATGACCTCCGATTATTTCTGTGAACTTTCGATTTACATATAAAATAAAGCCTACTTCATCAATCAGAAGTAAACCATTTTCAGTATGCTCGATAATCGCCAAAAGCTGCCTAGCCTGAACCCTATGGTTCTCAATAACTTTATCAATATTTTCAGCTAGATTATTTACTTCTTGGAAAATTTTCCCAACTGATCCTTTCGAGTTTTTTTGTTTGAGCCTTTGTTGATCAGTCAATATTTGCTCAAGAAACCTGGATAATTGCTTTAATGGATTTATATATACCCTAGTTATATATATAAAAATAATTGTGATCAAAATTAGCATCACACCGAAAATAACAGCCAGTATAAAAAGTTCTGTCACTAGCTTTGCTAAAGATATAGTAATTACAGCAAGAATACCCATTATTAGCAAATAATATCCGATTAATTGTTTTGATATAAAATTATTCACAAAAACTCCCCTCTCGAAGGCCAATTACAAAGAAATCAGAGCAAGATATTTCTGCTAATAGAATATGATAAATAAAAAACTCCCTCTGTTCTTGTTGCTTTTTTTTACCATATAAAAACAAAATTCTATACTATTAACCGAAGCGCCCATTGATATAATCTTCCGTACGAGCATCTAACGGACGATTAAATATTGTCTCCGTTTCATCCTCTTCTACAATTTCACCATTTAAAAAAAATGCCGTTCGATCAGATACTCGCTCAGCTTGTTGCATATTATGAGTGACAATAATAATCGTATATTGTTTCTTTAACTTCTCTAATAATTGTTCAACCATTAAGGTTGATTTTGGATCAAGGGCAGAGGTTGGCTCATCCATTAGGATCACTTCTGGTTCAACTGCTAAACTTCTAGCAATACAAAGACGTTGTTGCTGGCCTCCTGAGAGTTGGTAGGCATTTTCATTAAGCCTATCCTTCACCTCATCCCATAAATAGGCATCCCGTAAACTTTTTTCTACAATTTCATCTAATATTTTTTTATTACGAATACCGTGTATTTTCGGACCATATGCTACATTTTCAAATATTGACTTCGGAAATGGATTCGCCTTTTGAAAAACCATCCCTACCCTTGTCCGCAATTGTTCAACTTTTACAGCTGGAGAAAAAATACTTGTCCCCTTATAGCTAATTGTACCTGTAGTTCGAACATCTGGCACAAGATCAATCATTCGATTTAAAGTTTTTAAAAAGGTAGATTTTCCGCAGCCAGAAGGACCGATAATTGCTGTAATCTTACGTTCTGCAATAGTCAGATTAATATCCTTTAAGGCATGAAAATCACCATAATACAAATTAAAATTCTCAGTTTTATAAATAATACGTCTTATTACTTTTTTATCTTTAATTAGCTCCAAGGAATTCTTTTTATCTTTCATAGCAGAAAGTCCCATCGATTAATAGCCTCCATTTCTTTAATACAAAATCTCATATTTCCTCCGAATAATCACTGCAATAAAGTTTAGGGTGAACAAAACACCTAGTAAAACAATAATAGTTGCTGCTGCTAAATTTGCATACTCTTCGACTAGAACAGAGTCAATTGTCCAATAATAAATTTGCATGGATAGAACAGTAAATTTATCAAAAATACTGCCTGGCAAAGGTAATAACAAAGTCGGTATACCAATAACTACTAAAGGAGCTGTTTCGCCAATTGCTCGAGATAAGGCTAAGATTGCACCGGTTATGATACTCGGAAAGGCTGCTGGTAAGGTAATCGTCCAAATCGCCAGCCACTTTGAAGCACCTAAACCTAAAGCACCATCACTTAAATCAGCTGGAATCGCCTGCAGAGCTTCCTGAGTAGCAACGATTGTAATTGGAAGAACTAGAAGAGCTATGGTTAAACCACCAGCTAAAACAACACTTCCTAAATTCATAGACCGAACAAAAATCGCAAGGCCTAAAATCCCGTAAACAATCGAGGGTACACCGGCAAGATTTGTTATATTTAAGCTAATTAAGGATTTAAACCTTCCTTCCGGTAAATAAAATTCAATAAACACGGCTGTTCCAATTCCAACTATCATCATAACTGGTATAACTACAACTAACAACCATAAGGAGCCTATAATTGCACCTAAAACTCCTGCACGATCAACTTCAGTAGATAATTTCCCAGTCAGAAAATCCCAGCTTAAAAATCTAATACCTTCACTAAAAACCCGATAAAGTAAGATGGCTAACATAAACACACCAAAAAGTGTCGCTAGGAAACTTAAAGCTTTAAATAAACGGTTTAAAAGGAGACGAATTATCATTCTCTTAGCTACCTTCTCACGCTTCATATATTTCATCAATTTTTCCCTCTATTCTTAGTTAATAATTTTCTCTAAGCTTGCTTGAAATTTTATGGGCGATCATGTTCATTAGTAAGGTGAAAATAAATAACACAAGTCCGACAGCATAAATACTATAATAAATTGTTGAGCCTGCGGGAGTGTCCCCTCCTGTTACTTCTACAATATAAGCAGTCATCGTTTGCATAGATGTGGTAATATCAAAGGTGAAGTTTTTAGAACTTCCACTTGCTATCGTTACAATCATCGTCTCTCCAATCGCCCGGGATATTGCCAAGACTATAGCAGCAGCAATTCCTGATAAGGCAGCTGGAATAACTACTTTCAAAGTTACCTCTACCTTTGAAGCTCCAAGTCCTAAAGCCCCATCCCTGAAGTTTTGCGGCACAGCCTTCATCGCATCCTCCGATAAGGAAGCAACCATTGGAATGATCATGATACCCATCACTAAACCAGGACTTAATATATTTGTTGATTCAAGTCCGGGAATAAAACTTTGTAATATTGGAGTGACGAAGGTGAAAGCAAAGAAACCATAGACGATCGTCGGAATCCCTGCTAACACCTCAAGAATTGGTTTTAAAAGATTGCGCACTTTTTTAGAAGCATATTCACTTAAATAAATTGCCGAAAGCAAACCAACAGGAACAGCTACTAAAAGAGCAATGGTAGTCGATGTAATTGTTCCGATAAATAAAGGTAACATACCAAACCGGGGGGATTTACTCATCGGTTTTAAGACTCTTCCTGTTAAGAATTCCTTTAAAGGTACTACTTGAAAGAAATGAATAGACTCACTAACTAGCACAAAGATAATACTGATTGTGGTAACAAAGGATATACTGGCTAAGGAAAATAAGAAGATTGGAATTAATTTCTCCAACTGTCTCCTGCACCTATCCTTGTGTTGATTATTCTCAATGAGCTGTTTTATAGATCTCATCTTTCGCCACTCCCTATCTACTTACTTAAGATTCTCTAACAATTGAAGAGTTTCATCAATCTCTGCTTCTGGAATCGGAGCAAAACCAACTTCTCCTGCAAATTCATCCATATGATTTAAGACATAACAAGCAAAGTCTAATACTTCTGGCTTCTCCTTTCCATGTGTTGCATTTAAATAGGTGAAGACTGGTCTTGTAAATGGAGCATATGGACCATCTTCTGAAATCGTCTCTAATGAAGGTTCAACAGCACCGGAACCAAAGTCTACCTTTACCGCCTGAAGTGCATCCGTATTATTCACATAATAACCAAAGCCGAAAAAAGCAATCCCATGTAAATCATCTGAAATTAATTTAACTAATGAAGAATATTCTTGCTGAAGCTCTATTTTACTTTTAAGATCTTCCTCTTCTAAAATATTCTCAAAGAAAAATTCATAAGTCCCATGATTCTCATTAGGACCATATAAATTAATCTCCTCATCAGGCCAGTCCGGATTAATATCTGACCATTTCTCTACAGAACCACTAGCTAGAAAAATACTTTTTAATTCCTCAGATGTCATCTCTCTTGCCCAGTCATTATCTTTATTTATTACAAAGGTTAAACCATCTAAAGCTACCTTGATTTCCATCAAATCAAATCCTAAGTCTTCAACAAGCTCAAGTTCTTCATCTTTAATTTCTCTAGATGCATTGTTAAAATCTGTCCCATCTTCTACAAGAAACTTCTTAAAACCTGCACTTGTACCCGCTCGACTAACCTCTACAGAAACATCTGTCTCCTTACTTACCATGTACTCCTCTGCTAATTTAGCCATTAAAGGGTAAACAGTACCAGACCCATCAATAGACACACTTCCTGATAATTCATTTGATGTTTCACTAATCACAGCTTCCTTTTCCTGAACACAAGCTACTGCGACCATCAATACTAATAGAATTACTCCTAAAAAAGAGAATATTTTTCTGCTCATTCAAAATCTTCCTCCTAAATGTATCATAATTTTCCTTACACTTATGATTTTACGGTGAACTTGTAAATAAGCTATGAATAGGATGTATAGATCTTGTAAATAAAATAAATTCGTCATCTACTACTTAATACCTAAGATAGGAGGTGGATCTAAATTTCAATAAGATAATAAAAATCAGTTGCCCAAAAATCTCTTGATAAGAATAAAGTATTGTATTGAGTTGGTTGCAATATAATGGATCGAATGATTATATTTTAAAGTGCGTTAACACTCTTTTCTTAAAATAACTGTAATTTATTTATTATAGACAACTTGATTCAAAATCTTTATTTTTATGAGTAATTTTTCAAATCGTCCATTGTAATCAGGATATTGAAGACTATTTTTGCTATCTGATAAATATACCACTTCAATCTTTGAAGCTTGTTTGCATATACCTCATAAAAAGGAACTGATTGAAGGATGTGAATATCGTTTTATATCCTCACTTCGCGATGTTTGGGTAATGTTTTTATACACGAATTTTTTTATTTATACACTGATTATAGTGGGTTGGGATATATGATAGAGGATCAGTTAGGCATTTTACATGGTTAACTTTATATTTCTTTTTTTAACACAAGTCTTTTCGAAAAGAAATATTTTCATCTAAATTATCAAGTAAACTTCTAAAAATATGAGTAGTTGATAAGTGGTTTCCGTCGACTTTCCTTCTATCAAGAAATCCACTTATTCTTTATGTGAAGGGGAAAAACCAAGGAATTCGAAAAGTAATATTTATATAGAGAAATTTCTTACAAATGCAGACAAATTATATATTTTAATAGACATCAGGCTTACAAATAAAGAGCAAGAAAGACCTAGTATGTGTAAACTTTTACTCGACAATGTTATTTTATCAATAGATACGGCTTTCTATTTTTGTACGCTCTTTAGGCTACCGCGCTTACGCTTGCTTCCCGTATATCCTATGTTGATTTAAA
>Ga0079225_10001810_pt1 | contig 12124 bp, 11 predicted proteins | sample Poulit2012_FD_76344 | JGI IMG/M metagenome (GOLD analysis project Ga0079225, IMG submission 76344) | Agricultural soil microbial communities from Georgia to study Nitrogen management - Poultry litter 2012 | ecosystem: Environmental > Terrestrial > Soil > Agricultural land | place: USA: Georgia...
CCAGCCAGGAGGCGGCGACCACGGCGAACACCGCGATCTGGACCGCGTTCACCCAGCCGGCCGGGTACAGCACACCGGTCAGGTAGTGGGCGACGAATCCGTCGGGGGGCAAGGGGGCCATCGCGCCCCGGTCGCGGGCCCACCGCTCCAACCCGGTCAGCGGACAATCCAGGGGCCAGGCCGTGATCGCGATCCCCCAGATCACCGTGACCACGTGCACCCCGATGCTGCGGCGGAACCGCAGCGCCACGAACCCGCCGACGACCAGGTAGGCCAGAAAGGCCAAGTGCGCGACGACGGTCGCCGCCACCACGATCGGATACATCGCATCGCGTCTCTATCTCGCGGGACTCCGGTGGTGCACTCTATCGCGACCACGGCACCCGACGACCGGTAGATTGGCGTCTGTGACAGCGAGCGGATTTGAGTCCGGTGCCCCGCACTACCCGCGCCCCGGCGGGGTGGTGTCCCGGTTCTGGGCCCGGGTCATCGACGGGATCCTGGTCAACATCGTGGCGGTGCTGTTGGCGTTGTTCGCCGTCGGCGACGACTACCCGTGGCTGGTGACCGGCCTGTTCTCCGGGGTGTTGATGTTCGGCTACTTCGTGCTGTTTGAGACCGCCCAGGGCGCCACCCCGGGCAAGAAGCTGCTGGGATTGAGCGTGCGCGGCCCGGGCGGCGCCCCGCGCGCCGACGTCAAGCAGTCGGCGATCCGCAACGCGTTCACCCTGCTGCCGGTGGTGCCGGTGGTCGGCCCGCTGCTGGCGGTGCTGGCCTACCTGGTGATCGGTGTGACGATCAGCGGTAGCTCCACCAAGCAGGGCAAACACGATGAGCTCGCCGGCGGCACCGAGGTGGTCACGGCGTGACCGGCGGCTGATTGCGGTTCCACTCCATCCATCCGTGGCCGCCCCGGCCGTCGGCGCTGGTGATCTGTACCCAGGCGCGGGGAAAGTGGCTGACCCGCCCGTCGGGGGCGGTCAAGGTGACCGGTGCGTGCGCCACCGGGGTGGCGGTCAGGGTGAGGTCACCGGGGGTCAGTTCCAGCTCGGTGGCCGCGGCCAAACCGCCATCGGCGATGGTCTCCCGGTTGACGATGCCGCGCAGCTCCGTCAGCGGCTCGCCGGGCGCCTGAATGTACCCGATCCCCAGTGGGCCGGCCTGCGGCAGGCGCACCTCCACTCCGTGCACGTGGGTGCCGTCCTCCAGGTGCAGCGCGTTCCAGACCCAGTCCATGCCCCACCAGTCGCGCACGCCCCACGAGTGGTCTCGTTGACCGACCACGTCGTGCAGCTGGTAGCGCTGGTCACCGATGCGTACCTGCCCCGAGACGGTGCACGGCATCTCGTAGCGCGGTGTCACCCGGTACTGGTAGGGCACGCCGACGGTGGTGAGCACCAGCTCCATCTCCGCCTCGACCGGCGTGCCGGTCGCACCGTGCAGCGGCCCCGCCGGGTCGGTGAAGGACTCGCCGGCGCCGGCCACCCGCACCCGGTAGGTCTGCAACGGCTCCACCACCTCCATGGTCAGCCGGACGCCGTCGCCGTGGACGTCGGTCGGGTCCGCCGGATGGGGCACCTGGAAGTCGTTGAGCGCGATGGTCTCGCGCCCCGGCCCGCAGAGCATCGCGTTGATCCAGGCGCCGGGCCCGTTGGGGTTCAGACCCAGCCGGATCCACCCGCCGAGCTGCTGGGCGGGATCGACGAAATCGAAGTACCAGCTCTCATTCCACAGGGGTTCCTCGCCCGGCGGGTGGGCGTGCTCATCCTCGGGGGCCGGTTGCAGCGGTGCCACGGTCGCCGGTGCCGGCAGCACGTCGAGCGCCTCGGTGTCGAGCACATGGTGGGTGTGGCGGTCCAGCAGCGTCAAAAACATGGCGTCGCCGCGATCGGTACGCTCCACCAGCATCGCCGACACGATCGCCATCATCACCCCGAAAAACGACTGCCGGCGCACACCTTCGCGGACCTCATCGAGGGTCAGCGGGGGCTGCGGCCCCAACCCGGTGTGGTAGGCGCGCAGCAGCTCCTCCTGATGGGCCCGGCGCAGTTCCACCGGAAGCGCCCCGCCGAGGAAATAGGACAGGTCGGTCAGCGCCGGGCCCCAACTGACCGTCTGCCAGTCGACCACGGTCACCGGCGGCGCCTCGGCGGTTCCGAACAGCAGGTTGTCGAGGCGGTAGTCGCCGTGCACCACCCCCTGGGGGCGCTCGGGGGCGGATTCGGCGGCCAGGTAGCCGTCGAAACTGTCGACGAGCCGGTCGCAGACGACGCGCTGCTCGGCGGTGAGGGTGTCCCGGTAGCGGTCGGTGAACCCCGCGTACAGGCCGGTGATCAGCCCCTGGTTCAGCGGCGCGGCCCGGTTGAGCCACGGGGCGTCGGCCAGAGCGGCGTCACCGAGTAGCGGCGCCTGCAGCCGGGCCAGGGCATCGACCGCCAGCCGGGCCTGATCGATGCTGGCACCGGCGATTTCGTCACCGACCGTCGCCGGGGCGGCGTCACCGATCAACAGGTGGAAGGTGCCGGTGTCCAAGTCGATCTGGGCGTCGTAGCAGTGGGCGACCGCCGGGCCGAGCCGCGGGGCGACGTCGGTGTAGAACCGCACCTCCCGTTCGTAGAGTCCCAGCGCCAGCCCCGTTTGGCGGCTGGTGGGATCGCTGGCGGCGACCTTCAGCACCACCGAGGCCGGTCCGGAGGCGTTCGGCCCGTCGGCATAGCGCAGGCTGAGGCGGTAGCTGTCGCTCATCTGACCGGTGCCGATGCGTTCGGCGGTGAAGTCGCCCACCGCCGGTGAGCCGAGCATCTCGGTCAGCCGCGGCGCGGTCAGGGCGGAGGGATCGGCGATGACCGGCGAATCCGTTTCATCGATGTTGTTGCGCTGCATCATCTCAACATAGCCGGTGGGGTCACCCGGTGAGGGAGAACCCAGCCCACGCGAGCCGTCGTTCCCGGTGCGGATCCAACTCGACGCGGCTACGCCGATCGAAAACCCGTACCGCCCGGTCGGTTTCGGTATAGGCCGGCCAGTCCCCGCCGGGGACCCCGGAACGCGCGAACGCTCGCCACCGGTTCTGGATCTCGTTGGACACCCGCAGCACCGGGCCGCGGTCACCGGCCGCGGTCATCACCAGCCCCAGCCCACTGCGGTAAAAGTCGAAGACCGCGAACAGCTCGGTGGCGTGCGTGGCGCCGAGCCCGGTCCAGCGCAGCGCGCGCGGCGCGAAATCGTAGCGATAGGCGTAGGTGGGGGCATGGGCGCTATGCGCCTCGGCGATCTGCCATCCGGCGGCGCCGAACGCGAAGTCACCGCCGAGTCGGATACACGCCTCGCGGGCCGGATAGTCCGGATACGCCGCGAGGATGCGACGCCGGGTCGCCGGCTCGACATGGGTGAACAGGTCTTCGATCATCGCCTCGTTGGTGGGCAGCAACGGCAGGAAACGGGTGAACAGCCGCCCTTCCTCGGCGTTGGTGCCCACGATCAGCGGCACCGGGTGCGCCGCACCGCAGCGCATCGCCTCCACCGGGTGCTCCGGCAGGATGTCGTCGCCGTAGACCGGGCCGATCGGGAAGGCCCCCAGCGTCTCCTGAACACCTTGGTCGATCAGCTCGTCTTGGGCGGCCACGAGTTGGGCGGGGGTGGCGGTCATGACGGTGTCGGCGGCGTCGGCGGGCCGGGCGCCGAGCAGCGCGGCGAACCGGGTGGCGAACTGCCCGGCGATCTCGCGCGGGCGTTCCATGCCCGCCGCCGGGGATTCGGCGATGGCCCGGTGGAACAGGCCGGCGGCGACCGGCACCGCGAGCAGCGCCGAGACCGCGTGGGCGCCGGCACTCTCGCCGAACACGGTGACGTTGTCGGGGTCACCGCCGAACGCCGCGATGTTGTCGTGCACCCACTGCAGCGCCGCGACGATGTCCCGCAGGAACAGGTTGCTCTCCAGGGGGTACTCCGACGTCGACAGCGACGACAGATCCAGACAGCCCAGCGCACCCAACCGGTAGTTCAGCGACACGTAGAGACAGCCGCGGCGCGCCAGCGCGGCCCCGTCGTAGATCGGGGTGGCCGAGCTGCCCAAGATATAGCCGCCGCCGTGGATGAAGACCATCACCGGAAGCCGGTCGGCCGACGGTGTTTCGGGGGCCACCACGTTGAGGGTCAGACAGTCCTCATCCATCGGCTGAAACCGGCCCACCCCGAGGGCGGTGTAGATCCGCTGCTGGGGAGCGCAGTTGGTGAACCCGTGACAGTGCCGCACCCCCGACCAGGGTTCGGGCGGGCGGGGCGCGCGGAACCGCAGCGCACCGACCGGCGCCTGCGCGTACGGGATGGACCGCCATCGATGCACCCCGTCGCGGGTGAAGCCTTCGACGATGCCCGTGGCGACGGTGGCGCGGACAGTTCGTTGATGCATGCACGTCTCCTAGTTCCAGCCTTGACCGTAGCGAAACCGGCCGCGTTTCGTCCCGTGCCTACCGCCGATCGCGGCGCGGCCGGTTAGCCTTGCCGCATGCGTCTTGTTGTCCTGGTCGCGGTGGTCGCCCTGTTGGCGGGCTGTTCGCAGACCATCACCGGCCAGCCGGAGGAGACGACCGCCACCACGACCTCGTCGGGCGCGGCGGAATCGTCGCCGGTCCCGTCGACGACGCGAGCCGATCCCGCCGAGCCGCCGTCGGCGGGGGCGCCGGTGGCGGCGGTGATCGCCTGGGTGGAGACCGGCCGGCGCGTCGACACCGCCGCCTTCCACACCGCGACCCGCGGCGAGGACACCCATGACCTCGGCGAGGACATCGCCTTCACCTCCGGCACCACCCGGTGCATGACCGCGGCCCACTACGCCGAGAACACCCTGGTCTGCCTGGTCGACCTCACCGATCCGCCGCCCCAACCGGAGGCGGTGTACGGCGAATGGAAACCCGGCTGGGTCGACTACGACGGGGCCAGTCTGCAGATCGGATCGGTGCACGGCGATCCCGGTCCGTTCGGCAAGGGCGAGGGCGCCGAGCTGCCGGAGGGCCAGACCCTGGCGTTCGGGGACTACCGCTGTCGGCCCGCACCGGCCGGGGTGTTCTGCGTCGACTACGCCCACCAGTCGGCGGTGCGGCTCGCACCGGACGGCGTCGACCCGTTCGGCTGTCTGCAGCCGGCACCGGCGCCCGAGGGAGTCGGGGCGAAATTCGCCTGCTGAGCTGCGCAGACCGGTCAGCGCCACCCGTCGGCGGCCTGGGCGGTGCGCAGCATGGCCGCGCACAGTTGCCGCAGCTCGTCGTGCCCGGCTCCTTCGTCGAGGGCCATGGCGACGTCCTCGGCGGCACAGCGCACCTGATAGATGCGGTCGGCCAGGTCGGCGGCCTCCTCGGCGGTGAGCACCACCGCGTCGGTCGGCAATCCCGTCTCGGCGGCGGCGGCGAGTTGGGCACGCTGTTCGTAGGCGCGCTGTCGGCAGGACTGCCGGCAGTATTGGCGGCGCCGCCCGGTCGGGGTGTCGGCGACTTCCCGGCCGCACCAGCGGCACGGCTGAGGTCTGCGGCGACGCGTCACGGCGGTTGAGTGTAATCGGGCACCACCCGCGATCGCGGTATCATGGATGGTCGCGTCGCGGTCTCGGGAACCTTTCCGGCTGGTCGCCGCGTTATTGATCGTGAACGGAAATTGTGCAGAGTGACGTTGCGGAGGGTGAGCACCCATGGCTGATCGTGTTCTTCGAGGAAGCCGCCTGGGGGCGGTAAGTTATGAAACCGATCGGGATCACGACCTGGCGCCGCGCCAGGTGGCCCGGTATCGCACCGACAACGGTGAGGAATTCGACGTTCCGTTCGCCGATGACGCGGAGATCCCGCACACCTGGATCTGCCGCAACGGCATGGAAGGCACCCTGATCGAGGGCGAACAGCCGGAGCCGAAGAAGGTCAAGCCGCCGCGCACCCACTGGGACATGCTGCTGGAGCGGCGTTCCCTGGAGGACCTCGACGAGCTGCTCAAGGAGCGGCTGGCGTTGATCAAGTCGCGCCGGCGCGGCAGTTAGGCGCCGGTCTCGAAGGTCCCCGTCGGGGGTGTGCCCGGCCGCCCGGTCAATACAGTTCGTTTTTGTATTCGTCATCGATGACCGAGTGCAGCACGCCGGCGAGCTCGCCCAACGTGTCGGCCATCTTCGCCGCGCTCTCGGCGATCGTGAGGGTGTAGAAATCTCCGCCCACGGTCACGGCCTCGGCGAGGCCGCGACTGTCGCCCTCCCACAGCCTGGCCCTGATGACGGCCTTACCGCACTGGCCGAAAACCTCCCGGACCTGGACGACCGTCGCGAGCACCGCCGGATTGCCGTCGGCGCTGAGCATGTCCAGCAGTTCCGGATCGTCGGTGACGAACGCGTCACCGTTGACCCGGATGACTTCCCGCAGACCGGGGACGAAAAAGACCAACCCGACGGCGGGATGGCTCGTGATGTTCTCGTGGCTGTCGGCGAGCTTGTTTCCGGGTCGGTCGGGTATGGCCAACGTCCACGGGTCCAGGATTCGCACCGATCCCGGGGGGTCACCCCGCGGGCTGGTGTCGAGCTGTCCGTCCGCTCCGACGGTAGACATGCAGAAGAACGGGCTGTGCGCGATGAATCGCGTGGAGAACTCGCCGAGTCGGGTCTCCTTCTTCTCGGCGATGAACCGCTCCGGAAACCCGACGACTTCCCTGATGCGCGCCATCGATATCGGTCGATACCTCCGCGCCGCGGTCGGTGTGCGGGCCTGGGCCACGACGTCATCGGCGCTCCCGGTGTCGGTGTGCGGGCCGCTCATACGTCGAGCACCAGCCGAGGGGTCCTGGCACGGGACACGCACACGTACATGCGGTCACCGTCGGCCCGTTGGCTCTCCGAGAGGATGTCGTCGCGGTGGTCGGGGGTGCCGTCGACCACCCGGGTCTCGCAGGCCCCACAGACCCCGGAGCGACACGACGACGCGACGTCGATGCCGGCGTCGTGCAGTGCGGCGAGGATGGATTGGTCGGCCGCGACGGTGACGGTCTGCTTCGAGGCCGCGCACGCCACCTCGACGGGTTCGTTCTGCACCGACCGTGACGTCGCACGGGGTTTGAACCGTTCAAGGTGCACGCTCTCCGGTGGCCAATGCGCGACCGAGTCCACCAGGGCGGCGAGCAGGGCCGCCGGACCGCACGCGTAGATCTGCATGTCGTCGCGGATCTCGATGAAGTGCTCGGCGAGCGGGATGCGCGTGTCGGCGTCGGCCGGGTAGAAGCGCACGCGCGAGCCGTACTCGAGCAGTTCGTGAAGAAAGGGCATCGAGGCCGCGGTGTGACCGCCGTAGAGCAACTGCCAGTCCGCGCCCCACGAGTGGGCCCGGTGAATCATCGGCAGGATCGGCGTGATGCCGATTCCGCCGGCGACAAACGTGTACGACGGGGCGCGGTGCAGCTGGAAGGTGTTGCGCGGACCGCTCATCGTGAGGCGTTGCCCGGGGCGCAGGAAGGCATGCACGTACTCCGAGCCACCCCGGCTGGCCCGCTCGCGTCGCACCCCGATGCGGTAGTAGCCGCGCTCGCCGACCGGACCGCACAGCGAGTATTGACGCTGGATGCCGGTCGGCAACGTCAGGTCGATGTGCGCCCCCGGCTCCCACGACGGCAGCGGGCCGTCGGGGCACGCTTGGAGCTGGACCGAGATCACCCCGTCGGCCTCCCATCGGAGCTGGCGAACGGCGACGTCGATCCGGCCGGTCCCGGGTCGGCGCTGCGACCCACCGGCACCGGTCTGCTCGGTTGACACCGCGCACCCCCTCCTCGATTAACGTTGTTAATACCAGGTCAGACCGTACTGATAACATCGTTAACATGTCAAGTGGGTCTGCCGATGCCCCAGTCGGATCGACGGCGTTACGGGTCGACACGGTGGTCGGCGAGGCGCTCGCGGTCGTCAATGCCGGGGGGTTGGAGTCGCTGACGATGCGGCGCCTCGCCGAACGGCTCGGCGCTCACCTGCCGACCATCTACCGACTGGTCGACGGCAAGGACGCGCTCATCGACGAGATGGCCGAGACCATCCTGGCGCACGCGTTGTCGCGTTGTTCCCCCGCAGAGCAGAGCGGCTGGGAGCACCACATCGTCGGACACGCCCGAGGTCTGCGTTCGGCTCTGCTCGCCCAACGCGACGGCGCGCGAATCGTCGGCGGCAACTACGCGGCCAAACACGCCAACCTCACCTATGTCGACAGCCTCGTCGGCTGTATGCGCGATGCCGGGTTGGGGGGCGAACACGCCCTGTGGGCGGCGAGTTCGGTCTTCTGCTACGTCCTCGGCGAAGTTCTTGAGCAGCAGGGTGCGCGCGGCGAGGAGAACGAGACGCTGCACCGGGTGGTGCAGGCCGGGCGTTATCGGCATCTGGCGTCAAGCCCCGTCCAGCGACTGCTGGACTTCGATGCGCGGTTCGACTTCGGTCTCCGATTGCTGATCGCCGGCATGCACGCCTCGCCCGGCGTCGGCTCGTCCGGCGTCGGAGGAGCCACCGACGCCGGGCCTTGACTCGGGGCGGGCGCCGTTAGGTTCGCGCCGCCCCGCGCGCCCGGTCCCAGCGCCCGCCGATCCCCCACCGGGCCACCTTGGCCATGGCCTCGCGGATGTTCGATCCACTCATCTTCGACACCCCGAGTTCGCGTTCGGTGAAGGTGATGGGCACCTCGACGATCGAGAAGCCGTTGTTGATCGCCCGCCACGTCAGGTCGATCTGGAAGCAGTAGCCCTTGGAGTCGACGGCGTCGAGGTCGATCTCCTCGAGCACCTCGCGGCGGTAGGCGCGGTACCCGGCGGTGATGTCGCGGATTTTGACCCCCAACAGCAGCCGCGAATAGGTGTTGGCGGTTTTCGACAGCAGCAGCCGGCGCAGCGGCCAGTTGCGCACCGCGCCGCCGTCGACGTAACGCGACCCGATCGCCACATCGGCGCCCTCGTCGATGGCCTCGAGCAGACGGTGCAGTTGTTCGGGGGCGTGGCTGCCGTCGGCGTCCATCTCCACGACCACCGCGTACCCGCGCTCAAGACCCCAGGCGAACCCGGCCAGATACGCCGCGCCCAGACCGTCCTTGCTGACCCGATGCATCACCGAGACCGCGTCGGGGTCGGCGAGGGCGAGCTCGTCGGCGAGCGCACCGGTGCCGTCGGGGCTGCCGTCGTCGACGATGAGCACGTCGACCTCGGGGCGCACGGTACGCACCCGGTCCAGGATCAGCGGCAGGTTCTCCCGTTCGTTGAACGTCGGGATGATCACCAGGCTGCGCTGGCTGGGGCGGGGTTCGGCGTCCGTCGGGCGGCCGGGGGTCATGTGGCTCCTTCGTCTGCCCCGGACCGCTCCGGGGTCGCCTCGCCGTCGTCGGCGGCACCGACGTCATCAGGTGGTGCGGCGGATGCCGCGGCAGCCGGTGTGGCATGGGTCGGGCCCCGCCTACGCAGCAGGCCCCTATTGTGCAGGACCGCCGCGACGAGGGCGGCCAGCCCCAACCCGACGAGCAGCCACTGCACCGCCGGACCCCACCGGGTGGCCGGGGTCAGCGCCGTTTTGAGGTGGATCGGTCCGTCGAGGAAGGCGGGCTCGAAGAATTCGGTGCGGGCCAGCTCGCGTCCGTCGGGGGCGATGATCGCGCTGATGCCGGTGGTGCCCGCGACGACCACGTAGCGGTCGTGCTCGACGGCGCGGGCCTTGGCGAACGCCAACTGCTGGGCGCTCATCGCCGCGTCGAAGGTGGCGTTGTTGGTGGGCACCACCAGTACCTGGGCCCCGGCGAGCACCGATTCGCGCGGCACCCGGTCGAAGATGACCTCCCAGCAGGTGGCGACCCCGACCGGCACCCCGGCGGCCTGCACCACCCCGTCACCGTCGACCGGCAGGAAATACCCGGCCCGGTCGGCGTATCCGGAGAGGTGGCGGAAAAAGCCCCGCCAGGGCAGGTATTCGCCGAACGGCTGCACCACCTGTTTGTCATGGCGGTCGACCGGACCGGACTCGGGATCCCAGACCAGCACCGAATTCGTCGCGACCGGGTTCTCGGTGGTCCAGCCGGGAGCGCGCAGCACGGTGCCGACCAGGATGGGCGCGCCGATCATCCGGGCGGCCCGGGTGATCTCCTGGGCGGCGTCGGCGTTGATCAACGGATCGATATCGGAGGCGTTCTCCGGCCAGACCACGAATTGGGGTTGCGGGGCGCGCCCGGCGTGCACCGCCTCGGCGAGCCGCTCGGTCTCGCGCACGTGGTTGTCGAGGACCTGACGGCGCTGCTCGTTGAAGTCCAGGCCCAGCCGCGGCACGTTGCCCTGCACGGCGGCCACGGTCATCGTCGGGTCGTTGCCCGCGCCCGAACCGGCGTGGCGGACCTGCGGCCAGACCGCCGCGGTGCCCAACAGCACCAGACAGATGCAGACCCCGGGCAGCACGACCGCCGGTGGCGGTCCGGCGGCCGCCTGCGCCCGGTCCTGACGCCACCAGCGTCCGATCTCCAACGCGATCACGGTGGCGCTGCAGCCCACCAGTACCACCGCCGTCGACAGCAGCGGCGCTCCGCCGAGGGAGGTCAACGCCAGCAGCGGGCTGTCGACCTGACTGAAGCCGACCACGCCCCACGGAAAACCGCCGAACGGGAAGATCGATTTCAGCCATTCCTGAGTGGCCCACAGCACCGCGAACCAGACCGGCCAGCCGGGCAGGTGCCGAACCACCGCGGCTCCGAGGCCGAACAACGCCGGGAACATCGCGCACACCAGCGCCAACGCCAGCCACGGCACGGCCCCGACCAGCCCGGAGATCCACGGCAGCAACGGCACGTAGAACACCAGCCCGAACAGCAACCCGTAGCCGAGACCGCCGAGCACTGTGGTCTCCGGGCGGATCAGCACCCAGGACAGCAGGGCGAAGGCGATCACCGCCGCCCACCACCAGTTCCACGGCGGGAAGGCGGCGCACAGCAGCAGACCGGCCACCGCGGTGGTGGTCAGCCGCGGAATACGCGGGACCGTGGCCACCCCGAGACGGACCAGGCGCCGGCCGGCGGCACCGGCGAGGCGCGCCAGCAGGGCCGCGAGAACCTGCAGGGCGGTCGCGGCCACCGCACGCGCCCGCGCAGCCAGTCGACCGGCGGTGCCGGTCTCGGAATCGTGGTGCTCCTCATCGGCGCCGGTATCGGCGCTGCCTCCCGCCTCGTCGTCGGCGTTGTCACCGGCGCCGTCGGGGTCCTCGGCGTCTGCGGGCGACTCCCCGACGTCGTCGGGGTCCCCGGCGCCGTCGGGGTCGTCCCGATCATCCAAATCGTCGAGGTCGTCGGGGCCGTGCGGGTGCTCCTCGGAGACCACCGGGATGATCTCGGTGATGTCGTGGTGGCGCCGGCGCCCGGGCCGCTCAGCCATAGATGACCCTGCCCTGATGGACGGTGTGCCGGCACCGCGGCAGCGGGTCCTCGAGGCCCAGCCGCGGCAGCGCCGGAACCCTCGAGCGCGGATCGGTCGACCACCGCTGGACCGCGTCGCGGGGGGCGCTGACGGTGAGCTCACCGGTGTCCCACACCGCGTAGGAGGCGGGCGCGCCGGGCACCAGGGTGCCGGTCAGCCCGTCGTGGACGCCGCCGGCGCGCCACCCGCCGCGGGTGGCGGCGGCGAAGGCCGCCCGCGGTGAGATCGCGCTGCCCGGTGTGCGATGGGTCGCGGCGGCCCGCACCGTCGCCCACGGGTTGAGGGCGGTGACCGGGGTGTCGGAGCCGAAGGCGAGGGGCACGCCTTGGGATGCTAACAGCGCGAACGGGTTGAGGTTACCGGCGCGTTCGACACCGAGTCGTCGTGCGTACATCCCGTCGGGCCCGCCCCAGAGGGCGTCGAAATTGGGTTGCACGCTGGCGATGACGCCCCACGCGCCCAACTGGGCCGCCTCGGCGGCGCCGACCATCTCCAGATGTTCGAGCCGATGGCCGCAGCGCGCCACCGCAGGCGCCCCGAACCGGTCGACGACCTGCGCTAATGCCGTGACGACCGCGGTGACCGCCGCATCGCCGATGACGTGGAACCCGGCGGTCACCCCCGCCTCGGTGCAGGCCATCAGGTGCGCGAGGACGGTGTCGGGGTCGAGGCGGCGGCTGCCGAAGTCGGC
>Ga0079225_10001812_pt1 | contig 12123 bp, 7 predicted proteins | sample Poulit2012_FD_76344 | JGI IMG/M metagenome (GOLD analysis project Ga0079225, IMG submission 76344) | Agricultural soil microbial communities from Georgia to study Nitrogen management - Poultry litter 2012 | ecosystem: Environmental > Terrestrial > Soil > Agricultural land | place: USA: Georgia...
ACAGAGCGTAAGAAAGCTGGTTTCCGCTCAGCTCGTCGTAAAGGCCAATTCTCAAAACGTTAATATTAACTTTAAATCAATTCAAAAGCACTTCTTAGAGACTACGCTAAGAAGTGCTTTTTTGTTTAAAAATTTGATGAATAAATAATGTTTATCATTTATGATAGAATGTAAGTATTAATTAAATAAAATATTATGAATAGAGAAATTGATAATGTAATAATAATAGGAGGAATTACTGTTGAATCGAGAGGAATTAGACAATTTAAAAGAAAAATTATGGGAAACAGCAGATGAATTACGAGCAAATTCTGGTTTGAAAGCATCTGAATATTCTATACCTATACTTGGTTTAATATTTTTAAAGTTCGCCGATGCAAAATATGACCAATATGAAGATGAAATTATGGAGGAGTATGAGGCGTTAAAAGGTGGAAGACGTCAAAAAAAGATTGAAGAGATTGCAATTGAAAAATGTGGGTTTTATTTACCTGAGCAATCACGTTTTTCATATTTACTTAATTTAAATGAAGAGGAAGATATCGCAAATAAAATTAAGGATGCAATGGAAGGTATAGAAGAATATTCTCCAGAATTTGTTGGTGTATTACCAAAAGATAGTTATCATAATTTAAATGCGGAAGATAATAATAAAATATTAAACAGACTACTGAGGAACTTTAACGACATTCCAACAGACTCTCAAAATGACATCTTTGGGGAAGTCTATGAATACTTTCTAGGGGAATTTGCATTAGCTGAAGGTCAAGGTGGTGGAGAGTTCTATACACCAAGAACGGTCGTTCGTTATATGGTTGAGGTTTTACAACCAATGGAGGGCAAGGTGCTAGACCCTGCTTGTGGTTCTGGTGGTATGTTTGTTCAAACTGCTCATTATGCCCAAGAACATAAAGTAAAGAATGGAGGAACACCTTTAAATTTAAGAGCCTATGGAGTAGAACGCACTGGTGAAACCGTAAAATTAGCAAAAATGAACTTGTTTTTAAATAATATCCGTGGAGAAATAACAGAGGCAAACTCATATTATGCTGATCCTTATGATTCATTTGGTAATTTTGATTACGTATTAGCGAATCCACCATTTAATGTTGATAATGTTGAATTAGATTTAGTAAAGGATCAAAAAAGGTTTAATACATATGGTGTACCTCAAACTAAAGGTAAAAAGCCAAAAGTACCAAATGGAAATTACTTATGGATTAATCAATTTGCCACTGCGTTAAATGAAACAGGAAAAGCATCACTCGTTATGGCAAACTCTGCTTCAGATGCAGGACATAGTGAAAAGGAAATTCGTAAAGCATTGATAGAAGATGGTATTGTTTCTCAGATGGTAGCACTTCCGTCAAATATGTTTAGTACTGTAACATTACCAGCTACATTATGGTTCTTTGATAAACAAAAGAAAAAGAAAGATGAAATACTATTTATTGATGCACGTAATATATTCACTCAAATTGATCGTGCACTAAGAGAGTTTTCTGACGAGCAAATAAAGAACTTAGCCATTATTAACCGTTTATATGAAGAAGATAGTGAAAGTTTTTATTCACTGATTAAAGAATATGAAACTAGCAGAGATAATTCAGACTCAGAAGAAGATAAGAAATATTTCCAAAAACAAATAGATTGGTTGTTAGAACGATTTCCGGATGGAAAATATCAAGACGTCATCGGTTTATGTAAAGTAGCTAAACTTAATGGTGAAGATGGGATTATTGATCAAGACTATTCATTAAATCCTGGAAGATACGTAGGTGTTGTTATTGAAGACGATGGTATGACAGCTGAGCAATTTAAAGAAAGTCTATCTAGTTTAAATGAAGAGTTTAAACAATTAAATACAGATGCAAAAGAATTAGAAAAACAAATTGAAGAAAATCTAGATAGTTTGGTGATTGAGTATGAGTGAGTGGAGAAATGTTAGAATAAAAGATATAGGTAATGTTGTGTCGGGCGGAACACCAAAAACTAAAATAGATGAATATTGGAATGGTGATATTGCTTGGATAACTCCTAAAGATCTTTCTAATTACAACCGAAAGTACATATCAAAAGGAGAAAGATCGATCTCAGATCTGGGGCTAAATAGTTCTTCTACTAACTTAGTACCGGCTGGAACTATACTTATGACGAGTCGTGCGCCTATAGGCTATTTGGCTATTGCTCAAAATGAAGTTACTACAAATCAGGGCTTTAAAAACTTAATATGCAATCCAGAACATGTATATAATCAATTTATGTACTATTATTTCAAAGTTAATATTGAATATATAAAATTATTTGCTTCGGGTGCAACATTTCCTGAGATATCGGCAACAAAATTTAAGAACATAAAAATTCCAATTCCTAGTTTAGAAACACAAAATAAAATAGCAGACTTTCTATCGATATACGATGAATTAATCGAAAATAATAATCGTAGAATTGAAGTTTTAGAACAAACAGCAGAAGAGATTTATAAAGAATGGTTTGTGCGAATGAGATTTCCAGAGTATGAAAATACGAAGTTTGATAAAGGCATACCCGAAGGATGGCAGTTGAAGAAGGTCGATGATATAATTTCATTTGACATAGGTGGCGGTTGGGGTAAGTATTCACCAGAAGATGATTTTACAGAAGAGGCTTTTGTTATTAGAGGTACGGATATACCTGAAATGAAATATGGTGAAATTAATTATGAATTATTAAGATATCATAAAGATAGCCATCTAAGAAATAGGAGATTAAAATCTTCGGATATAATATTTGAAGCTTCGGGTGGAAGTAAAGATCAAAGATTAGGAAGAACATACTATATTACTGATGAAACATTAGCGATGTATGATGAAGATGTAATATGTGCAAGCTTTTGTAAGTTAATTAGAATAGATGATAAATATCTATCATGGTATTTTAGCAACTATTTAAATTATGCGTACAAAACTGAAGCCTTGTCAATTTTTGAAGTGCAGTCAACAGGAATATCCAACTTTGGTTTCACTAAATTTAAAAAACATCATCAAGTTTTATTGCCACCAAAAGATTTAATGAAGCTGTTTTTTGATTTAACATATAATATGTATATTGAAAATCAAAGATTGGGAAGAAAAAACCAAAATCTAAAAAAACAACGTGATCTTCTTTTACCACGTTTAATGAACGGTACAATTAAAGTGAAATAGAGGAGGGATAATATGAGGAAGATAATTACCGAAGATATGATTGAGCAAGCATGTATTCAGGTATTATCAAAAAATGAATATTATAGTTTTATTAATGCAAACATCAATGCAAATAAAGTGTTCTCATCATTAAATGTATTAGAAAGTGAACATGATGGAACAGGGCGGTCTAATATACATGAAGTGATTCTTCCAAAGATATTATTTGAGAGTCTGAAACATTTAAACCCACGTATACCTACACATTTATTGAAAGATATTGTAGAAGACTTCAGACGTCCATTTACAGATAAAGAACTTGAGGTTATTAACTATGAACGTTATAGACAGTTAAAAAATGGAATCCCAGTAGAATTTGAAAAAGATGGTAAAAAACAATATGAAACAGTCCGTATAATTGATTTTAATGCAGCATCTCATAATACATTTACACTTGTTTCTCAAATGTGGATTAAAGGGGAAATGCAGCATCGCAGACCAGACTTACTTTTATTTGTAAATGGACTGCCAATCGTTTTTATTGAACTGAAAAATTCAGATGTTAAATTAAAAACAGCATATGATAAAAATTTACAGGACTATATTCGTGATATCCCTCAATTATTTCATTTTAATCAATTATGCGTGCTATCAAATGCATCTGAAACGAGAATAGGTAGTTTTACAGCTAATTATAATCACTTTTTTGAATGGCTGCGCGCATCAGAGGATGAAGACGTAAATCGTGAAGAGATACGTACTAAGGGAACAAGTATTCAATATTTATTAGATAATCTTTTAAAACATGAAACGTTACTTGACTATGTAGAGAATTTTATTCTTTTTGAAAATAAACGTATGAAAATATTGGCTAAAAACCATCAATATCTTGGTGTCAATAATGGAATTGAAGCATTCAAGAATCGCGAACATTTAAATGGTAAATTGGGTGTATTTTGGCATACTCAAGGAAGTGGTAAATCTTATTCAATGGCCATGTTTATTAATAAAATTAACAGAAAAATGTCAGGTAATTTTACATTTTTGATGGTTACTGATCGACAAGATTTAGATGATCAATTATATAAAAACTTCTTAAGAACAGAGACAGTTACAGAAGAAGAGTCTGCTAATCCCAAAAATGGTGCAGAACTGAGAGATGATTTACAAACGAACAAACCATTTTTATTTACACTCATCCAAAAGTTTCGTTATGACAAAGCAAAGAAATATCCAGTTTTATCAGAACGTGATGATATTATTGTTATTGTAGATGAAGCACATCGTACACAATATAAATCCTTAGCACAAAACATGAGAACTGGTTTACCAAATGCCCAATATATTGCTTTTACAGGCACACCATTATTAGGTGCAAAGCGCCTTACTAATCAATGGTTTGGAGACTATGTAAGTGAATATAACTTTGCTCAGTCAATTGAAGATGGATCAACAGTACCTTTATATTATTCAAGAAGAGTTCCTGAAGTATGGTTAACAAATGATTTCTTAGAAGATGATTATTTAGAAATTATAGAAGATGAAAATCTGACACCTGAAGAAGAGGAAAAGCTATCTAATTACTACTCAAAAACCAACGAAGTCTTAAAACGTGATGACCGCTTAAATATAGTCGCAAAAGACATTGTCGAACATTTTCCAAACAGAGGATATATGGGAAAAGCAATGGTCATATCAGTAGATAAATTTACTACTGTAAGAATGTATGACAAAGTAAAATATTACTGGGCTGAAAAGCTGAAAGAATTATATATGAAGCGGTCCAATACCACGTCAAGAGAAGAACGAGAACGAATTGAAAATCAAATTAAATATATGAAGAAAACAGAAATGGCGGTTGTAGTAAGTGAAGATGGCGATGAGGATGAAAGGTTTTCAAAAGAAGGACTAGATTTTAAAAAGCATCGTGAACGCATGAATTATATTGATGAAAATGGCCATGACATTGAAGATAACTTTAAAGATCCGAATCATTCATTATCTTTAGTATTTGTTTGTGCAATGTGGCTTACAGGATTTGATGCACCAAAAACTTCGACTATTTATTTAGATAAGCCAATGAAAAGCCATACGTTAATGCAAACTATTGCACGGATTAACAGAGTGTTTCCAGGAAAAAATTCAGGATTAATTGTAGATTACCTGAATTTATTTAAGCATATGAAAGAAGCTCTTGGTGATTATGCAAATCCTGATAGCGGTGACACAATGCCTGTTAAAAATATTGAAGATCAAATAAAGTTATTAGAAGATGTTATTCAAGAAACAAGAGCGTTTTGTAATCAACTAAATATAAATTTAGATACAATACTTCAAAAGAATGAAACGTTTGATCAGATCGAACTTTTTCAGCAGTATACGAATATCTTATTAGATAAAGATGAATATCATGATGAATTCAAGATTTATGTAAATTTATGTAAAAATATATATGAGGCTTGTAAACCAGAAATATTCGAATTTGATTGGAAAAATGATTATTTATCTATTATTTTTTATCTAGGTGACATGATTAAAGCTTCTGTTAGAGATGAAAACATAGAAAGTGCAAAAATAGCACTGAGTAAGACATTAGATTTTAGTGTCCAATCAGAATATGTTAAAGAAAGTCCAGATCAAAATAAATATGAAGTTAAAAAAATGAAAACATTAAATTTAACAGAAATAAATACAGATGAGATTCGAAAAACGATTAAAGAATCACCATATAAAAATATAGAAATTCAAGAGTTGCGGTCATTTATTGAAGATAAATTAGAGAAACTCTTAGAAGACAACAAAACCCGTACTAATTTTGTGGAACGATATAAGGAGTTAATCGATCGCTATAACTCAGGTAACTCAACAAATGAAGACTATTATGAAGACTTAGTTGATTTTGTAAGTAATTTAAAACAAGAAGATGAACGCCACGTTAAGGAAGATTTATCTGAAGAAGAGCTAGAAATATATGACTTGTTGAAAAAGGATAAGTTAACGAAAAAAGAAGAAGAGAAAGTGAAGCTATCTGCAAAGAGATTATATGAATCTATTAAAAATGATAAAAGTAAAACGAATGTTATTGATTGGTATAAAGATGAACAACCAAGACAAGCTGTTAAATCTGAAATTGAAGAACTGTTAGATGAAACATTACCAGATAGCTATGATAAAGAAACGTTTAATGTAAAGACAGAAGTTATTATGACACATTTAATGGAAGAAGCTATGATGGAGAGTTCTGTTTCATAGTGAGTAATAAAAGAGCTAAATTGACAAGAAATTAACAAACTTCAAGCATCAGCAGAAATGTTGATGCCTTTTTTATAGTACAGATAATATAATTAAGGTGGGGATATACTGATGAGTGTAGAGATTGTAAAGCAATTGAGAAAAATAGCGATAACAAAACAAGTTAATTTCCTTTTAGGATCTGGGACATCAGTACCCGCTATTCCATTAATGGGTGCATTTCATGATGTAAATGACAAGTCAGCTAATGAGCAGTTATTTGAACGTGTTCAAGAAGTTAGTGAGAAATTATTAATTAAAAATAAATGTGAACTGGCAGAAAAAGATGTTTATACAGTTTTGAAAAACTATCAAAAATTTATAGAGAGCATTGTTTCTATACTTAATTTATCTAATTCCCGACAGACACCAAAAAATGTGAATATTTTTACAACCAATTATGATTTATATATTGAAAGAGCAACGGATCAGATTTTAAAAAAGTATAAGTTAGTGTTTAATGATGGAGCTACAGGATATTTTGATCGTTACTTAGACAGTTCCAATTTTAATAGAACAGTTTCATATAAAGGGTTAAATGATAATTACATCAATGAAATTCCGTCAATAACATTGATAAAGCCACACGGTTCAATAAATTGGAAAAAACAAGATCAAAATATTGTAATTAAAAATGAGGTAGTTGAAGAATCAATTATAGTTAAACCAGACGGATATGAGGCATCAACTACTTTTGAGAACAATCATTTTCATGAAATGTTGCGTATTTTTCAAATGGAGTTAGATAAGCCACAATCAGTTTTATTTGTTATTGGTTTTTCTTTTCAGGATAAACATATTGCAAAAATGGTTAAACGAGCAGTACAAAATCCTGAATTAATGGTGTACGCATTTGGATTTACTGATAGTGATAGGCAAACTTACTTAGACAATTTAAACTTTGAAAACGAAAGATCGAATTTTAGAATATTGACACCTAAAGATTTTGATGAAGCTTATATTAATAAGCATAGTGAAAGTACATACGATGAAAAGTGGTCTAGTTTTACTCTATCAAACCTAACGAATATATTGAATGGTATTAAATTGGAGGAATCCAAAGATGATAACGCATAGTAAAAAGTTAGGTGTGATTGTAGGGGTTGAGGGAGATGTGTCACAGGTTGGTATGTACCATATGTCAAATGAAGCAGAGTTTATATGGTATGGAGATATTTTGACTGGTCCTAAAATAGGTGCATTTCTGACTATTAATCAAAATGAAGTTAAAATTATTGCAACAGTTTCGACGGAGAAAATTATAGATCAACAAAATACGATTAAAAGTACTGAATTCGATAATCGATATGCAAAGAATTCTATTAATCGTATCATCACTTTAAAAGTAAAAGGAGTAATTAATGAAGATGTTTTTGAAGTTACTAGTCAATACGTACCAATGATTGGGAATGAAGTAGCTTTAACAACTCAAGAAGAATTAAATATTATTTACGGCGTTGATAATATAGAGGAGACAATCTTGATAGGGGAGTCAATTTTAGAAGGCCAACCGATTCGACTACCTATTGATAAATTTTTTGCATCGCATATTGGTATCTTTGGTAATACGGGTAGTGGGAAATCCAATACACTTCATAAATTGTTTTTAGAGCTTTTTAGAACAAAGTATTATGAAAACATTATCAAAAAGTCACAATTTTTTATCATAGATTTTAATGGTGAGTACATAGGAAAAAATATGTTTGCTGTTAAAGAAGGGGATAAAGAAATATTTGAGGTTAATACAAGAAGTGAAGAGAAAGGACGTAAGTTACCTGTAAAAGAAGATTATCTATTTGATGCTGATATTTTATCTATTTTATTTGATGCTCGCCCAGCAACACAGGTACCTTTTCTTCGAGTGGCATTGAGGACTTACAAAGAAAAAGTAAAAGATGCTGATAGCTTTTCAAGTATTGAAATCGGACTATTAATATCGATCATAAAAGGAACAAAAAGTGTAGCGGCGGATGCACTTGATAATTGGATTACTGCAGCTGAGGATATTGGAGTTGATAATAAGGTATTGCAAGGTCTTGAAAACAACTCTGTGAAAACTCATTTTGGAAATTTAGAGATTAGATCAAAGACAAATACAGATATAATGATTCTTAAAGATGGGCAAATTACAATTGAAGGGGAGCAGGAATTAAAAATCAATGATATAGAACAAGAGCTTAAGAGTATATTTCATAGTGCAAGTCCGATACAAAAGCTTAATTACTTCCTTCAATTTCAAAAAGTTTATGTATCAGCATGGAAATCAGCAAATATAGAGCATATAAATCCATTGTTTAATAGGATACGAACATCATTTGATAGTTTGGAGAAGGTTATAGAAGTTTGTGATGATATTTCAGGATGTTATAAAGCTATGAATGTAATATCTCTTCTTCATGCAAACCAAGAAATTACTCGTTTAATTCCTATGTTAATGTCAAAAATGATTTATGATGAGCATAGGTATAGAGTTTCGATTCAGAATATTAGAGAAACTCAACATTTAATCATTGACGAAGCACATAACATTTTAAATGCGGAATATAGAAATACAGGGGATGACTGGCAGGATTATCGTTTATCTGTGTTTGAAGAAATTATTAAAGAAGGAAGGAAATTTGGGTGTTACTTAACACTTGCAAGTCAACGCCCAGCAGATATATCTTCAACAATATTGTCACAAACCCACAACTATTTGATTCATCGACTTGTAAATGATATTGATTTACGTATGTTAGAAAATACTATGCCCACTCTTGATAAAAGCTCATTTCAAATGATTCCAAGTCTTGGAAAGGGCGAGGTAATAATAACTGGGAATGCAATGCAGGTACCAGTATTTGTAAAAATTCCTAAGGAAGAAATTAATCGCCCCAATAGCGATGATATTATATTAACAGATTTATGGGGTGGGAATTCTGCCGAAGCTTAATCTAGTTAACACCAATCATCGCATACTTATCATTAAAAAAGAGGTGTATATATGTCGGTATATGCTTGTATAGATACAGAAGGAAAAGTAATAAAAAACGCAAACAATTTAACACATGCAGATAAATCGAAATATAATTTTTATTGTATAAATGAAGATTGTAGAGTTAAATTATCTTTGAATATTTATCAAAATGCTAATAATAGATTTAAAGCTAGTTATGATAACGAGAGTCATATTAATAATTGCTGGGCTCATCATGAGGCAACTAAAACGGTTGTTTATCCATCAAAAAAAAGAGACTTAGATGAGATAGTAAATAACCTTATGAAGTCTATTAATAAAAAGGATAGGAAAAATAAGGTTGAAAAGAAGTATAATAGGAATAACGGAAATAAAAAAATGACTCATCGAGAAATGTCAACACTTCGTGACATACATTTATATTGTAAAGCACACGATATTAATGAGTATTTATACGACAAGCAAATAAAACATATATTTCTAGATAATAGATCTGAATATATTTATACGAAATATATGGAGGAAGGTAATAAAATAGTATGTTACAATATGAGTCATTATAAACCAAATGAAAAGTTCGTAATAAAATATAATGGATTGACTCTAAACATTTATTTTGAAAATAATAATATATATACTAAGGTTCAAAATAAACTTGATTTGAAAGGGAAATCTCTATCGAATATAGTGATATTATTTGCTGGAGAATGGAGAAAAGAAAGAGATTCTGTATACTATACCGTAATAAAAAATCCAAAGCAGATATTGCAAATCACATAAAATGTTAAATAGGAGAAATGCATAGAAAATTGATGGGTATGTAATGTATTCAACCAGCACCTTTTGGTTCAAATTGGTTCAAGTGCTATCAATTTCAGTCAATTTTAATTTAACCTTTATCCATTTATAAAACAGTAAAGTATTGATATAGATAGATTAAACTTGATTGACTATATATGAAATCTATCTTGGCACTTCTCAAAACGTTAATATTAACTTTAAATCAAATCAAAAAGCACTTCTTAGAGACTACGCTAAGAAGTGCTTTTTTTAATGAATCAAGAGTACTTTAATTTTTACGTGTTTGATTAATTAATTTCATAATAGTATTGCCTATAGATAATAATTGATGTTCATCATACATTTTCCCAATAAGTTGAAGACCAATTGGTAAGTTGTTTTGATTAACTCCTATAGGAATATTTAAAGCTGGTAGACCATTCATGTTAAATGGTGCTGTAAATCTGCTTAATGCGTCTAATATATCTTCATTAAATTCTCCCCACTGAACAACTTCTTGAGTTAATAAAGGTGGTGGAACTGGTAAAGTTGGGGTAATGAGTACGTCAATATCAGCTATTTTTTGTTGGAATTTTAAACTATAATCACGTTTAATTGCTAAAGCGTGATAATATGCTTCTTCAGATATTTCTAGGCCTTTAGTAAAGTAATCAACATTGCCACTTTCAAATTTATTTTTATAGGTTAATAAATTAGCTTTCTGATATGTAGCTGCTTCTGCTCCTATAATCGTATCTTGGGCTTTCATTGCTTTTTCTAGTTCTTGGAATTTAATTTTTTTAACATTCGCTCCATAATCCTCTAAAATATCAATTACTTCTTGAACTGTTTTAGCGACTGATTTATCTATAGTATCAAAGAAATAATTCTCAGGTATACCGATTGTTAAGTTTTTAATTGATTTCATATTTTTACTTAACTGAGTACTCACTTTTCCAGGCAGGAGAGATTGTAGAATTAATGAGATATCATCACAATCTTTACCTAAAACACCTAAATGGTCTAAAGACCACGAAAGAGGTTCTACACCTGAGGTTGGAATTAAGTTATATGAAGGCTTTAATCCGACGATATCGCAACACGCTGCAGGGATTCGGACCGAACCTGAAGTGTCTGTTCCAACCGACGCATAAGATAGGTTAGAAGCAACTGATGCAGCACTTCCTCCGCTCGATCCACCAGCAGTAAGGTTTGTATTTACTGGATTTTTAATAGTCCCATACGTTTCATTTTTTCCTATTACATGATTAGCAAATTCATCAAGGTTTGTTTTACCTAAAATAATCGCACCTGAAGCTCGGAGTTGGTCAACTATGAAGGCATCTCCCTGACTAATACGATTTCTATAAAGGTTAGAACCGCTTGTACAAGCAGTATTTTTAACTGAGATATTATCTTTTAAAGATAAAGGAATACCATGTAAGGCGCCTTGATATTTACCTTGCATAATAGCGTCTTCAGCAGCTCTAGCTTCTGCTAAAGCATCCTCATAACGCACTGTGATAAAAGTATTATTCATCTTATTTTGTTTTTTAATTTCATTTAAAATTCTCTTCGTTATTTCAAGTGGTGAAACTGCTTTTTCTTTAATTAATGTTGATAAATTTGAAATAGTTAAGTTTAAAAGATTACTCATTATTATCACTTGCTCCTAATTAATATAATTGTGCTAGGAAGAGCTTTCTGTTGTTGAATTTATGCAAATAATTCTTTTTCACGCCATTTACCGAAGCGGAAATATAAGAAAGCGACGAGGCTACTAAGGATAAAGCTCATACCAATTCCGACAGCTATACCAATTTCACCGAGCCAACCTGACATCACTGAAGCGAGCGGGAAACGAAGTACCCAAAATGAAATAATATTTAAAGCGAGTACTTGATACATAGCACCAGATGAACGAACAATACC
>Ga0079225_10001813_pt1 | contig 12118 bp, 16 predicted proteins | sample Poulit2012_FD_76344 | JGI IMG/M metagenome (GOLD analysis project Ga0079225, IMG submission 76344) | Agricultural soil microbial communities from Georgia to study Nitrogen management - Poultry litter 2012 | ecosystem: Environmental > Terrestrial > Soil > Agricultural land | place: USA: Georgia...
GGAAGTACAAGAACAGTGGGCCAACTACATCACGAACACCACCGGATCAGTCGGCAACAACCTCACCCTCGAAAGCCTCGTCAAAGCACTCCGAGCCCCACACCCACCATTCGGAGGCCCACACAAAAACAAGGAAACGAAATGAGCAGATACACACCACACTGGCAAGGAATCATCCGGGGATTCCAAACGTCCGGAAACGGCCCATGGCAAGTCAGCATCGAAATGCCAAAAGGTCGAAACATCTACGACGGCAACCCGGATCACGGGCCAACTATCCGGTTCGGCATTAGTCAGGTAGTCCATGTCCTTACCGATGAAGGTTTGGCAGAAGCGAAAGCACAAGCGCTCGAAGAGTTCGCTGAAATCTGGGCAACCGGGGAATGGAGCGACTGGTTCCTAGCCGAAAACGTCACCTGTGACGTGTCCGCCGTACAGGCAACAGATAAAGCCCTACGAGAGCGCGCCCAACAGATCAGGGACGGGAAATGAACCAACCGCCCCACCCCGGCCACAGTAAAATCGACACAAGGAGGGCAACCAAATGAGTAGCCAGTGCGAGCGTCACGAATGGGCCACCCAGCTCGAAACCGAGAACTACATCTGCACCCAATGCCCAGCCGTCACCGACGCGTGCCACACATGCGGCAACAACCCCGCCTGGCTCGACAAAGCCTGCGACAAATGCTTGAAATGGACCCGCAATATTCTCGCCGACATCCGTGAAGCACTAGACCACCCCATGGCGCCCATCCTCCCAATCAGGGCGATCCGCTACGACCAAGACACCTCCCGCTCAGCCACCGACTTCATGCCCTTCGGAATCGGCCAAAACCTCGACGACCCCGACGACCTCGCAGCCACCGCCGCCACCACCGGAAAAGAAATCCTCCAACTCACACGCGACCCCAACACCATGACCGACGCCCTACGAGACTGGGCCGAAGCATGGGCAGAACACCGCTCAGAAACCACCCCCGGCGACTGGCTCGCATACCTGTCAAAACTGACCGTGTGGGCCGCGAACAACCCCGACACATCCGGCTGGCACGACTACCACCGTGACGCACGCCTCATCCGCGCCAGACTCCGCCACCTCGTCGGCCTCGCACCACAAAAAGAATTCATCCCCTGCCCATTCTGCGGCGCAACCCTCCAACGCCACTGGACCGACCACGGCCTCGCCGACGAAATCCGCTGCACAAACCGAGACTGCGAACGCCAAACCTACGCCGACCTAGCCGACCTCTACTGGATCGCCAGCACAGAAATAAAACAAGCGCCAATCAAACACTCCGAAAAACTAATCACACTAAGAGAAGCGCCCCCAATATTTCCCGACGTGCCGGAACATGCCTGGTGGAAATGGAAAGAACGGAACGAGCCCGCCGCCCGAACTGCAATCGCCTGGCAAAAAGCCCTAGAACGCGGACACTACGGCCCCGCTCCCGAACCGCCCAGAATCCCCACAGCAGGCACCAACCGGCGCGGCGAATTCCTCTACCGCATCGCCGACCTCGCCACCCGAGTACAACAATGGCGCAACCGCTCCCAAACCAGGAAACGCCGCCAAACCCAGAAGTTGGCAAGTTGAATTACAACCATGTTATTCTTATGTCAGGATTTCGGGTTTTTCGCAACCTCAAAAACAAAAAAGGCCCCCGCGACTGCGCTAACAGTCCGGAGGCGTGACCGACTAACAAGGAGTCGATATGGCAAAGCGTACACGCTGGCAGCCACCACACCCAGCCAAGAACATCGGTATAACGAAACCGAGTAAGCCCCAGCCGCGACAGAAGAGCGAATTAATCCCCGAAAACCTATCCGCAGACAACTACCAACTAAAGAAAATTGGAAACATCCTCCGCCGCACAAAGTGGTGCGTATGGCCTGGATGCCAACAACCTAAGTACCACGAACTCCAAATTTGCAGCGCCCACCGCACAGTAAGCGCCGACTACCGAACCCCGCAAGAACGCGAATGGGCAAAACAGCGCAAGGAACACGAGCGCAAAGTCAAAGAAAACCAAGCGGCAGTCGAACGCGGCGAAAAAATTACAAAGGGCCAAGGCGGCACCGGCGGCTTCATCTACATCATCGAAGTCGGCGACCTAATCAAAATCGGATACACCACGCAACCTTCCATACGATTTCGTGACTACCCTCCGAACGCTGAAGTCCTCGCACTGTTCCCCGGAACCAAGAAGAGCGAGACCATGGTTCACAGCCTCTTCCGCTTCGCGCTCAGCCACGGCCGAGAATGGTTCCGCCCGGTTGATGAAATTCGTGAATACGCCAAAGACATGGCTGACCACTACGGGCCACCGCACGAAGAACTCATGGAACGCTTCCAACCAAACGAGAAGCGTCCAATGGTAGGAACGCGAAACTCCACGGCGATAAAGAAAACCGCCGCCTAGCACTGTCGGTAGAGCACAGACGCTCCCGACGTGCGGTCACCCCCCCTATACATCCCCGGCACGAGCCGGCACCCAACCATGCACACACCCCTGACGCCGTGGGCTAGATCGGCCCATAGGTAGCAACCCGCGCCCGCTAGGTGGTGACCCCGATGGCCCGCATGACCGTATGCTCCACACCCGGCTGCCCAAACCTCCACAGACGGCCAGGACGCTGCCCCAAATGCCGCGCCACCCACGACCGGGCGCGCCGCCCCCACGGCAACCCCTACGCCACACCAGGCCACCGCGCCTTCCGCGCCACCGTCCTCGCCCGCGACCCAATCTGCGTCATCTGCCTAAAGCAGCCCGCCACCGTCGCAGACCACCACCCCACCGAGCGCCGGGACCTCCTCACCCAAGGCCTAGACCCCAACAACCCAACACACGGACGCGGCCTCTGCAAGACATGCCACGACCGCAAGACCGCCCGCACAGCAAGCGGCTGGACCACAACACAAGAAACCTGAACCAAAAAACCCGAACAAAATCGAACATTTGTTCGAAAAAAGAGGGGGGAGGGGGTTCGAACAAGCGTTCGAAGACCGCCGGTCAGGGCTTAAAAATGTGCGACGGGTTCAAAATTTTCGGTTCACGTTTTTTGCGTTTTCTGATTTTGGTTTTTTTGCCTCTTGGCGCGATGCCGAGAGGTTTTCTTCTGCGCGATGCGGAGTGTGATTTGTATGTCTTCTCGTGGCGGGGCTCGTAATCGTTCTGGGCCCGCAGTGGATCCTTCTTCTGGCCGTTCTGAGCGGCGTGCCTTGTCGTTTCAGGCTTTGCCGAATGAGGGGTATGCCGGTGATATCCCGGGCTTCCCGCTTCCCGACGCTGATGCTCGAGAGGTTGAAGTGTGGGAGGCGTCTTGGCGCACCCCGCAGGCTGCTGCTTGGGCTTTGGAGTCTTGGCGGTGGCAGGTTCTGGCTGAGTATTGCCGGATCGTTGCTGCTATCGAGCAGGAGCCGAAGGCTGCGTTGGTGGCTCAGTTGCACCGTTATCGTGATCAGCTTGGTTTGACGCCTGCTGGGATGCGTGAGAACGGTTGGGCGGTCGCTCAGCCTGAGATTAGTTCGGAGCCTTCGCGGGTGGTTGAGCGGAAGGAGGCCCCGCAGCGTCGGATGAGGGCTGTGCGTAGTGAGCCTGCCTGAGTTCGTTGTTGATTTCCCGACGTTGGGCGATCTTTGGTCGGCTTGGATCGAGCAGCATTGCCGGGTTCCGGATCGGCATCAGCGCGGCGCGCCGTTTCGTGAATATGACTGGCAGTTTTGGTGTACCGCGAATGATGGTCGGATCCGTGAGGACGCGCAGCAGCCGGATCTTGATCGTCCGCTGTTGAACCAGGCATTCGTGTATCGCCGTTCGCAGGTTATTGCGCCGCAGAAGATGGGTAAGGGTCCGTGGACCGCTACGCGCGCAGCGCTTGCTGCTGTGGGCCCGTCTGAGTTTCTTGGCTGGGCTGAGGACGGCGATTATTACGCGTGCGCAGACTGGTCTTGTCCGTGCGGCTGGGAGTACGAGTATTTGCCGGGCGAGCCTATGGGGCGGCGGCATCCTTCGCCTCTGATTCAGATCATGGCTACCTCGGATGACCAGGTGGATAACATTTGGCGCCCGTTGGTGTCGATGATTCACCTCGGGCCGTTGAAGCACCTGCTTCGCCCGCGTGAGAATTTCATTCGTATCGTTGGCGATTCGGATGATCCGGATAATGACCGGATCGACCGGGTTACGGCGTCGGCGCAATCGCGGCTCGGGCAGCCGTTGTCGGCCGCGTTTTTTGACGAGTCGGGCCTGTATACGCCGGCGAATAAGTTGATTAAGGTCGCGAACACGATGCGGCGCGGCGCCGCGGGTATGGGCGGGCGGTCTTTTGAGACGACTAACGCTTTTGACCCGGCGCAGGCGTCGTACGCGCAGGTGACGCTCGAATCGACGGCTCCGGATATTTTCAAGTATTGGCGTAACCCTGATGTGGCTTTGCGGCGGCAGGACGGTAAGTCATTGTCGTTTAAGAACGCGCGGGAGCGGCGCCGGATCCTCAAATACGTGTATGAGGGCGCGCATCACATCATTCTCGATTCGATCGAAGCTGAGTGCGCTGAGCTGATGGTCACTGATCCGGCGGATGCGGAACGGTTTTTTGGTAACCGTCTCGTGCGGGGCGCAGGCCGGTTCCTTTCCGAGGCGCAAGTTGAAGACCAAACGGTTGATATTCCTGAACCTGAAGATGGTGCCACGGTTTGTGGTGGCATGGACGGTTCGCTGACGAATGACTGGACTGCGATCCGGTTAGAGACGCTCGACGGGCACCGGTTCACACCAACTTATGGGCCAGATAGGCGCCCGGCGGTGTGGGATCCGGCGCAGTGGAATGGGCACATTCCGCGCGGCGAGGTTGTTGCCGCGGTCGATGAGATCACGCGGCGGTACAAGGTGAAGCGGTTTTATATTGATCCTCGCCATTGGGAAACACAGGCTGATGCGTGGGCGTCTGAGCATGGTGAAGACGTGTTTGTGCAGTGGCCTACGAACAAGATCACGCGCATGCATGGCGCGTTGGAGCGTTATTTCGTTGATTTAACGGTCGAGAAAACGACTACGCATGATGGGTGCCCATATTTTCGTCAGCACGCGTTGAACGCGGTGAAGGTTGCGAAACCGGGCGACAAATACACGCTCGGTAAGCCTTCTGAGCACGAAAAGATGGACGTCGCGATGTCTGACGTGTTGGCGCATGAGGCCGCGGCTGACGCGCGTGCAGCCGGCTGGGCCGATGAGTCTGAATCTACTTATTTCCGTCTACCACGATAAGAACAAAGAACCCTGGGGGTGACCTGTGGCTGTTACTCCTAAAGAGATAGAAGTTCTTGACGAACTCTATGCGCAGCGTTCCGCCAACTGGCGGGTAGATGAGAAGCATGAGCGCTACTACAAGCTGATTCACACGTTGGTGCAGTTGGGGATGGCAATACCGCCGTCGATGCGTGATTTCGTGGTGATGGCGAACTGGGCGCGTGTCATTGTGCGCACCATTTCTTCCCGTCAGCGAGTGCGTGGCCTTTACTTGCCGGGCGAAGAAAAGACTGACGCTCAGTTGCGGCAGATTTGGAATGACAACAACATGTCGTCTCAGATGAAGCGGCTGCGCAAAGACAGATACGTGTTTGGGCGGGCGTTCATTTCTGCTGGCCGTAAAGAGGTTGGCAGTGACGCGCCGTTGCTGCGGGTGGAGTCGCCGCGTCAGGTTGAAGCGAAGGTCGATAACCGCACTGCGACATTGGTTGCTGCGGCCCGGTTTTTCGCGCCCACGCCGGCGCATGTTCCGGACGGGTTGGCGCGCTCACTGACTCCGACAGAGCCGACGCACATCACGTTGATGATGCCGGATTACACGAAGCAGTTCACGCTTGAGCGGGGACGCTGGCATGAGATCGCGAATCAGGTTCATGGTCTGGGCACGGTGCCGATGATTATGGATCTGAATGAGCAGATGAGCGGCCCGATTGTGGGCGAGTCCGAGTTGACGGACATTATTCCGCTGATGGACGCTGCGGCGCGTTCGCTCACTAATCTGCAGTTCGCGCAAGAAGCGCACGGCATTCCGCGCATGTGGATGTCGGGAGTGGATAAGAAAGATTTCCTTGACCCGGTGACGGGCGAGATGATCCCAATGTTTGAAGCGTATTTCGACGCTATCCACATGCTGAAAGACGCGGGCGCTCGCGTGGGCCAGTTGACCGCAGCTGATCTGAAAAACTTTGAGACCGCGCTGAACATTTACGGGAAGCAAGCATCAACTGTTTATGGGTTCCCGGCCCGCTATTTCGGTATTCAGGGATCTATCCCTGCCACTGAGGGCGCGGTTATCGCTGATGAGATCCAGCTCGTGAACACGGTTGAGGATAAGAACGAGGACGAAGCCACAACAGTTGGGTGGGCGGGCGGCCTTGCTTACCGCATTAAGACCGGTGAATGGGTTGAGGGGAACCGGATTCAGGCCGATCATTTCGACCCGTCTACGCCAACTGTGGCGCAGCGTGAAGACGCTTTAATGAAGCGTCGCTCCCAAGGTGTTCTTTCCCGTGAAGGCTACTGGGATGAACTCGGCTGGTCGGAGGAACGCAAGGCGCGTGAGCGCGGCTATTTGGAAGCCGAGGCGCGCGAAATGTTGACGTTCGGCGCCGATGATGACGGTTCTTTCTAAAGCAAAAGCCCATCAAGCGCGCATGTTGCGTGTTGAGCGTGAGGCGCTCCGAGTAACACGGCGTGGAGGTTTAACGTCTAAGGCCGTCGTGTTGGCTCATTTCAAATTTATGGCCGCAACCGATGGGGCTGTGTCAGTAGCAGAGCAACTGCACGCGCAGGACGTGACTCAGTGGCCGGATGGCTTCGTGGATATTTCACAGTTGGCGCATGTAAGCGGTGATGGTTCACCTCTTGTGGCTTCAGTTGCGCGAGGCACTTCGGCGGGCTCGTTGGGCTTGGTTGTCGCTACTCAGATCACAGATGTCGCGCGCACGGGCGGCGGTTTGCAGATCGCTGCGACGCCGCGAGTCGGTTATGTGCGGATGATCGAGGCTGATGCTTGTTCGCGGTGCGTGATCATGGCCGGGAAATGGTTCCGGTGGAACCAGGGTTTCATGCGCCACCCACGATGCCGCTGCACGCATATCCCTGCAGCGGAGTCACGTTCGGATGATTTGCGGGTCGACCCGTATCAATATTTTGAGTCGCTGTCTCCTGAGGAACAGGATCGGGTTTTTACGAAAGCCGGTGCGGAAGCGATTCGGGACGGCGCTGACATGTCCCAGGTTGTGAACGCGCGCGCCGGGATGACGCCTAACGGTTATTTCACGACCTCGGGCACATCCAGTGGTTACGCATCAACCGTGCTGCGACCTGGGCAGCGTCGCATGACCCCGGAGAGTATTTACGCTCAAGCGCGCGGTAATCGTGAGGTTGCGCAGCAGTTGTTGCGGGAGCATGGCTATATCCTTCCGGCTGGTCAGGTTCCGGGCGGGGCGCTGGTCGGTCAACGTGAGGGTTACGGCGCTCTGGGGCGCGGTGGGACCCGCATGTCAGCGCGACAAGCGGTCGAGGAGGCCCGCAGGACGGGCGTGCGCGACCCGAACAGTCGGTACACGATGACCGCTGCCGAGAGGCGGCTCCATGATGCGCGGATCCGGTATGAGACCGCGCTGCGAGGTATCGACCCGTACACGTCCCCGGGATTCGGTAACACTGCCGATCCGACCGGGGCGCTGGCCGCGGCGGAGCGCACTAAACCGGCTTCCCCTCGAGTGGTTGAGACCGCGCGCAAGGACTATTTGCGGTGGTTCAACACAAACGGCCAGATCTATATCAAGTAGAGCCGTTCCCTATTTTCCCGGCCGGGGCGATTCCGGTTCGGGTTCTTTCCGAGCGATTTGGAGAAATCAATGCCAAAAAATCTGCGCCCCTGGCTGCGGTTTATCACTAATGAAACGGCCAGCCCGGGCGAAGGTGGCTCCGGTGGTGGCGGCGGTGAGCAAGAGACCGTCCCGGCGCCGGGCGAAGGCGAAAACGAGCAGACTGATCCGGAAGGGTTAGGCGAAAAGGGTTTAAAGGCCTTGCAGCGCGAGCGCGAAGCCCGCAAGCAGGCCGAAAAGCGCATCGCTGAACTCGAGTCGGGGAACTTGCCACTCGTGCAACTTCAAGATGAATTGAAGGCAGCACAAAGCGAGTTAAAGGCCGCCCAGCAGGCCGCACAAACGGCGACGCAAGAAGTCGCGACTGTGAAAGCCGAAGCGTTGCGGTACCGGATCGCAGCGCAGTTCGGTATCTCCACTAAACCGGGCGACGGCGATAAGCCTTCTGACGCTGAAATGTTCCTTACCGGCGACACGGAAGAACAGCTCATCAGTCAGGCCCAACGCCTCGCCGATCTACGCAAGGCGTCTTTGGGTGACGGTCTCGTTGATCCCACTCAAGGCGGGGGCAGCGGCAAACCGGAGATGGACAACCTCAAGCCCGGCGCTGAACGACTAGCAAGCGCTTTCGACGCGCAAATAACAAGCAAGTAACCGCAGGCTACTTTCACGCCTGCGAATAAACCAAAATAGGAGGCCAAAAATGGCTGTAACTCTCGCACAGGCTGCGGCTAACGAGACCGATCCGGTTCGCCGGGGCGCGCTCGAATCCGCTGTGCAGGTCTCGCAGGTGTGGGACCGACTTCCCTTCGAAGGGATCGCCGGTAACGCATACGCGTACGACAAGGACAAGGTTCTTCCCGGTACTGCTTTCCGTACCGTGAACGAGGCATATATCGAATCGACCGGTGTGGTGAACCAGGACATTGAACGCTTGGTCATCCTCGGTGGTGACGCGGACGTTGACCGCTTCATCGAGAAGACGTTCTCTGCATCGACTGGTGTGCTCATGGCTGACCAGGTTCGGATGAAGCTTGAGTCGGCGCAGGCCACTTATGTGGATGCGATGTTCAACGGTGACGTTGATGTGAACCCGAAGGGCTTCGACGGGCTGCGTAAGCGACTCGTTGGCGAGCAGGTGATCGATGCAACCGCTACGGCATCCCAGGAAGGGCTCCTGGACGACCTAGATCTGCTGTTCGGGCAGGTCTACGGGGATCTCCCGGACGTGGTGTACGCGCCGGGCAAAATCATCACCCGGCTCAAGTCCCTTGGCCGCAAGGTCGGGGGCGCGGACTATGTGAACTCCGAAATCACAGGGAAGCGTGAATTCACGTGGAACGGTGTGCCGTTCCTCGACCCGGGCGAGCACTGGTCGGGGCGTCGCATCCTCCCGTACGACACTACCGATGGCGGCGACCTGTATGCGGTGAAGTTCGCTAACTCGTTCGCTGACCACGGCGTCATGGGTATCACTAACGGCGGGCTGCAGGCCTACTTCTTGGGCGAACTCGAAGAGAAGCCCGCCTACCGCACCCGCATCGATTTCTACACCGGCCTCGTCGCTCAGGGTGGCCGCGCTGCGGCTCGACTGCGTGGCGTGAAGCTCAACTAAGGAGAGAACAGATGACTAAGAAGACACAGCCGAAAACTACTCGGCTCTCTGAGGACGTGACGAAGCCGCAGCCTACGGATCCGGGTGACGCTCCTGCGGACACTTTCGATGAGAAGGAGCGGGCCACATCGGTTCGTCCTGACAAGGCGGCGGCAGCGGGCGACGGTCATCAGACGGTTAATGCCGTTGTGCCTGGTGATCCGATCACCGATCCGGAACCCGAATCGCAGGGCCGTACGGAGACGTACACGGTTTACGACAACGACAACAAACCCGTCGAGGTGACCCGAGATATCGACACCGGGAAGCCCGTCGAAACGGATCCTGGCGATCCCGAAGACTGACCGGTTGATGCGGAAGGAGGTGGGGTGGTCATGGCTTCGATAACGACTATTGCTGATGTTTCGGCGGCTCTTGGCCGCCCCATCGTCCCGCCCCAATCGACGCAAGTTGAGTCGTGGATCGGGCGAGTTGAGGGCCGTATTCGGTCGCGGATCCCCGATCTTGATGAACGGATCCAAGCCCCCGCATATAAAGCAGCGGTTGTTGGTGTCGTGGTTGATGTTGTTATCCGCAAAATCAACAACCCGACCGGTTTGCGGTCTGAGCGGATCGATGACTACTACTACGACCGTGGGTCGCAGAAGGCCGATTTGTGGCCCACCGATGAGGAATGGCGGGAACTAATTCCTGACGCGGTGACGGGCGCGTTCTCGACACGTCCAGGTTTCGAACCTGACCGTAAGGGGTGGCCGCTATGAATATAGGTGGCGTCTTGGAGATGGGACGCCGCTCAGCCGAATCGCGGATGCGCGACGCGTGCGTTATCCGCCGCGCGGGCGAGAAGGTTTCGGACGGGCGCGGTGGCGAGACCGTCACGATGGTCCAGGTCTACCCAGACCCGAGCTGGCCCGAAGATCACCCCCACTACGACGGGAAATGTTGGGTCTCTTACCCAGGTGTGGCATTCGAATCAACGTTCGATTCGGCAGGCGTGACCGTAGTGCAAGGCCGCATTGAGTTAAATCTGCCAATTGGGGCGGATGTTGAAGAAGACGACGTTGTCGTAATCACACGCACGCGAGACAACCCGCGACTCACCAGTTTGGAGTTCCGCGTCGCTTCAGAGGTTCCCCGGTCGCAAGGGGTGCGACAGAAAATTTTGTGTGAACACAACCAGAGAGGCGTGAAAAGTTTATGAGCAAGATGGTTATTCGTAATGCGGTGACCGGTGTAGCTCGCGATATTGCGGTACCGGCCCGGAAGGCGCCCAAGGCTAAGACCACGGAGGCTCCGGCATCGGCTGGTGGCGACGATAAGTCCAAGCGGGCGAGCGCGGGTAAGGGCCGTGGCTGACGGTTTCTCGGTCGATATTGAGGGCGCCCGCGAAATCGCCGCGGACTTGTCGAATGTTGATGCTCGGTTGCGTCCGAATATTGCCGCGGTCGTAAAAAAGGGTGCCACCAACATTAAGGATGATCTACAAACCCAAGCGCGTAAATCTCGTCACTTTAAGGGGTTTGCGCCGGGCATTTCCTATGACATGGTGGACGATTTTGAGGCGGAGATCGGGCCCGTTAAAGGCCGCCCCGGTTCCCTCGCAAATATCGCCTACTTCGGCACCTCGCGTGGCGGTGGAACTGTTGAGAACCCGGAGGCTGCTTTGGCGCGTGAAGTCCCGGCGTTCGAAGAGCATTTGGGTGACATTGTGGAGAAGGAGATTTTCGGGTGAAAACCCTCATCGAATCCATTAAGGCGCGCCTCGAAGCCGAGGGCTACGGAACATATTTCATTAATGTGCCTGACGCCCCGAAATATCCATACGTTCTGTTGTGGACCGGCTCAGGTCAGCTCGAAGTTGGGCCGATGGACGGGACCCGTGATTTGCGGGACACGCTCGGGGTGACGATGGTCTCCACGTTCGCGCTCGGTGTCTTGGAGATGTCGAAGATTGTGCGTGCCGCTCTGGTTGGTTTCGCGCCGGCATCAGACACATGGAGCGTGGCTGAGTTTCGTGAACCGTACGATTCCCAGGACATCCAGCCAGACAAAGACGTGTCGCTTCCCGAAAAGGGTTACCCGTTCTTTGGTGTTGATCTTTACGCGCTGGATGGCACACCCAAGCAGTAACTAGTTTTCCCGCGTTCCCGTGAGCGGGTATTTGAAGGCACCAGACACCTGTTTGGTGCCTTTTTCCTTGCAAGGAAACCAATCAATTCTGTACAGAAAGGGGCCCGAAAATGGCTCGCATGCTCGCGGATAAGAAACGCACCCTCTGGATACTCGAGGGTAAGCCTGAAGATCCGAACGCTCCCACCGCCGCAGAAATCAACGGTGGCGAGAACGCTTCCTGCTCGATCGGTAACGCCGGTTTCAGTATTGGTGCTTCCACACCGAACGTTGAAAATGACGGTTCGCTGTGTGAAGGCGCATCGGCTGAGACTCCTACGTCTAAGACGTATGCCGCTTCGATGAATATTTACCGGTTTTATGAGCCGGGCACGAAGCAAATCAAGGTGGAAGAAGATTTCGTTTTCCAGGCTTTTAAGGAGTTCGGTTCGGAGGTGTGGGTCGCTTTGCGTGATGGTGGCAAGGAGCACACCGAGGAGGCTGAGGAAGGCGACGAAGTGTCGATCTAC
>Ga0079225_10001815_pt1 | contig 12116 bp, 13 predicted proteins | sample Poulit2012_FD_76344 | JGI IMG/M metagenome (GOLD analysis project Ga0079225, IMG submission 76344) | Agricultural soil microbial communities from Georgia to study Nitrogen management - Poultry litter 2012 | ecosystem: Environmental > Terrestrial > Soil > Agricultural land | place: USA: Georgia...
ATTATAATTTCATTTCCACAGGGTAAATTTTCTCCGTCTAATTGAAATTGGTTCAATTCGGGGTGACTGATTCGAACTTTCTTTATTTTTTGTGTGGTGACGAATCTGCTTTTATGAATAGTTCCACTAAAAGCGCGAAGAGCGATAAGGGAAGCCAACAATACCGGAAATTTTTTCACATTAACCAAATCGAAATAGCCATCATCTATTTTGGACTTCGGAGCGATTTGAAATCCATAGCCCAACTGAACTGCATTGGCCACGGTGAGCATAAAAGAATTCGTTTTTGTGGTTTTTCCATCTATTTCAATAGTCCATTTTTTAGGTTTATAGAACCAAATATTTTTAAGGATAATGCCGATATAGGCTAAAAAACCACGTCTTTGGTTATTGCTGAATTCGTCGGTGACTACTTGATCAAATCCTACTCCGGCATTGCTCGCAAACAAATGTCCGTCAGCTTTTCCCACATCGATTTCCTGTATGTGAAAAGTATTGAGAAGTTGAATAGCTTTAACTTCATTCAGCGGAATCTTTAAACTTCTGGCCAATCCGTTTCCCGATCCCATTGGGATGATACCTAAGATTGCTGGGCTTCCATATAAACCTTTAATAACATCGTTGACCGATCCGTCTCCGCCAACAGCAACAATGATATCAAAATTTTTCTTCACCCCTTCTACCGCTAAAATCTCTCCGTGGTTGGGGAATTGGGTGTAAATAATTTCATAATCAAACACATTTAGGTCTAAGTTTTTTTCGATGTCTTTTTGTAAAGCCTTGATTCGGTCTGTACCCGATAAGGGATTGATAATGAACAAAACTTTTTTCATGAATAATTTTCTTTCCGAAGTTAAAAGCGAGAGATGACAAAGATATGATAAATCAAGTGGTTTTCTTGTATTTTATATTTCAAGGAACAGCACTGAAAACGGTAAAAAAGAGATTAAAAAAAGCCTCTTCCCTATATTTATTATAAGGAAGAGGTTTGAAGTGTGATTATAAGATTATTTCCTCAATAAATTAAATCGTTTTATTTCTTGATTAGTTTATAATCGAACATTTTACCATCAACAGAGATTTTCACCAAATATATCCCGGTGTTTAAATCTGACAGATTCAAGTTGACATCAGCAGAATTTGGGGTGAAAGTTTTGATGTGCTTCGCATTTATATTGTACACTTCCACTTTATCTATAGGAATATCATTTTTGATATTCAGGTTGTTTTCTACCGGATTTGGATAAATGCTTAAATGCTCAAACTCGGAAGAATTCACACTTAGATCTTTTTCAATTTTCAAGGATATTTTGATGACTTCCGTCTGGTCATTGTCCGGATCAGCCTCAAAACTTGGTTCACCTGTTGTGGAACCAGCGATATAGAAATCATAAGTGCCTTCCGGAGCTAAATTTAGCATTTCAAGCAACTCAGAGGTTCCGATATATGGACTGCTTACAATTCCTTCAGAAGAAACTACTTCCATAAAATCTTCTAAACCAATTGCAGTTAAGTCAATCCACATTTTAATAAAAGCATCTTCGCTGAAAGTAGCTGTAAAACTCATATCATTGGGATCTACATCATCGGGGTCTATTTCTATTTGCTGGTCTGAATAATCGCCAAAATTTCCTTCTTCAGGACCGTCCATCTCAAAATCGATGTTGGTAGTAGCGCCTTCAGTTTGAATGTGTGTAAAGTAAAATGGATCAGCTTCCTCCACATTGATTTTTACTTCGTTGGAAGTTCTCACCGTTTCTCCAAAAGTTGATTCGGTTATAACATAATAAGTTCCCGCTTCATCGAATTGTGGTGTATAGGTGTAATCGGTTTCCCCTTCAATAACCTGAAAGTCTTCTTCTCCTTCTTTTCGATATTTCCAAACCCTGCTTTCTGAAGGGCCATATCCGGCTTCATCTTCCTCGGCTGTCAACGGAATTCCTTCTTCATTTACGGTGATGTACTGTTCTTCAGTTGGCACAATTTCCACCGAAGTGTTGTAGATCATTTTCAAATCGTCAACCCATAGGGTTGCTTGATCTTCTCCTTCTCCAGGCGTTTTGCTGGCCGTAAAAGTCAACAAAATATAAGATGGGTCTTCATCAGTGATCCCAGCTTCGTAGTCAAAAGGCACTGAAAGTCGCATCCAATCTCCATCGGTTTGAAAATTTTGAACGGCTTTTGCAATCAGTTGATCGGTGTCTGTGGTATCTTGTTCAGGATCCGCATAATCATAATCTTTGTGTAAAATAGCCGAAACTCTTGCGCTATCTGCATCTGTAGTGACAGAGTATTTTACCCAAACAGCAAGACTATCAGGTTTTGCAGTAAAAGGTTGATTAAATTCTGAATCTTCAGTATGTGTTTTAGTAAAACCATCATTAGGCTCAGCCGATGGCGCGTGCATACGACCGACGGTCATCGTTCCATTGACCAAAGCTATAATGAAAAATTTAGACCTGATCTCGGCACTGTAATCTCCAGTAGATCCGGGACGGGTATCTTCACTTTGCCAAACGGTTTGCGTTTGTCCAATTGCGGCGATTGGATCTAAGTCACCGTTCATCATATTGTTCCAGTTTTCTGGAATTTCTTCTTCTTCCCCCAAGTTCTCCCAAGATTCAAAATCGGAATTGGTTACTTGAGTTTGAGCCGATAGATTTGAGCCGAATAACAAGCTCAATACCATCATAATAAGACTGAGTTTAAAAGTAATTTTATTCATTTTTATGGTTTTTTGATTTCAAAGACAAAATTAAAAAATCCCATTGCTATCGGTGGTTTAGGAAAGGTTAAAACTTAGGGGATTGAAGATTGGAGATTGAAGATTGGAGATTGGAGATGGAAAAGTTTGAGGCATCAAAGAATTATGGAGAGGATGAAATATTTTTTCACCTAAACCCACAAACACGCCCCACTTGTCATCCTGGATTTATTAGAGGATCTCGCGTAATCCTTTTCCGTAATCCTTGGATTACGCGACAAGCAGAATAATCTTTCGGGGGCTCATAGGGGTTTAATAATGAGCAGATTGAACTCTTGTAGCGCGGAAACCCTTCAAGGGCTTGGAGCCGCTTGAAGGGTTGGACTGAGTTTTCTTTTCCATAATCCTTGTATTACGCGACAAGCAGAGTCGGAGCGGCTTTTCGCGAGATGTGGAATCGAATTTAAATCTATTTTAACTGCAACTAAAGAGATATTTTTAAAAACATCCATATAGTTCTTTCTCGTATCATCAATTGGTGTTTCATAGATGATGAATTCAATTTTGATAGTAGATTAATTCCAATTGGTTTATTTTTTAAAATCACTATCCGTTGTAATAATAAGGAATATTTAGATCGGTAGAAGTTGCGGTTATAATATTGTCCGGTAATTTAATGCCATATTTTTGACGGACTTCAATCGTTCTCTCTTTTATGGCTTCATTGATATTTATAATGGAACATTCAGACAAAAAACCTCGAATATGTGTCTTATCCTCTGAAGTAAGTTCTTGGAAACTTAAAAGTTCTAATTCTGTAATAATAGAAACATAAAGTTGTTTTTCATATAAAAAATCAGCCAAGGTTCTATCACCATCAAGCAAATAGAGAATGATATTAGTATCAAGAAATAATTTAGTTCCACTCATCCCTCCAATTTTTTTGTAGAGTCAAAGGATCTGTTTTTAAGGTAATGACACCACAAAACTTATGGGTATCGACTCCTTTTTGTTTTTTTCTTTTAAGCAATTTCTCCAACAATTTTTGCATTGTTTTTTTTGAAGCTCCCTGATTTAATACTACTACCATTTTTGTTGGGTTTGAATACATTCAAATATACAAAATAAAATTGGTTTTTCTTGGGCTCCAATTCATTGGGGGTTCTAAAAAGTATTGCTTTTACTCATGGTTGTGTTGGTCATTAACCCAATTATACAAAAAAGTCTCATTTTATGGGGCTTTTTATCGATACCAATGAAAAAGTACCTATTTTTCTGAACATTCCATTTGCGATTAAAATGAGATATTTTAATAAGCTAATGTAGCGCGGAAACCCTGCAAGAGCTTAGAGCCACTTGAAGGGTTGGAATTTTATTTTTTTTTGATTCATTAACAGGTTCACTTGTTCACTCGTTCACTGATTCACAATCTCCCCGCGTGAGCGATTGAAGCGGCATCCTTTTTTTCTTACGGGCAAGTTTTGGCGGGTGGAATATTTTCCCATAGTAGGCTGTTGCTGCGGGGGGAGGAGTATTAGAAAAAAAGATATAGCGGAAAGCGCGACCCCGGATTTTGAAGTGATAAGTTTTTTGATGTATAAATTCTAAACATCAAGTTCATGCTCTTATTTTAAAAATAGTCCGGGGGCACGCCCAAAAAATTAAAAGGAAACTTCAAATAATTCGGAAGTTATCCTTGAAACTTACAACTTTTCTTCTTTTGATTTTTCTATTTCTTCTTGTCGTTCTTTTTCGATTTGTTCTTTGCTTTTTCCGCTCATAACGAATTTGAAAACCATAATAGTCAGCACGATGCAGACTAAAGCAAAGATGATGATGAGCGCGGTGCCCATTCCCCAGCTGTACAAGGGTAAAAATGATTGTGTCATAGGTTTAGGTTTTATAGTTTAATGATGATGCATTTCGGTTTGTTCGGTGACGGGCTTGGGCGATATATAAGGAATGCCGAGACCTAATCCTCTTAAAATAAACAGGATACCGATGATGATAACGAAAACCGGAATGGCTTTTCTTATTTTTGTTCTGATTTGTGTGTTTAAAAAATTTCCGAGGTAAATGGCGGTGGTCATCAACGGAACAGTTCCCAGTCCGAAAGCGACCATATACAACATTCCTTGTGGAATGCTACCCGCTGCGATGGCACCAAAAATAGCCATATAAACCAAACCGCAGGGAAGAAATCCGTTGAGGAAACCGATGGTGAAAAAGGTATCAGGTGTGCGCTTTTTGAGCTGAACGCCTAAGGCTGTTTTTACTTTGGAAATCAGTTTGAAAATGGGTTGTGAAAAATTGTATTTGTTGAATGTTTTCTGTGGAATTAAAATCATCACAATCATCAAAACCCCAATGATAATGGAGATTTGTTGCTGCATACCAAACAGATTGAAACTCTTGCCGATCAATCCGAATATCAAGCCCAAAGTGGCGTAAGACAAAATTCTGGCGGCGTGGTAAATAAAGATCTGCGTGAATTTGATCCAATTGTTTTGCCGATTGACCGGCAATAAAAAAGCGATAGGTCCGCACATGCCCACACAGTGGAAGCTGCCGAGTAAGCCGAGGATTAATGCCGATAACAACATAACATCTATTCGCTTAATTAATGGTTTTTAAAATTTTTAGACGCAAACCGCTGAGCTTGCTTTGTATTTTGTTGATTTGCAAAAAGTGATTAATATTGCAAGCCGCATAAATACTAAACACGCCTGTGCTAAAGTGAGTTTTCATTTATTATTGTAAAAAAAGAACAGCCCCCGTCCTGAGGAAAACTCAAAATCAAAACCTCAGGTTTAGGGCTGTTCCCCTAATAATTTATTTTTTGTTTGTGATAATAATCTTTTCCTTCATAAGTCCAGGCTACGATAATATCCCATCGGCCCGACACTAAATAATCTTTGGGGATGAGCAATTTATCGGATTTCAGACTGAGTTTTTCTTGGTGGTCCAATTTTTTGTTGGAAGGACGATATAAGGTCAAAGTACCCTCTATTGCTGAAGGTTCCATGTTTTCAGGGAAAGTCAGTTCATAACCTTCTTCCTGTCTTTTACCCTTCAGTTCTGCGTGGGCTTTTTTTACGTTGGCTGCTCCATCGATTTGTTTTTGGAAAACCAACTCTTTTTCGTAGTAGTTTTCCGTGACCAATTCACTTTCGTGTTCCAAACTGATGCGGATAACGAAATACATAATAAAAGCGATGAATAATCCCAATCCAATCACCAACCCTGTTCCCCAATTTATTTTCATTTTATTAGCTTTTTAAATTATCTAAAACTTCTCGGTCCCATAAACACGACTTTCTGTGTGTCGATTCTTTCGTCGTTGCTGTAAACGTCGATAAGCACTTTTGTTTTTTCGCCGTCCAGCGCCGCTTCTTTGATTTCTACAAATATGGTTCCTTCAATATATTCTTGTGGCGGCACTTGTAAATTACCGCTTTTTACTCTTCTAACTTCTCCTTCTTTCGGGCTTCTCAGTTTAAAGCTGATGTTATCAAACTCTTTATTGGTTTTATTCAACAACTTAAAGGTGAATACATTGCTGATAGTATTCTCCGCTTTTCGCTCAAAAAGTTGTCCGGGCAATCTTAAAATATTTGCCTGAACATCGCTTCTCAAGAAAAGCGTTCCTCCTAAAAATCCGATTAGGATAGTCAATACCGCGATATACCCTTTTAACCGATTGGTAAGTTTGAATTTTTTCTTCTTTTCAATATTCTCTTCGCTGGCATAGCGGATCAATCCCTTAGGGAGATTTACCGCTTCCATCATCGCGTCGCAAGCATCGATACAAGCGGTGCAGTTGATACATTCTAACTGAGTTCCGTTTCGAATATCGATTCCCGTTGGACAAACTTGTACACATTGTGAGCAGTCAATACAATCCCCAATTCCCAACTCCGGACGGTTTTGATTTTTTCTGAATCTGGCACGTCCTTTTTCTCGCTCTCCACGTTTGTGGTCATAGGCAACTACAATAGATTTGTTGTCTAATAGCACACTCTGCAACCTGCCATACGGACAAGCGATAACGCAGACCTGTTCTCTAAACCAAGCGAAAATAAAGTAAAATACTCCCGTAAAAATAATTAGCGAACTAAAGGTTGCCAGATTTTCTACCGGGCCTTCTTTAACGTATCTCATAACGGTATCACTTCCGATGAGGTAAGCCAAAAACACATTGGCAATCACAAAAGAAATCACAAAGAAAATGGCCCATTTCGACCCTTTTTTTCTGATCTTCTCCGCATTCCATTCTTGTTTATCCAGGCGCATTTGTTTCCCGCGATCGCCTTCAATCCAGTATTCTATTCTTCTAAAAACCATTTCCATAAATATGGTTTGCGGACAAATCCACCCGCAAAAAATCCTTCCGAAGGCAGCGGTAAAGAAGACGATAAACACCACGCCAATAATCATAATAATCACGAAAATATAGAAATCTTGTGGCCAAAATGGAGCGCCAAATATATTAAACCGCCTTTCCAGAATATTAAACAGCAAAAATTGATTGCCGTTGATTTTAATAAAAGGAGAGGCAAGGAAGAAAACCAGTAAGACGTAACTTACTATTTTCCTCCAATTATATAATCTACCGGACGGTTTTCTGGGGTAAACCCAGCTCCTTTTTCCCTCCTCAGTAATAGTGGAAATACTATCTCTAAATCTTTCATTCTCCGGTGTATCCATAATTTATTTTTTAATTTCCTTAATGAATCAGTTTGTCACCATCTTCCCATTTATCACCTTCGGGCTCTTTTGGGTCGCTTGGTGTATTGTCTTGTAAGGTTAAAACATAACTCGCCAACTGTGCAATCTGATTTGGTTTGAGTTCGTCTTTCCAAGGCACCATTCCTTTTCCTGATCGTCCTCCTTCACTGATGGTGTGATAGATGTTTTTAATTCCACCCCCCAAAATCCAATACTCATCGGTTAAGTTAGGACCAATTCCGCCACCGCCATCTATAGCGTGACAAGCCACACAATTTACATCGTATAACTTTTTTCCCGCACTGAGGTCTGCTTCATCTTCTAAGAATTCTACTGAAGAAGCGTCGACCAAATCCGGATTTTCCTCTTTGTAAGCAGCTATCGCTAATTCTGCTTGGGCCATTTCTCTTTTGTATTCATCGTATTGATTGGGGCCGCCTAAAATTTGATAATAAACCAAATACCATCCCGCAAAAATAATGGTAAGGATAAAAAGATATTTCCACCAGGGCGGGAGGTTGTTGTCCAACTCTCGGATACCATCATATTCGTGATCGAACATAATCTCTTCTTCACTGAGGATATCTTTGGAATCAAGCATAGCAGCGTACTTGCGTTTAATCCATGCAAATCGCTTTTCTTTTTTCTTAGCTTCCTTAAGTTGATACGCCTTTTTTTGTTCCGGATTTAGCGTTTCATACAGCATGCGTTGTAAGGCAGCAACGATCATTTCTGCAGCAACTACAAATAGGACAAATACGCCCAAAATTACCCATAATACAGGATACTCGGCATAAGCCCATTGATCTCCGGAATCTACTGAAATTAGCAGGATAAGGAATCCTAAAACGGAAAATCCTATGGCTCGTAAAAGTGATGCGGTGGTTTTCATAAGGTGTTTGTTTTAACTTTATACAATCACTTAAAGTGTGTTATTTTTCTTTTTGATTTATATTAAAATTTGGGTCGTCATCTTCCTCTAAAGGGAGTTGACTTACCTGATCGATGTAATCTTTGTTTTTTGTAAAGACATAAAATAACAATCCGACAAAAAATGTAAAGAATATCAAAAACGCGATGATGGGAAATATCTGCACATCGTGAATGTTTTCCATGTTTCCTTTAATGAATTTCAACATAATTATTCGGTTTTAGCTTGTTCGTCTTTTTGCTTGATATCCGTTCCCAATCGCTGTAAATAAGCAATCATAGCGACGATCTCTCTGTCTTTCATCGGCGTGAAATCCCTTTTACTCTCCAGAGAAAACTTTTTGTCAGCCTCATAAGATCTTCTGAAATCCGGATTCTCTTTGAGATTTTCCTCGATTTGACTCGCCTGTTCGTCCATCGACTCATAGGCGTTTTCAATATCTTCTTCGCTGTAAGGTACACCGAGTTTGGCCAAAGCCCTCATTTTTTTCTGGGTGTGTTTTGTATTCAACTTGGCGATAGTCAGCCATTTGTAAGAAGGCATAATCGAACCGGAAGAGGTTCTTTCCGGATCGTACATGTGGTCAAAGTGCCAACTGTCCGAATACTTTCCGCCAATTCTATGTAAGTCGGGTCCGGTTCGTTTACTTCCCCATAAAAACGGATGGTCGTAAACAAATTCGCCGGATTTTGAATATTCTCCATAGCGTTCTACTTCACTTCTAAAAGGTCTAATACTTTGCGAGTGGCAGCTTACACAACCCTCTCTGATATAAAGGTCTCGTCCTTCCAACTCTAAAGGCGTATAGGGTTTGACCGTGGAAATCACCGGCACATATTCATCTACAATTAAAGAGGGAATAATCTGAACCATTCCTCCAATCAGAATTGCAACGGTGGTATAAGCAGCAAATTTAACCGGACGACGCTCCAACCAAGAGTGCCAAGTTTCACTTTTTGTTCTGTGTGAAGTTATGGGCGTCAATGGAGAAGCTTCGGCCAATTCGTCTGTAACTTTAGTTCCTTGTTTAACGGTCTTAACGATATTATAAAGTAAGATAAAAACTCCTACGATATAAAGCGTTCCTCCAATAGCACGCATCATATACATCGGCATAATTTGCGTAACGGTTTCCAAGAAGTTCGGATAAGTCAATGTTCCATCCGGATCGAACTGCTTCCACATAGAAGCTTGCGTAAATCCGGCTACATAAAGCGGAACAGTGTAAAGTACGATTCCCAAAGTACCTACCCAGAAGTGGGCATTGGCCAATTTAGTCGAAAAAAGTTTTGTTTTAAACAATCGTGGAATCATCCAATAAATGATACCAAATGCCATAAATCCGTTCCACGCCAGGGCGCCAACGTGAACGTGTGCAATAATCCAATCGGTATAGTGAGCGATGGCATTTACGTTTTTCAACGAAAGCATCGGTCCTTCAAAAGTTGCCATTCCGTATCCGGTAATCGCAACCACTAAAAATTTCAAAACAGGATCTGTTCTTACTTTATCCCAAGCTCCACGAAGCGTGAGCAATCCGTTGATCATACCTCCCCAAGATGGAGCCAAAAGCATTACGGAGAAAGCCACTCCTAAGTTTTGTGCCCATTCCGGCAAAGAACTGTACAACAAGTGGTGCGGTCCGGCCCAGATATAGATAAAAATCAAAGACCAGAAGTGAATAATGGACAGGCGATAAGAATAAATCGGTCTGTTGGCTGCTTTTGGAACGTAGTAATACATCAATCCCAAAAACGGCGTAGTCAGAAAGAAAGCTACCGCGTTATGACCATACCACCATTGCACCAGTGCATCCTGAACTCCTGCATAAGCGGAATAACTCTTAAAGAAATACACGGGCATTTCCAAGTTGTTCACAATATGCAAGACGGCGACGGTTACGAAAGTGGCTACATAAAACCAAATCGCCACATAAATATGACGCTGTCTTCTTTTGACCATTGTCATAATCAGGTTGATTCCGAAAGCCACCCAAACAATAGCAATAGCAATATCTATCGGCCATTCGAGTTCTGCGTATTCTTTGGTAGAAGTGTACCCCAAAGGCAGGGTGATAGCGGCACCGACAATAATGGCCTGCCAACCCCAAAAGTTGAGTTTGCTCAAGAAATCACTCCACATCCTGGTTTTTAACAACCGCTGGGTCGAGTAATACACTCCGGCAAAAATCGTATTCCCCACAAAAGCAAAAATAGCCGCGTTGGTGTGTAATGGCCTTAACCGACCAAAACTTAACCACGAGATATTTTCTGTCATTTTCGGAAAAATAAAAAGGAGGGCGAGATATAAGCCAACTGCCATGGCAACAATTCCCCAAAAGATAGTGGCGTAAATAAAGTTCTTAACTACCTTGTTGTCGTAATAAAACTGTTCTTTTTGCATCGTACAAATAGTTATTCTGGTTTTTTATTTTTTGGTTTTTCCTCTTTATCAGTGTCATTATCGGCGCACTCATCTTCATCGACAAGCTCGTCTTCAAACAACATTCTTACAGAGGGGGTATAAGTGTCGTCAAACTGCCCTTTCCTCACCGCCACAATAAAAGCGATAAAAAAGATCAGTGCAACACCTAAACTGAGGCTTAATAGCACATAGATTATGGACATGGTTTGAGTTTTGCCGACAAATTTACAGCAGGAGTTCCCTTAAAAATATGACAAATGTCAGTCTTGCTTATTTATATAGATTCTAAGTTAGTGGGGGAGTGGAGGAGTGAAGGAGTAAACAAGTGAACAAGTGAAGAAGTATATAAGTTTACAGGTTTACAGGTTCACAAGTTCACAAGTTCACAGGTTCACAAGTTCACAGGTTCACAAGTTCACAGGTTCACAAGTTCACAGGTTTACAGGTTCACAGATTCACAAGTTCACAAGTTCACAGGTTCACAAGTTCACAGGTTCACAAGTTCACAAGTTCACAAGTTCACAACTATAATTTTTTGGGCGTGCCCCCGGCCGAACTTTAAGAAGAAGGTGGTTGCCAACAAAAAAACTCCCTTCCCCATAAACCCTTCCATTCCAAAATCCGGGGTCAGGCTGTCCGCTATATCTTTTTTTCATCGGCTTCTCATTTCAAATTAACACTAAATTAAAAAGAACATCCATATTTCAATCCAAATCTATCCAAGAAAAAAAGGATGCCGCTTCCATCCTTCACGCGGGGTTTTTGGGTTTTTATTAGCAATACTGGCGCGAGCGTCCCGTTCGTGTCCAACGTGTCCCAGAAATTTATTGTTTCACTGGAAGCAACTTATTCAACTAAGCCATTTACTTTTCAAGATAATATTGTTCATTAAAGTAGAGGTGAATCAATATTATTGCTCTCAAAATCATAAATAAAACCAAAAACTTCTCGCGTTAAATTTTGGTCAATTGAAATGTTTTGTTAGTTTCATACAAAATTTAGCTCGGTGGATTTTTGGCAACATAAAAACATTACGCAAGAAGTTCTGACAGGTTTCGAAACCTGTCAGAACTGGTTAGATTAGATCCAGTGAGCTAAATAAAGTTAAGAATTAACAAAAACCATTTTGAAATGAACTTTGACCTGAGCGGTCTGGCTTCCGGAAATTATGTATTGGTTTTCTATCATCAACATACCCGTATCGGTCAACAAATTATCGTTAAAAAATAATTCTAACTCAATATTTCTTTGCTTTGGTTGCTAAGTATAGCCGAAGCAAGGGGATTAATCACTATTAACTTCTAAAATTTCAAAATCATGAAACCTAAA
>Ga0079225_10001816_pt1 | contig 12110 bp, 13 predicted proteins | sample Poulit2012_FD_76344 | JGI IMG/M metagenome (GOLD analysis project Ga0079225, IMG submission 76344) | Agricultural soil microbial communities from Georgia to study Nitrogen management - Poultry litter 2012 | ecosystem: Environmental > Terrestrial > Soil > Agricultural land | place: USA: Georgia...
GCCTCGACCGGGGTGAGGTCTTTGTGGAGCATGTTGTCGTCTTGCTCGGCCAGCAGGTGCCCGAGCCTGCCCGAGACGCCCGAGCGCACCCATACGCTCACCGTGCGCCACCCGGGCAGCTTGATCGCGGCGAGCCGCCTCGCGCCGCACACCAGCACCCCGTCGATGGTGACTGTCAACGGTTGCAGGAGGCCGTCGCGGGCGATGGACTCGGCCAGCGCGGTCAGGTCGCCCAGGTCGGTGCGGTGGCGGTTGCCGACGATGATCGAGTCGACGGTGCGATCGAGTTCGATGTGCCCGGTGTGCCTGCTCATGACCGACCCCCGCGTTTCGGGGCTGCGAGGGAGATCATCAGCACGAGATCGTCGTCACGCAGCAGCGCGCGCAGGCTCTCGCCGATCAGCAACCGGAGCAGGATGCCGCGCCCGGCAGCAGTCGCGGCGTAGGCCGGGCTGGGGTGCCCGAGCAGCGCTTTCAGCAGTGCTGTCCAGGCGGTGCTGTTCACGTCCAGCAGGGCGCGGGCGTGCTTGTCACGACGCAGCGTTTCGTAGGCGCTCTGGCGGCTCCCCGCACCGGCCAGAGCCTGGCAGACGTGCTCGACCCCGGCGCGGGCGACGTGCGGGGGCCAGCCCAGCAGCGTGAACAACGCGATCGCGTCCTCCACCGCCGATGCTGCCGAGCAGCACGCCGTGGCACTGACCGGTTCGTCGGAGGCGGTTGGGTCGGGGTCGGTGACGTGGAATGCGGAGTGGTAGTCCGTCAGCGGGTTCTCCCGATCTGACAGCCGCTCGGCGTCGTGGAACGCGGAGATGTGCGGACGTCTGGCTTGATGCACCGAACACAGCAGGCCTTGACCGCGTTCCTCCGCGATGCAGGTGATGCGCACCGCGTGGGTCACCACGCCCCACGGGTCGTTCGCGGTACGCGCGGCCTTGGTGCGCATCACATCGAACGCGGCTGATGCCGCCTCCCAGGGGTCGAGGCCGTGCTTGCGGGCCAGCGCCCCGTACTTTTCGGCGGCGTAGGCCATCAGGTCGGCGGCGACCGGATCGGATTGCCACGCGCCGGGGCCGCCCTCGTGCAGCCGGTTCAGCAGGGCACGCAAGCCCTCGCTGCGAGTGAAGTCTTCCGGTTCACGGAATGCCGTGCGGGTCGTCATGATGGCACCTCCTGGCGGAAAGGTGCACGCAGCGGGCCTCCGCGTTGGAGGCGGTCGGGCGTTCGTGATCGAGTCATCGCTACTCACCGCTTCACGACTTCCCGACCGCAGCCCTCGTCGGCGCATGGTGTCGGGCACCATGCCCGAACGCCGACAGCGGCGATAGCCGCTTGGCCCGGTCGCCGAGATTCCTCAGCCCGTCCACCAACGGCGCGCGGGCCTTGCGCGACATCTCGACCTCCATGTCGATGCCCCGCCCGGCCAACGACGCAGTGTTGCGGGCGATCAGATCGGTGGGCCGCACCCACTCGATACCGCGCGCCCGGTGTTCCTCGAGCTTCTGCTCGACCTCCGCCGCCTCAGCTGCGTCGGTGATCTCGTCAGCGGCGGCGGTCTCGACCGTCGTGCCCTTGCGCTTGGTCACATCGGCAGCGGCGACCGCCTCCGGCACCTGCCGCACTTCGCTGCGGTCTTCCGGCATGTCCGGTTCGGGCACATCCTCGACGCGCGCGTCCTCGTACGCTCGTGCCTGCTCTCGCGGGTCGATGTTCATGATGTTGTCTCCATTCCTGTTGTGGTTTCCGGTTCCTCGACCGGCGGGGTGAACCAACGGCCCACGGTCGAGGGATGCACTTGCAACTCCTCGGCGATCGCCTTGTTCGACCAGCCGGCATCCCGAAGCCGCGCGGCGCGCTCACGCCGACCAAGCACCAGGTCAGCCTCGGGCTCAGCGTCTGGTTCGGCTTCGGCCTCGGATGCTCGGTCTGCCTCGGCTACGGCTGGTAGCTCGGGCGGTGCCTGAGCCGTGCTGTTCGGCGGCACGGTGGCCGAGCGCGTGAGGACGACGGTAAGGTGCGTGCTGGCAAGCAGCACCAGCGGCGGCACCGCCGCGACCGTCGCGGCGAGCATGGCGGGCACGCTGGCATCAGCAGCCACGACCGCGTGCAGCGCGTTCGCGGCCACCGACACGAGCGCACCGCAGATCAGCAGCGCCCACGGATACCAGGCACCGGGGCGACCATCGAGTGCGACGACAGCGATTGTCGAGACCACGATCAGCCCGTCGACCAGCAGCGGCCAGATCCACGCCTGCCCCGAAGCGATACCCGACCGGGCTGCGAGGTCGGCGAGTGCCATGAACGAGAGCCAGAACGCCCCGATGCCGATCAAGACCGTGCCGGTCGCAGCGGTGACCACCGCCCAACCCCATGCAGGTCGTCGCGCGCTCATCACAGCCCCCGACCACTCACCGAGACCGGCGGCTCGTCACGAGCGAAACTCGAAGCCGTCTGGCGCACCGGGGCGCGACGACGCGGCCCGTAGGTGCTGACGTGGCGATACGCCGAACCCACCGTCCGGGTGATTTCGCGCTCGCCCAGCCCAGACTGGCTCGCGGCCAAGCCGAGCGCATCGAGCGCTTCGCGGGGTGAGTGACCGTGCTCAGCCATGCGGCACGCGGCCTTGAACAGCCCGAGGTTGCGTTCGCCCTCGGGCCTGCTCGCCACCTGCGAGGCAAGCCGGGCAACATCCAGGGGCCAGCCACCCGGCGGCGCAGGCGCTGGGGTGTGCTTCGGGCGTGGGTCGAGGAAGTCGCGCAGTCGCTGCGCGTCCAGTAGCGCGACCGGGCCAGTGGCCACGCTCTCGACCTGATACGGCATCCGGCGACCGTCGATCATGCGCAGCGAAGGAGGCACGATGATGTAGCCGCCGTCGCCCCGAAAGTCGACACCCGCCCGGCCCACCTGCCAAGACCGCTGCCCAAGCTCCGGGTCGGCGGGAAAGTACAGGTGCCTACCGCCGGTCGGAGTCGTCACCACCGCCAACGGCTCGGACAGCAGCCCCGAGCGCGCCGCACGTCCGAACGCGGCATATCCGTCGACCTTATGCACGTCGACGTCCACGACGACCACCCCCGAGGCCGCGCCGGTCGGAACGGCAAGGTTCGCGCCTGGCCGCTGTCGCCACCACGCCTCGACCTGCCCGGCATCAGTGGTCGCCTCGTGGAAACCACGCTCGGGAATCGGGCGTTTCCCGCCTGGCACGCACGGGAAGACCGGCACATCGAGCCGCGCCAGCTCGCGCGCGACAAGAGGCAGCGGTACGCCCTCGCCGAGACGGGAGAACACCGCAGCGACCGACGAGGCCCGGCGCGCGATCGCATCCTGCGTCGCGCGCGCGTCGCGTACCTCAACCATCGCCAGACCTCCTTCCGCCGGAGGCCACCCGTCACTGGGTGGCCCGTACGACCGTGAGGTACGTCGGGCGGATCAGGAAGAAGAGACGGACAAGGAAACGAGACAGTGACCGTCAGGCCTCATGAACAACCCGACGTGTCCCTACCGGATTACCAGCGAATCTCAGCACCCGGTGGCGAGAGGGCCGATGTTCTGCGACAACCGGCTCACAGTTGGCAGATCCGGCTCACTCACTCAAACGGTCTGGACGCGCATCTTCCTGTAGTGACCGGGCGTGAGACCGACGTATTGGTGGAAGAGCTTCGTCGCGTGGGAGCGGGAGTGCCAGCCGACTCGTTGCATCGCAGCGGTGACGGTCAGGTCTGTCTCTCGAAGGTACTTTGCCAGGTGCTCGGCGCGCAGCATTGTCAAGAATGCCAGCGGGGTCTTGCCGTAGGCCTCGACGAACACGCTGCTCAGTCGGGACGGCGACAGGTGGACCTCGGCGGCGAGGTCGTCCAGCGTCCACCGCTTGGCCGGGCTCTCGCGCAGCAGAGCAGCGGCCCGGCGTGCCTCGACTCGCAGGGGTGCGAACCGACGATCACGCGGGAGTATGGGCCGGATGTGCGCACGCTGCGAGGGCGAGATACGCACAGGCGAGATCGTGAGGAACGGGGCGATGACGTAGGCGATCTGGAACCAGAGCGCCTGAATCCGGAAGTAGTGGGTCACGAAGTCCCCGTCAAGGCTGAGTGCGACCAGTTCGTCCAGCCAGGGCATCAGCATCCCGGCGCGGTCTTCGCCGAGACGGAGGATCTGCGCGGGCTCGGTGTAGATGGTGTCCGCGAATCCCTGCGCGTCGAGCCGGTCAGAGAGGAACTCGGCGTACTGCCACCGCACCTGATCGAGGATGAAGTCGGTATCGAGGTAGATGGTGGTGACAGTGATGTGGCCCTCGGGTTCCGCTCCGCACAGCACGTTCGCTCCGAGCGTGATCACGTCACCGGGCTTGACCGGCTGCTGCCCGAACTCCGAGAACAGAAACGCGGTGCCATCACGCACGACAGTCACGATCACACAGTCGTGGGCAGAAGGCCCGATTGGGCGATGCACCGTACGAGTACGAGCCACGATCGGATCGTGGTGGTATGGCAACTGATCGCGGTCGTCGCTCATCCGTGGATTGCCGAGTGGCTCAAGCCGAATCCAATGTCATACCGCCGCTACGAGTTGCCGTAGGTAGCGTGCTGTGGGACTGGAGCCCGAAGCCACAAGCGCGGGTGTTCCAACGTTGATGATTCGGCCACCAGCTTCTCCGGAACCGGGGCCGAGGTCGATGATCCAATCGGCGCTGGCGGCGGCGTGGACGTCGTGTTCCGCGACGACGACGGTGTTGCCACGTTCGAGGAGGAGATCGAGGGTTCCCATGAGGCGTTGTGCATCCTGGGGATGGAGTCCGGTCACAGGTTCATCAAGGATGACCAGACCGGGTTCACGCCCTTGGCGGCCGCGCAATGTTGCTCTCGCGAGTTTGATTCGTTGGGCTTCGCCACCGGAGAGGGTGGTGCCGCTCTGGCCGAGAGCGAGATACCCGAGACCGATCGCATCCATCGCGGACAGGAGAGCCGTGAGCGTGGGGGGTTCGGCGAAGACCTCGACGGCTTCGGCGATGGTGAGGTTGAGCACCTCATCGATCGCGACTCCACGGTAGGTCACGTCGAGGATGTCGGGGGTGTAGCGGCGCCCGTCGCAGTCGGAGCAAGTGAGGTAGGTGTCGCCGAGGAACTGCATGTCCAACTTGATCTGGCCGAGACCCTGGCAGGTCTCGCACCGGCCACCGGGAGAGTTGAACGAGAACGCGGATGCGTCCAGTCCCCGTTCGCGTGCGCCATCGGTGTTAGCGAAGAGCCGGCGGATTTGATCGAACGCCTTTGTGTAGGTGGCGGGATTGGAACGAGTGGACTTGCCGATCGGGGTCTGATCGACGACATCGATCCACCGCAACCCGTCTATCCCGGTGACGGACTCGACCGCAGGGAGGGGCGTGCCTGCCAGGGATGCCGTCACCGAGTCGGCGATGATGTCGTGCAGCAGGGTGCTCTTGCCGCTGCCGCTGATCCCGGTCAGGCAGGTGAGGCGATTCAACGGGATGCGTACATCGTTGGCGGTGACGTTGCGGGCCGATACGCTTCGGAGAGTCAGCCATTCGGCGGTGTCGACTGGTTCCGTGTGGTTGCGCGTGAAGACGTAGTGCGCATCGTTCAGGTAGCGTCCAGTCACCGATGTTGCGTGCGTCGCGACGGTGGCCGGGGTGCCCTCAGCAACAAGGTGGCCCCCGTCGCGGCCTCCGCCGGGCCCGAGGTCGATTACCCACTCGGCGCGAGTGATGAGGTCGGGATCGTGTTCGACGAGGAGGACGGTGTTTCCGGCGTCACGCAACTCACGGAAGATGCCGAGCAGGTGTTCCTTGTCGACGGGGTGCAGGCCGGTGCCAGGTTCGTCAAAGATGTAGGTCAGGCCGGTCAATGCCGTGCTGATCTGCGCGGATAGTCGTGCTCGCTGTAGTTCACCGCCGGATAGCGTGGGGGCGGTGCGGCACAGTTCGATGTGCCCGAGGCCGAGCCGGATCAGCAGGTCGAGGCGTTTGCGCATCTCGGGAACCAGGACTTCACCGACAGATCTTTGCCTCTCGTTCATGTCCGTCGCGACAGATTCGATCCAGTCCCGCACCTGACGCACTTGGTGCTCGGTGACATCGCGGTAGGTCTTACCGCCCAGAGTCACCGTGCGCGCGATCGTGCCCAGGCCGGTGCCCTCACAGGCGGGACAGGCCTCCCTGATAAGGAATGGCTGGTAGAGCCGTTTGGCGGTCTCGCTGTCGGCTGCGGTGTAGGCGCGCTCGATCTCCGCGGTCGCCCCGATGAGAGCCTGCTGGGTCTTGTACGTCAGCTCCGTGCCGCGCTTGGCGTTGCTGCCGGTGACGAACACCGGGATCTTCTCCCCGTCGGTGCCGTGGAGGATGGCATGGCGGAAGCCTTGCGGCTGCTCGTTCCAGGGGCGGATCAGATCGCTGCCGTAGTGGTCGGCGAGGGAGGGCCAGTAGGTGGCTTCGTTCGACAGGTTCGCATCGAACCACGGTGAGGCACCACTCATCAGCGGGAGGTCAGGTCGGGTCACGATCAAGGACGGTTCGGCGTGGGCGCGTTCGCGGGTACCGATACAGGTGTGGCAGATGCCGTCCCGTCGCGACGGGTGGAACTGTGCGGGATGCAATGGCCCCGTCCAGGTGTTCCCCGCCGCCAGTGGGGCCAGGCGAGCGAACACCAGACCGAGGTAGGCATCAATCCCGGTCAGAGTGCCGAGACTCGAGTTCGGGTTACGGCCCGCATTGCGCTGGTCGACGGCCATCGTCGTCGTCAGCCCCGCGATCTGATCCACCTGGGGGCGATCACGAGGTGCTAGAAACTGCTGGAGATACGGATCGAGCCCCTCGGCGTATCTCAGCTGCGCCTCGGCATGCAGGGTGCCCATGACCAGTGAGCTCTTGCCGCTGCCGCTCACCCCCGTGAACGCCACGATCGCATCACGGGGAACCCGTACGTTGAGGTTGCGGAGGTTGTGAGTGCGCGCGCCGGATACCTCAATCCACCGCTCGAAGAGCATGTCGTCCTGTGCTCCGGTCAGATCGTGATTGTGCTTGGGTGGCTGATCTCTTGTCTTCATGTCCCGTTCGAGTCGATTCGATAGTCGTATACGAGTAGTCGTATAAGAGTGTACCATGGTGAGATGCCGCTTCGTGCTACGGACAACGCTCTCGTGCTGCCCCTGCTGGGCCTGCTGCTGGAGAACCCCCGGCACCAGTACGGCCTGCTCACTGAGTTACGCAACCGCTATGGGAGGCGCGTACGCACCGGCTCGCTCTACACGTTGGTCGGGTCTCTTCGCGAAGCGGGCTGGATCGAGCAGGCCGACAGAGACCGCGCCCCGATAGATGACAAGGCTCCGCCTGTCGTCTTCCACCTCACCCCAGCAGGCAGAGACGAGTTCACTCGCCGAGTGGCCGCCGACTTGACAGACACAGACCCGACGAACGCCACCAGATTCGTCAATGCCCTGGCCTACATCGGCATCCTCGACCGTGACGCGGCTATCAAGACCCTGGACGCCCGGATCGATGCACTCAAGCAGCGCGCCGAAGAATGGGAGTCCTCGATCGCGACATCGGGCATCGATCCGATCTATATGATCGAAGCCGACTTCGTCACATCCCAGACCCGTCATGACATGACCTGGCTCCAACAGTTCATTGAGCGCATCAGCGACACGAACTATGCGTGGCCCGCTGATGATCGCCTTGCCCCTTGAACGCAGTCTCGCAGGCTCGCCGTGAAGTGACTCCGTGAGGATCGCGGTCGCGCGTATCGTTTGGCCCCCGTCGTCACCACCGCCAACGGCTCGGACAGGAACCCTGAGCGGGCCGCACGTCCGAACGCGGTGTATCCGTCGACCTTGTGCACGTCGATGTCGACGACGACCACTCCCGAGGCCGTGCCGGTCGGAACGGCAAGGCTCGCACCTGGCCGCCGTCGCCACCACGCATCTACCTGCCCGGCATCAGTAGTCGCCTCGTGGAAACCACGCTCAGGAATCGGACGCTTCCCGCCCGGCGCGCACGGGAAGACCGGCACATCCAGCCTTGCCAACTCGCGCGCAACGAGAGGCAGCGGCACGCCCTCGCCGAGACGGGAGAACACCGCAGCGACCGACGAGGCCCGGCGCGCGGTCACATCCCGCGCTGCGCGAACGTCGCGTACCCCATCCATCGCCAGACCTCCCTCTCACCGGAGGCCACCCCTCGCTGGGTGGCCCTACGACCGGGAGGTGCGTCGGGAGGATCGGAAGGCAAGACGGACAAGGAACCGAGACGATGACCGTCAGGCTTCTCGAAGAACCCGACGAGTCCCTACCGGCCTACCAGCCGATCCGCGGCCCGAACGGCGAGAGGCTGATGGTCTGAAAGAAGCGGCACAGAGTTGGCAGATCCGGCACAGCGCTCAGCCGGTCTGAGCGCCCATCGTGCGGTAGTGGCCGGGGGTGACACCGACGTACTCGCGAAACAGGCGGGTGGCATGGGAGCGAGAGTGCCAGCCCACGCGTTGCATCGCGGCAGTGACCGTCAGATCAGTCTCCCGCAACAGCTTGGCAAGGTGCTCGGCGCGGATCATTGTCAGGAACGCCAGCGGGGTCTTGCCGTAGGCCTCCACAAACACACTGGACAGCCGCGACGGCGACAGGTGAACCTCGGCAGCAAGATCTTCCAGCTTCCACCGACGTGCAAGTTGCCGTCGCAGCAAGGTGGCAGCCCGGCGGACTTCGACACGTAGCGGTGCGAAACGGCGATCCCTCGGGAGAGTGGGCCGGATATGCGCACGCTGCGAGGTTGAGATGCGAACAGGCGAGACCTTGATGAACGGGGCGATGACGTGTGCGATTTGGAACCACAGTGCCTGCATCCGGTAGTAATGGCTTACGAAGTCCCCGTCGATGCTGAGCGTGACCAGCTCGTCTAGCCACGGCAACATCATCCCGGCACGATCCTCCCCGAGCCGCAGGTTCTGCGCAGGCTCGGTGTATAGGATGTCGGCGAAGCCCTGGGCGTCGAGCCGGTCTTCGAGATAGGCAGCGTACTGCCAGCGCACCTGATCGAGCACGTAGTCGATATCGAGGTAGATCCTGGTGACGGTGATGTGACCCTCCGGTTCCGAACCTGCCAGCACATTCGGACCCAGCAGGATCACATCACCGGGTTTGACCGGCTGCTGCCCGAACTCGCTCAACAAGATCGCGCTACCGTCGCGGACGACGATGAGCTTCACGCAGTCATACGCCACAGGACCGACCGGACGATGAATCGTCCGCGTCCGCGCCACAAGAGCATGAAAACTGCCTGAAGGTAGGGGCATCGCGCTGCTCTATCGGTTCCCGCAAACGCTCGACAACATCGACCGTGGTGAGTCGCTGTCGTGGAACCGCGACGACTCCGTGAAGGCCACGTAAGTTATCACGGGGTCTCCTGCTGCTCTGATCGCGGAAGGCTTTGCATGGACGAGGTTGATCCGTGATCATGCAGTGCGGCGATTGAAGAGTCGTGAGCCGATGGTGAATGAGATGACGGCGAGTACGACGGCGACTCCTGCTCCGACATAGACCGTGGTGTCGAGGGTGCCTGCGAAGAGTGCGCGGGCGGCGTCGAGGATGTAGCGCAGCGGGTTGAGTCTGGTAAGCCAGTCGAGCCATGCCGGCCCCTGGTTGACTGGCAGGAGTATCCCGGAGAGCAGCATCAGCGGGATTGCCGCGGAGTTCACGGCGGGTGCGAACAAGTACTCGTTGGGGAGCGAGAGCGCAAGCACGTAGGACAGTGAGGCGAGGCTGACGCCGGTGATGAGGACTAGGACGATCGCGGCGAGGACACCGAGCGGGTTTGCGTCCATGCCGAGGATGTAGCCGAGCGCGATGAGTGGCACGGCTTGGAGGACGAGGACGACAGCGTCTTTGAGTACGCGCCCGAGCAGGATCGCGGTGCGGCTGATAGGGGCGACCCGTAGCCGTTCCACATACCCAGAGCGGATGTCGGGGATGAGGTTAAAGCCGGCGAATCCCGTGCCGAACAGTCCAAGCATGACCAGCAGGCCGGGGACGAAGAACAGCCAGGGGTTCTGGCCTGATGGAAGGGCTTGAGTAAGCAGAGGGCCGAACAGCAGTAGGTAGACGAAGGGTTGGATCAAGCCGATTGCGAGCCCGATCCAGTTGCGCAGGGCGAGGGCGACCTCGCTGCGGAAGAGGGTGGTGATGTCGTGGATGGTGATCATGTTCACAATTCCTGGGTTGCGTGGCCGGTGAGGGTGAGGAAGACGTCATCAAGTGAGGGGCTGGTCACCTGGAGGCCCCGCACCTGTACGTCGGCGTCGTGCAGTGCGAGCACGATCCGGGACACCAGCGCTTCTGCGCGGCGGCATCCCACGCGAACCTCGTCTCCTTGAGCGTGAACGCTCTGGACGCCCGGCAGTGCGGCGAGGATGTCACGGGCGCGCGCACCGTCGATGTCGGGGAGGGCGCCGATGTCGACGGTGATGATGTCATGCCCGAGTTGTTGCTTGAGGTGAGTGGGGCTGTCCTCAGCGATGAGCTTGCCCCGGTCGAGGATGAGGACGCGGTCGCACAGTGCGTCGGCCTCGTCAAGGTGATGGGTACTGAGCATGACGGTCGCACCGGTGCGGTCTCGTAGTGCGCGGACGTGCTTCCAGAGGTCGTTACGGCTGGGCGGATCGAGTGCCGCGGTGGGTTCGTCCAGGAAGATGACGGATGGTGCGTGGATGAGACCGATCGCCAGGTCGAGTCTTCTCCGCTGACCGCCGGACAGGGTCGCCGTCTGCCGGTCGGCGAGTTCGGCGAGGTCGAACATGTCGATCATGGCCCTGACCTGGGTTTCCGGTGACGCGAGGCGGTGGAGTCGCGCTTGGAGGAGCAACTCGTCCCGTGCGGTCGCGATCGGCCGGGTCCCGCCACTCTGGGCCACCAGGCCGATTGCCTCGCGAACCCCTCGCGGATCACGCCGAAGATCATGACCAGTGACTGAAGCATGGCCTGTGCTCGGCTGTTCCAGCGTGGACAACATCCGCATGGTCGTGGTCTTGCCTGCCCCGTTCGGCCCTAGCAGGCCGACGACTTCGCCGGCGGCGACCTTGAAGCTCACCCCCTGCACCGCGTTCACCGGACCGGCCTTGGTGGCGAAGGTCTTGCCTAGGTCTGATGCTTCGATCGTGGATCTCATGATCACCTTACTCGTATACGACTATTCGTATACGAGTGTAGCGTGGAGCCATGCCACTTCGCGCCACTGACAACCCGCTCGTGCTTCCCCTGCTCGGGCTCCTCCTGGAGCAGCCACGCCACCCGTACGCGCTGCTCACCGAACTCCGAGGCCGCTACCGTCATCTGCGTGTGCGCACCGGCTCGGTGTATACACTTGTCGGCTCGCTGCAGGAGGTTGACTGGATCGAACCCGTCGACCACAAAACCGGGACGGTCGAGAAGCCACACACCGACTTCCGCCTCACACCCACCGGAGTCGCAGAGTTCTGCAACAAGGTCTCGAACGACCTCGAAGACGCCAATCCGGCCAACGCGATGAGCTTCCTCACCGCCCTCGCGTACATCAGCATCCTCAACCGGCAGGACGCCGCAGCAACCCTCCAACGGCGGATCGACGCACTCCAGCAACGCGCCGATGAACTGGAACAAGCCCTCCACACCGCGGCGACCGTGCCAGTGCGCATGGTGGAAGTCGCCTACGCCGTATCGCAGACCCGCCACGACATCACCTGGCTCGACAACCTCATAACTCAGATCACAGACCCCGCCTACGAGTGGCCGACTGACCCGCAGGAATGACACGGTCTTGAGTCGCAGATCAGACGACTTTGCTGAGTTCGAGCACACGGGGCCGACTCGGTTTCGCACAGCAGTCGCGGTTGGGGGCGAGTATTAGGGCTCCAGTTGAAGGGTGGCCCCGGCGGGGTCCGTCGAGGAAATCCCTGTCAAGCCGGTCAGCGCCAGATACCCGCTCGCCCGCTCCATAGGCTGATGCCAACGACCGCAGCTTCCGGATACCAGGTCGAAGCGCAATATTCTTGTCACGCCGACCGACGCCGCCCCGCCTGAACCTGCGCTCCCCGAGGCTTTGCTCGGTTCCCCAAGACGCCCCACACGTCTGGCAC
>Ga0079225_10001817_pt1 | contig 12106 bp, 11 predicted proteins | sample Poulit2012_FD_76344 | JGI IMG/M metagenome (GOLD analysis project Ga0079225, IMG submission 76344) | Agricultural soil microbial communities from Georgia to study Nitrogen management - Poultry litter 2012 | ecosystem: Environmental > Terrestrial > Soil > Agricultural land | place: USA: Georgia...
GAGATGGCAGAGCGAGAGGGAGTGACGGGGGCAGCTGTCACGCCCTTCCTGCTCTCCGAGCTGCACCGCCGCAGCAAGGGCCGCACCCTTGCCGCAAACCGGGCGCTCCTGATCGCCAATGCACGGCTGGCCGCCGAAATCGCGGTAGCCGGGGCGGCGAAGGTTTAGGCTTAGGGTAGAATCGCACTCAATTGGATGCACGAAGCGATTCGATTGAGTGTGATCTGCTCTACCCCATTGAAGCCAGGAAGTCTCTCTGCCGGTTACCACCAGCTCCTCAACCCTCCGTCACTGCGCGTGGCGTTACCGGCCGGACAGCTCCTTCCTGATCAGGCACCGCAAAAGGAGGCAAGCGGCTCGCAATGACAGCCCAAAGCTGCCGGTTCATAGGCGAACCTCGGCAGGTCCTGGTCCGGGCTTCCTCTTCATGTCAGTTTAGCCATCAGCGCTCGCGGTCCTACGGTCGATCGCGACTTCCCTGCTCTGGCGGCGACGGTCCAGAGCCCGCTCGACCAGGGAATAGATGGCTGGAATCACGATCAGGGTCAGCAGCATGGAGACCACCATGCCACCGATTATGGCCGCACCCATCGGCGCGGTGGTATCGGACCCTGCCCCCAGACCGAGTACCGCCGGTACCATCGCCAGCACCAGGGTCAAGGAGGTCATGAGCACCGGCCTGAAGCGCACGGGGCAGGCGCTCAAGAGCGCAGCGTCAATCCCCAGACCGCGCTTCTCCCGATACTGGTTCGTCAGGTCGACCAGCAGTATGCCATTCTTGGTCACCAGCCCCATCAGGAGCAGCAGTCCGATCATCGAATAGATGTTTAGGCTGTAGCCGCCGACCCACAGGCCGATGATGCCGCCGCCGAGCGCGACCGGCTGGGCGGCCATGATGAACAGCGGCTGGATCAGCGAATTGAACTGGCTCGCCAGGACCATATAGACAAGGGCCGCCGCCAGCAGCAGGACGAACAGCATGGCATCGGCGGTTTCGCGTAATTCCTGTGCTTCGCCGACGAACTCGAGGCTGTAGCCGGCCGGCAGGATCTCGCCCGCGGCCGCCTCGACCTGCTCCATGGCTTCTGCCAGCCCCACCGCCGGGGTGGCGAAGAACTCGGCCGCATAGCTGAGATCGTAGCGGGCAACCACGGCAGGCCCGGTACTTTTCTCGAAACTGGCGATCGCATCCAGACGGACAAGCTCTCCGCTGGCCGCGCGCACGTAGATCTTGTTCAGATCCTCCGGACCCTGAAAGATGCCGTCCTCCGCCTTGACACGCAGGTTGTAGCGCTGGCCGGTGCCCGGGACGTCATGGTAGCGGGCCACATTGACGCCGCCCATGAGGGCATTGGTGCTCTCGGCGATCTGCTGGGCGGAGATGCCGAGACTGCGGGCCCGGTGGCGATCGACCACCAGGCCCAGCTGCGGAAGATCCAGCTCCAGGTCGAGATCCACCGCTCCGATCGCATCGTCCGCCTCCAGTCGGGCCAGCAGTTCCTGGGAGAGCTCATTTACCTGATTGAGATCCGGGCCCGAGAGCACGAACTGCAGGGGCTCGCCCCTTTCACCGCCAAGAAAGGGAATGTCTGAGGCAAAGGCGCGCAGGCCCGCAAGCTGATCGAGACGGGGCTGCAGGCGTCGCATGATCTCCTGTTGCGAAAGATCGCGCTCTGCACGGTCGCGCAGGGTGACGAAAACGACGCCGGCACTGACCTGCCCATCGCGCCCCAGGCCGATGGTGGAGAAGTGGTTCGCGACCGCAGCCTCCTCGTCGAGGAGAGCCTCGATCTCCGCGAGGCGGGAGGAGGTATAGTCCAGGCTGGAACCCAGGGGTGCCTGGAAGGAGATCGTGAACTGGCCGGTATCCGCGCGCGGTGCGAACTCTCCATCGAGCTTCGCGGCCGGCGCCAGGGTCAGTCCCATGACCAGGACCACTCCCCCCAGCACCAGCCACCGCGCCTTCAAGGTTCGCGCGAGCAACCAGCGATACCCGTTATCGAGTCCGAGCTGAATCCGCTCGAAGAAGGCATAGAGCCGGCCATGCTCTTCCTTCACCTCGAGAAAGCGTGAGCAGAGCATGGGGACCAGGGTCAAGGCGACCAGGGAGGAGGCAATCACTCCAAAGGTCACCACGACCGCAAAGGATTCGAAGAAGCGGCCAATGATGGCCTCGAGAAAGAGCACGGAAGAAAAGATGGAGACGAGCGCCAGGGTCGTGGCGATCACCGCCATATAGACTTCGGCGGTACCGCTGATCGCGGCCTCCCAGGCTCCCCGGCCTTCGTTCTGCCGGTGGCGATAGATGTTCTCCAGGACGACGATGGCATCGTCCACGACCACGCCGATCAAGAGCAGCATCGCCAGCATCGTGACCGAATTTAGCGTGTAGCCGAAGAAGTAGATGACGGCGAGCGCCGCCATCAAGGAGATGGGGATCGACAGAGAAACGATCAGTGTCGACCGCAGACTCTTCAGGAAGAACCAGATGACCAGGGCGGTCAGGACGATCCCCAGGCCGATGGTCAGGAACAGCCCTTCGACCTGCTCGAGAATAAATTCCGACTCGTCATAGGCGATCGATAGCTCCAGCCCCGGCGGCAGCGCAGGCACGATCCGTTCTTCGACACGGCTGCGAATCTCGTCGGCGATCGCAACGGTGTTTGCGCCAGGTACCTTCACGACCCCCAGGCCCACCGAGGCCTGACCGTCGAAGCGCGCGAGGCGGCGCCGGTCGGCGGTGCCATCGACCACCCGCGCAACGTCCCGCAGGGTGATCAGGTTGCCGTCGCGCTCTGCGACCAGCAGATCGAGCAAGGCCACAGGATTGTGGAACTCCAGATCGAGCTGGATCTGGCTTTCACGCTCACCGGATACCAGGAAGCCTCCGGCCATCATCACGTGCTCTTCTCTGATCGCGCTGACGAGGTCGTTCACCGTCAGGCCGTAGGCGCTCAGCTTTCCCGGATCGACCTCGACCCGGATTGCCCGGATCATGCCGCCGCCATACTGGATCTCACCCACGCCCTGCACGTTGCGGATCTGCGGGCGCACCACCTCGCGCGAGAAGGTATCGAGATCCCGCAGCGTCCAGTCCCCCGTCAGGGAGAGCCATATGATCGGTTGGGCCGCCGAGTTGACCTTCTCGATGACCGGGTTGTTCGCGTCCTCCGGCAAGGTACTCAAGCGGCTGACCCGCGCCTGCACCTCATTGAAGGCGACGTCGATATCCTTGCCGAGTTCGAAGGTGATGGTAACGACGGAGGCTCCCGGCACCGAAAGGGAACGGATATTCCGGATCCCGGGAACGGCATTCACGCCCCTTTCCATCGGCTCGGTGATCGAGGAGTCGACCACCTCCGCGCTGGCACCGGTGTAGGTCGTGCTGACGCTGATGACGGGCAGATCAACGTCGGGCATGCGGTCGACGCCGATCCTCTGCATGGCGATGGCGCCGAACAAAAGAATGACGGCACTGAGCATCACCGCCAACACATGGCGGCGAACAGATATTTCCGGGAGGTTCATCAGCTAGTCCCCGAGCCGGCCGACCTCGTCATGCGGCACTTCATCCACCGGCCTCGCCGACTGGCATTTCTTCCTCGGAAGCTGCACGTATCTCGGCTTCGACAAGAACACCATCAGCGAGAAAGCCGGCGCCATCGACGATGACGCGATCGCCGTCGCCCACGCCGGCACGCAACTCCACCCAGTCCGCGGTTCGCCGGCCAATCTCCACCGATCTTTCGACCGCCCGACCACCCTCATCCAGGTAGACCACTTCTCCTTCGGGCCGCAGGACGACGGCCTGCCCGGGCACGAGGACGCTTTCATGAACATCCAGCACCACTTCGGCATGGACGCTCCCGCCGGGCCTCCAGTTGCCTGGATTATCCAGCTGCGCCAGAGCCACGACGGCACTGTTGTCCTTGCCGATGGTCGGCAGGATCGCCTTGATCTGCGTCTCGACCATCGAGTCGTCCGCACCCGTGCCGTAGAGTCGCACCGTCTGGCCCGCTTCGAGCACGTCTGCGAGGCGCTCCGGGAAGGGCAACTCCACCTCCAGTGCCGAGCCACGCACGATCCGGAACATCTGCTGACCGCCGGTCATAAATTCCCCCGCATTGACATGGCGGGCACCCACCCGTCCGGAGAGGGGCGCGACGATCGTGCTACGGTCCCGGTTCAACTGGGCGCTGGCCAGCTTTGCTCGAGCCATGATCAGGCTCTGCTCGAGCGCGATGAGCTCCGCTTCACTTTGCTCCAGCACCGCTTCGGAGACGTGGCCTCCCTCGCGCAGCTGGCGCTGGCGCTGGACATTGGCTTCCTGCGTGTTGATCTCGGCTTCGAGCTGGCCGATCTCGGCGCGCCCCTGACTGAGCTGGAGTTCAAAATCGAGGGGATCGATCGTGGCCAGCAGATCGCCCTGCTCCACTTCATCACCTTCGCTGACCAAGACCTCGAGAAGCCGCCCCTCGACCTCAGCCGACACGGTGATATCATCCACCGCGCGCCATCGGCCAAGAGACCGCTCCAGGCTCTCCACTTCGCTCAGCTCGGCGAGTTCGACGGTCACCCGCGTTTTTTGCTCCTGCCCCTCTCCACCCTCATCCGGCTCTGCCTGACTGCAGGCACCAAAGAGCAGAAGCAGCACCAGGGCCACACCAGGCCAGGTGAAAGTGCTTAGAGGAGAACGACACCTCATGGAACTGGCCTTGATGAAGATTGGCTGGAGCGGATCGGGTTCGATTGGATACATCCTGGTCCGCAATCAATTCGGTGAAGCGGTCCTGATTCAATGGGGCGGAGCAGAGCGCGGGGGCTATCCGCGTGATCGGTCATCGCCTTCCCTGTCGTTGCTGGAACTGTCGTTGCATTATTCGGTAGCACCTCTCGTGCGCAGAACACGTAAGAAATGCATCGGCAGAAGCAAGGACAGTCACGCTCCTGTCGCAGTCTTGTTACGTCGGCCCATTCCTTGCCACAGCCAGAGCCGTGTGCCGCGTCTCGGTCGTCCCCAAAGCGCGGAGCAGACGCTCCCTCGGAATAAAAGCCGCATCGCGATCTAAAGGGTCTGCTTGGTCTGCTCTGCATCCTTGAGGCCAGCGGGGATGAGGGCCCCCAAAAGAACAAGGCCGGCTCTGCTACAGAGCCGGCCTCGTCACGCTCAAACCGGGAAAGAAGCTCACTCGAGGTGAGAGCGGAGCATCCAGGCAGCCTTTTCGTGGACGGCCAGCCGCTGGGTCAGAAGGTCGATCGTGGCTTCGTCATTGCCCGCTTCGGCAATCTGGAAAACAGAGCGAAGCGTACGCGCCGTCGTCTCGTTATCGGCCACCAGCTGCTGCAGCATTTGCTCCCAGCTGGGAACACCATCCTCTTCCTTGACGCTGCTCAACTCCGCGAAAGCCTTGTAGGTACCTGGCGCCGGATGACCGAGGGTGCGGATGCGTTCGGCGATCTCATCCACCGCTTCCGCCAGCTCGCTGTACTGCTCCTCGAAGAGGTTATGCAGCGAGTGGAAGTGCGGGCCGGTCACGTTCCAGTGGAAGTTGTGCGTCTTCAGGTAAAGCGTGTAGCTGTCCGCGAGCACGCGGCCCAGTCCTTCGGCAATGGCCTTGCGATCTTCTTCAGAGATACCGGTGTTCTGTGCCATCGACTTTCTCCTCTTGATTTTGAAGGATGCGCGGGGCCGCACATTCCCTTGATCCACCTAACATATAGTGGCTCACAAAGAACGTTCAAAGTTTTTTTAGAATTATTCTAATTTCTTGCGGAGGGGAGACTGCGATTTTCTGCGCGCCCGCGCCACCGCTAAGGGAGCAAACAGCGGCCTCACCCCTTCGTTCCAGAGACTCTACTTAAAGGAGATATTATCACCACCTTTTATCGCTGGTCTGGGCTGCGCCGCCTGCTTCAATTCCCGTCATCCCATGCAACCTCATGAAAGCGACAAGAAGGGTCATGGAGGCGCTGCCAGGCACGAAGAGGTCAATCTTCCCGCGCAGGCCGCTGGGGAACGACCACGCCGGTGCCCTGCTCCTCACCGCCCAGCGCTGCTGCCAGGCGATGATGGGCGCTTCCCGGCCGCAGCGCCCTCGGCTGCTCGGCATGAGGGCTCCAGCCGGCCGCCCAGTAGATCTCGAAGGTGGCAGAAAGGCTCCCGTCCGGCCGCGAGAAGCGCTCTGCGTAGATCTCGAGGGCACGCAGCAGAACCGACCGCCGCAAGCCATGGCGGGAACGCTCGGCCAGAGCATTGGCCGCGCCCATCCCGCGAAGGTCTCGCAGCAGCTTGAGCGGCTCCCGGTAGCTGACCGTCAGGACGTCGCGATCAGCCAGCGGCAGCGCGAAGCCCGCCCGCTGCAGCAGCCCGGCGATATCCCGCAGTCCGGCGAAGGCAGAGACCCGCGGCGCAGCCCCACCGGAGATTTCGAGTTCCGCCAGCATCAAGGCGGTGCGAAGTTCATGGAGAGTATCGCCACCGAACAGCGCCGCGAGAAAGAAGCCATCGGGCTTCAGGCACTGCCGGACCTGCAGCAGCGCGCCCGGCAGGTCATTGACCCACTGAAGGTCCAGAAGACTGACCACGAGATCGAAAGTTCCGGGAGGAAAAGTCAAGGCCTCCGCGTCGACCGCCACCGCCGGTTGCCCGTTCCTGGCGGCCCGACACGCCATTCGTGGGGCAAGATCGCACTGAACCACGCGCTCCACCGCATTCTGCCCCAGCAGTCTCGGTGCCAGGGTACCTCCATGGCAGCCGAGTTCGAGCACAAGGGGGAAATCGCGTCGCACTTCCGAGAGGCGTTCCAGCAGCTGTTCTGCGGCCGCAGCCACCAGAAAATCATGGTCATCCCAGGCGGCGGCAGCGCGGTCGCGGTTGCGGCGGACGGCGCGTCGGTCAAAGACCTGCATCGAACTGCTCATGCTCCGAGATATGGCCCAGCTCGTGCTTCGGGAAAAGTCCCGTGAGACCGTGGATGAAGCCGGCCGCCCTTTCCCCCCTGCTCACCCAAGCCGCTGCCCGAGCGCTGGATCTGCTGTTGCCGCCACGTTGTCTGAGTTGCGGCAGCGTCGTCATCCAGGTTCACAGCCTCTGCCCCACCTGCTGGAAGGGCCTCCGCTTTCTCAGTCCGCCCCAGTGCTACAGCTGCGGTCTTCCCTTCGACCACGAACTGCCCGCTGAAAGTCTCTGCGGAGGCTGCCTGCGCAAACCACCCCTGTGGACAAGAGCCCGGGCAGCGCTGGCCTATGACACCGGCAGCAAGGGAATGATCCTCCGCTTCAAGCACGCGGACTACACTCAGGCCGCCATCACCTTCGCCATCTGGATGGAGCGCGCCGCCGGCCCCCTGCTGACAGAAGCCGATATCGTTGCGCCGGTACCGCTGCATCGCTGGCGGCTCTTCCGCCGCCGCTACAATCAGGCTGCCCTGCTTGCTTCGAACCTGGCCAGGCGCGGCGGCCGGCGCGCCATTCCCGATCTGCTGCTCCGTAAGAGAAACACGCCCTCACAAGGCAACCTCACAGCGCGGCAACGGCAGCGCAACGTGGCCGGCGCCTTCGCCGTCCTGCCAAGGTGGCAGCCGGCCGTAAAGGACGCCCGGATACTTCTGGTGGATGATGTCTTCACCAGCGGTGCCACCCTGGACGCCTGCAGCAAGGTGCTCTACCGGGCGGGAGCAGAAAGGGTGGAGGTGGTGACGCTTGCACGGGTGCTGCGTCCGGCGCCGGACCGATGAAACTTTGCTGTCCTGTTGTGGCCGCGCCTGCTTCCTATATGCTCGGACATGTCCTTGATGCGGGAATGAGTAAGATGCCCAAGATCGAGATTTACACGACCTTCTTCTGCCCCTTTTGCTTCCGCGCGAAGAAGCTGCTCGACCGCAAAGGTCTCGACTATCAGGAAATCGATGCTGGCAGCGCCCAGGTGCGCGCGAAGATGCGCCAGCGGGCCGGCCGCAACTCCGTCCCCCAGATCTTCATCGACGAACGCCATGTTGGCGGCTGCGACGACCTCTACGCGCTCGAAGCGAGCGGCGAACTCGACCGGCTGCTGCAGGACGCCACGGCATGACCGATCGCTTTACCGTCGGGCTCGTCCAGATCAACAGCAGCGACGAGTTGCAGGCCAACATAGGGGCGGCTAGCGACCTGATCCGCCAGGCCGCCGGCCAAGGCGCGCAGCTCGTCCTCACCCCCGAAAACACCACGATGATCACTCACGGCCCGGAAGCAACCCGGGCAAGCGCCCTGCCTGAAAGTGACCATCCCGCCATCCCGGCCTTCGCCGAGCTGAGCCGGGAACTCGGCATCTGGCTGCTGATCGGCTCGCTTTCCATCAGGCTCGATACAGGCCGGGCCGCCAATCGCAGCTTCCTCTTCGGCCCCGAGGGTGCGATCGCGGCGCGCTATGACAAGATTCACATGTTCGACGTCGACATCCCCGACGGCCAGAACTACCGGGAGTCCGAGACCTTCCAGCCAGGAGAAGAGGTGGTGATGGCTGCGCTGCCCTGGGGTCCGCTGGGGCTGAGCATCTGCTATGACCTGCGCTTTCCGCAGCTTTACCGCGTATTGGCGAAAAAGGGCGCAAGCTTTCTTTCGATTCCCGCTGCCTTCACCGAGTTCACCGGTCGCGCCCATTGGCACGTGCTGTTGCGGGCCCGAGCGATCGAAACCGGCTGCTTCGTCTTCGCGCCCGCTCAATGCGGAACCCATGTCGCAAATCGAAGGACCTACGGCCATTCATTGATCGTTGCACCCTGGGGGGAAGTGCTGGCCGATGGAGCCGAAGCACCGGGCGTGGTGACCGCGGTCATCGAGCCGGCGAAGGTCGAGGAAGCCCGGCGGATGGTGCCCGCCCTCACCCATGATCGCCCCCTCAGGGAGTTGGCCGCCGCGCCAGGTGCCTGAGGAACAGGTGCCGCCCGCGCTGCGAATTCACCTTCGCGGAACCCTCGCGAGGTGGTATTCGAGTTCGCGCCGGAGTGTGGGCGGCAGGCCCTCCACCGCCTCTCGGATGTCATCGAGCACCTGGTGGAGCCCATAGAGCTGGTCGAGCAGCTTTAGAACGACGGGCAAGGCCTCGTCGTTGACGTCCAGATCCCGCTTCAGTTCAACGATCAGCTTGACCCTCGCGGTATCGGCTTCATCGAAATACCAGCCATCCTGAGCATCCGTGACCAGTACCCAGGACTGCTGCACGAAACCGGCGACCTCCTGCTCCGTAACCTCCAGCCCGGCCCTGCGGATCTCGGCCACCACCTCGGTCAGACTGCGCGGCATCAGGATCCTCCCTGCGGCTTCACGCTCAATCCATGCCCGCTCTGGCACGGGGATTGTCGGGATGGCGCGCCGCCCACTCTTCCACGAAGGCCCTCAACTCCGGGTCGGGTGGCTCGGGAAGAACGAGCTGCAATTTGACGTAGAGATCGCCCGGTGCGCCGCCCCGGCGTCCGGGCACACCCTTGCCCCTCAGGCGCAGAGTCTTGCCGCTGTTGGAGCCTGCCGGCACCTTCATGGCCACCTTGCCTTCGAGCGTGGGTACCTGGACCGTGGCACCAAGAACCGCCTCCGCCAAAGTGACCGGAAGCTCCAGGTGGAGATCTCGCCCCTTGCGGGTGAAATAGGGGTGGGGGTCCACCTTGACTTCGACGTAGGCATCCCCGGAGGCAGCGCCGCCGACACCCGGCAGGCCCTGCCCCTTCAACCGCAGGCTCTGCCCATCCTCGATGCCAGCCGGAATATTGATGTCGAGGGTGCGGCCTTCGCCGATCTGCACCCTTTTTCGGCCGCCGCGAGCCGCCTCAAGGAAGGTGACCCTCAGGCTGTAGGAAACGTCGGCCCCCTTCTGCCTCAGGCCACCGCCGTGGCGTGCGCCGAAACCGCCGCCGAAGAGGTCAGCGAAGATATCGTCAAAGCCACCGGCATCGGCTTCATGGTAGGTATACTTCTCGCCGCCTCGGCCGTGGGCGCTGCGATAGAAACCGCCGCGCATCGTTTCCTGACCACTCTCGTCAATCTCGCCGGCATCATAGCGGCGGCGCTTTTCTGGATCCGACAGGAGGGAATAGGCCTGGCTGACCTCCTTGAAGCGCTGCTCGACCTTGCTGTCCCCGGGATTGAGATCCGGGTGCAGCTGCTTGGCGAGACCACGGTAGGCTGCCTTGATCTCGTCAGCCGTCGCCGTCTTGCTGACGCCCAGGAGGCTGTAGAGGTCCTTCATTGAAAGGCAGCCTCCCGCGCGCCAGTTTCTCGATCAGGAAACGATCTTCCAGCTGCCATCGGGCTGCTGACAAGCTGTGCCATAAGCCTCCTCGACACGATCGTCGACATTCACCGTCGTGCGATACTCCCGGCAGTACTCGCCGGCCTGATTGGTGCCGTCACGGGTCGGAACGACCGTTCCGTAGTTGCCGGACTCGGGATTGTTCCAGGTGATTTCCTGCCCGATCGGCGCTGTGTGGGCGCGCTGGACCGCGGAGTCGGCCTGCTGCCGGTCCTGCTCGTCCATATGCCTGCCGATTTCGCTGCCGAGCAGCAGGCCAGCAACTGCGCCGATGCCGGTCGCCGCAGCACGCGTTGCGGAGGAACCGCTCTTGCCGACCGTCGCCCCGGCGAGGCCGCCGAGTACGGCCCCCGTGCCGGCGCCGATGGTCTGCCTCGTGCCGTAGCCCTGATCGGCACAGCCTGCAAGCAGCAGGCCTCCGGCCAGCGCTGCGATCGATAGATACTTCAAAGCCATAATCTCTGCCCCTTCCACCGGATGGCGTTCAATCGGAGCAAGTGGCCCGATCAAATGCCCAAAGCTAGTCTTGATTCAATCCTAAGCAGGCTCACCCACCAAGCTGGTTCAAGATGCATGACGGCCGAACCAGTTCCCGTATGCAAGTGGTTGGCGCGAAAATGCCCCGACGTCAAGCTGGCAGGGCACTACTGGTAATCTGGCGTCAACGTGGCAATGTTCCGCCAGAGAGCCTGCCCCTGTTCAAGTTCCGCAAGGTATGGCAAACGCAAATGCCCGCCTCGCGAGCAGTGGAATGATGCAATCGATGCGCCTGACTTTCAACGCCGACAGTCCACCAGACGATCCCCTCCGGCTTTTTCAAGCCTGGTTCGAGGAGGCAAAGGAAAAGGAACCCAACGACCCGGATGCGATGGCCCTCGCGACCGCCGATGCCCAGGGGCGTCCGGCCTTGCGCATGGTTCTCCTGAAAGGTCTGGAGGACGGCGGCTTTACCTTTTTCACCAACCTGGAAAGCCGCAAGGGCGAGCAGTTGATCGCCAATCCCTGGGCCGCGCTGCTCTTCCACTGGAAATCTCTGCGCCGCCAGGTGCGGGTAGAGGGGCCGGTCCAGCCAGTGACACCCGAACAGGCCGATGCCTACTTCGACAGTCGACCGCGCCAGAGCCGCATAGGCGCCTGGGCCTCGCAGCAGTCACGGCCGGTCGAAAGCCGGCTCGCCCTGGAAAAGAGGATCGCCCGTTTTGCGGCAAGGTACGCCGTTGGCAAGGTTCCCCGGCCCGCCTATTGGTCAGGCTTCACGCTCGAGCCGCAGCGCCTGGAGTTCTGGCAGGATGGTGCCTTCCGCCTGCATGATCGGGCGCTCTATCTGCGACAGGAAGAGGGCTGGAAGACACAGCGACTCTATCCGTGAGGCTCAGCCCCCGCAAAGGCAGAGGCAGCGCCACCAACGGTCGCCTGATGCGCCTTGCCACCTATGCCTCGATCAGCGTGGCGGTCACGCTGATTCTGGTCAAGGTCGTCGCCTACTGGATGACCGGCTCGGTCGCCCTGCTGTCCAGCCTGGTCGATTCCCTGCTTGATGCCGCGGCTTCTCTGATCACCCTGCTGGCGGTGCGCCACTCCCTTACGCCCGCCGACGCGGAACATCGCTTCGGCCATGGCAAGGTGGAAGCCTTGGCCGCGCTCATGCAGGCGGGGCTGATCACCGGTTCTGCGCTTTTCATTCTCTTCGAGGCGCTTCCCCGCCTTGTGGATCCGCAGCCGCTTGCGGCTGGCGAAATCGGCATCGCCGTAATGCTCTTCTCCATCGTCACGACCTTCATCCTTACCCGCTTCCAGGCCCATGTGGTGAAGCGAACTGGC